>Ga0164294_10001678_pt1 | contig 20384 bp, 19 predicted proteins | sample GEODES005metaG_FD_111479 | JGI IMG/M metagenome (GOLD analysis project Ga0164294, IMG submission 111479) | Oligotrophic lake water microbial communities from Sparkling Lake, Wisconsin, USA - GEODES005 metaG | ecosystem: Environmental > Aquatic > Freshwater > Lake | place: USA: Sparkling Lake...
CAGATTGAATATTAAAAACTACACATTTATTAAAAATGACTATGATTATCTTGATTTATGGACAATGAGTTTATGTACACATAATATTTTATCTATATCTACATTTTCTTGGTGGGGCGCATTTCTTAATAAAAATATAAATAAAATTGTATTATACAATAATAATTTTAACCATCATAAATTGGATATATATGATATCTTTACAAAGATATAAAGAATTAGAATATACTAGAAGGAGTACAATGATCTTTAAATTAAGTGACACTTTTGGTCAACATAAAATATTCAAATATGATGTATCCAGATACAATTTATTAGAATATTTTAAGAAATTATATGATACTGAAGAAGTAGATAAATTACATTTATCGTCTAAAGAATATAGCAAAGAAAATATTTCAGATATTGAAACGGATCTACATAAGACCTTTTATAAAGATATTAAATCAAATGATACATTTAAAGTATTATACTGTAGTCTAATTAAAGATATATATAATGAATTATTTCCCAATGAGAAAGCTTTAATATATCAGTCCTTTCCAAGTATAAGATTTCAATTTATAAATAATGTAGCTGTTCCTCCACATTGTGATTCTGATAATATTGGTAGACATCCATTAGGAGAAAAAAATTTTTTACTTCCAATAACTGAGATGGTACGTTCTAAACGTTTATTTATTGAATCTGAACCAAATATGGGAGATTTTAAAGGTATAGATCTTGATTATGGTGATCTATTATATTTTAATGGTAATAAATGTATCCATTACAATCAGAAAAATATTGAAGACACAATAAGAATTTCATTAGACTTTAGAATTATGTTATATGATGATTATAATAAATATATTAATTCAAATAATACTACTATGACTAATCCTAGAGATCCTGATAAAATAAGAGTACCAACTAAAATGATTATTGGTGGATACTATCAACTAACATTCAAAGATAATATTTTAGATAAAATGATGGAATGGTATAGTAAAAAAGATATGATTTTACAAACACGGCCAAATTTTGATGATAAAGAAGCTACTGCTAGTTATGAATATTTATCAAATCCTGATAATTTTTACACAGAATTTAAAAAAACAGAAGAACTTGAAAAAATATTAGCAAATTATATTGGTTGTAAAGAATGTATAATGACTGTAAATGGTAATATTGCCCTAATTATAGCATTAATGTCACTTAATATTAAGCAGGGCGATGATGTTATTGTGCCTAATTATACTATGATTGCGTCTATAAATAGTATCAAAATAATAGGAGCAAATCCAATTATTGTAGATGTTGATCCTATAACATTAACTATTTCTAAAGAAATTATTGAACAATATATTACTCCAAAAACAAAGGCAGTAATGCATGTCTCTTTAAATAATCGTAGTAAAGATATTAAAGATATTGTTACTTATTGTAAAGAAAGAAATATATATCTAGTAGAAGATGCGGCACAATCATTAGGATGCTTTATTGATAATAAACATTATGGTACATTTGGAGAAGTAGGTTGTTTTTCATTAAGTACACCTAAAATTATAAGTACAGGTCAAGGTGGATTTTTAGTTACAGATAATATTGAACTTGCTAAAAAGATACGTATGATTAAAAATTTTGGCCGTGTATCTGGTGGAAATGATATATTTGAATTATTCGGTATTAATTTTAAATTTACAGATATACAGGCTGTAATTGGTATTGAACAAATGAAAAAGCTTCCTATGCGTGTAGAGCAACTTCGTAAAATGTTTGATATTTATTATAATAATTTAAATACTGTCTGTAAAATGATAACGCCTCATAATGACTCTTGGATACCATGGTTTATTGATATATATACAGATAAAAGAGATGAACTTTCAAATTTCTTAAAAAATCATAATATACAAACTAGACCTACATATCCTGAAATTAATAAAACACCTATGTATTATTCTGATACTATATTGCCTATTTCACATTATATATCAACTCATGGACTTTTTTTACCGTCTCATACTCTTCTAACAGAAAATGATATAGAATACATTTGTAAAATTATTAAACTATTCTTTATTAATTTAATAACTTAAATGGATATAGTATAATATGAATATATGATTGATAATATTACTGTTCGGAACTTACAATTAAGTGATTATAATAGTTTCTTTAAATTAATTAATAACTTTAGAGAAACTACTTTTACAAATGAACAATTTGAATCAACATTTAAGTTGATTACACAGAATTCTGATATAATTGTATTTGAGTATAATAATGAACTTATTGGAACTGGTACTATTATTTACGAATATAAATTCATCTTTAATATTTGTTGTCTAGGACATATTGAAGATGTATGTATTAGAGAAGACTATAGAAATAAAGGCCTAGGGAAACTTATAATTACTGAACTTATTAAAGTAGCTAAAAATAAAAAATGTTATAAAGTAACTCTTGATTGTTCAGATTCTAATAAAATATTTTATGAAAAATGTAATTTTGAAAGACGAGGAAATCAGATGTCAATTTTAATCAGGGAATAATAATAGCATTAGATATATCAGTAATATCCATTTCATTTAATACATGATAATCTTTTGTTCGTCTATGAGAACAAATTAAATCTAATGCACTTCCAATATCTATAATAATTGCGTTTGGAAACTTTTTATTGATATCTGCTATTAAAACCTTTGCCCCCATTCCAGCAGATGTTAAAATCAGTATATTATTTGGGTCATTTACACTATTAATTACATTATTTAAAACTTCATCATAATTTAATTCAAACCAGTTTACAGGGTCAATTACTACATGGTTATCAATCTTTAAAATATGTTTTGACAAATCTACCATTGTATTATTACATACATATATTTTTTGCTGTTTAGCATTTCGTATTGCCTTAAAATATGGCAATGCTCTATTTAAAAATTCATCACGTGATCTTGAAATTAAAATATTATAGTTCTCCCAATTTATTATGTTTGGTGTTAAACTTTGAAAATAATCAGCTACTCCTTTAAAGTCTAACCATCTTCCAATATAGACATTTGGCGATTTTGATAAATATTTAAAAGACTCAATTATACCATCACCCAATTTAGATGTATATGGAGTACCATCACAATTGCCTCCCTGTTCTTTTTTACAGGCATAGTATTCGCCATCACCAAATTTTGCGAAAATAAATGGTTTATTTTCTCTTATAAATTTAATTATATCCATATATACACTAACTATATTATCTTTTAAGTGCTATTTACAGCACTTAAAGTATATTACTAATAATTATATTAATATATAAATGATTTCACTTAAAATTTTTAGTTATACTCTTAATAATATAAATTTAATGGATCTATGGAAGTATGTTAACTGGCATGGATTTTTTATGTTTTTCAATATGCCTGCTGGATATGAGCATTATAGATTACTATCACAGCTTTCATGGCAATTTCCTCCAAATACTACATTAATAGACATAGGAACATCATGTGGATATAGCGCAGTAGCTTTATCACATAATCCTGATATTAATGTAGTTAGTTATAATATTCAAGATGATATTGGAACGCAAGTATGTTCCGCAAAAAATAAATCTAATATTGAACTACGCATTAAAAATTGTATTGATGATATTGATTTACTTATAAAAGCTCCACTAATTATGCTAGATACTGCGCATACAGGTGACTTTGAAACAGATGTTATTAATGCACTTATGAAAAATAACTATAAAGGTCTTGTGTTATGCGATGATATTTATCTGAATAGAGAAATGGTAGCATTTTGGAATTGGGTTCCTCTTAAAAAAATAGATGTATCTGAGTTTGGACATTGGAGTGGAACTGGAATTATTGTATTTGATGATACAAATATAGATCTTGAAATTCTTAAACTTGGTCCTAAAAACAGTAGACCTGTTTTATAGAATAATATCTAGTATACTAGTCTAAAGATATATATTTATATTCATGTATTTATATATATGAATATATTTATTGTAATTACAGCTTCTCTTATTGATACTAATTGGGATGAACGACAAAAATTATATATGAAAGGAATAAATCAAACACTAAAGGTATTTAAAAACATACCCAATACACAGATTGTTATTGTAGAAAATACTGGTAAAACAGATTCATTTTTAGATTCATTTGGTATTCCTGTATTATATACAAATACAAATAATGAAATTATTACTGAAAATAAAGGGACAAAAGAAATTATTGATGTATTTAAAGCTATAACTCACTTTAATATGAGTGAAAATGACTTCTTAGTTAAAGTAACTGGCAGATATTTTATTCATGATGATAGTAAATTTGTAAAATCTATACAAAATTTGTTTGTAAAACCATATGATGTTGTTTTACGTTATGGAGGATATAATTTACCTCAAATATATACCGATAAGTTTTATAGTTGTATAACTGGCTTAATTGGAATGAGTGTACGTTATGTTAAAACAATAGAAATTCCAGATGAAAAAACATGTGTTGAATTTAAATGGGCTGATGTAGCAAATAAATTACCATATGAAAATTTATGTATGTTAGATAATCTAGGAGTAACACAACATATTTCATATAACTCACAGATTGTTATTTCTTAGATTATGTAATATATATATATAAATTCAATAATAGTCTAAAGGTATATAGTACTAGTGTACTATAATATGTTAAATGAATCTATTATTTCAGGTGAAAGATTAGAACAACTATGCGACGTGTATTGTGGGTCCGAATATGATTTAAATAGAAACCCGATAATCGCCTCCCAAAAAGATAAACATATGATTATAGACAGAGTTCATACTGAATGGGATAATCCTAGACTAATTTTTTGTTATAGCTGTGCCCTTTCAACTCTTATGAATAAATTACAATTAATTAAAAATAAATTCATTTTAGTATCACATAATGAGGATGATAATATTACCGAAAAATACCTAAGTATTGCTAATTCACCGTTAGTAATAAAATGGTTCGCACAAAATATAATGATAAATCATTCAAAAGTACATCTACTTCCAATCGGTATTGCTAATACTATGTGGCAACATGGTAATATAGATAATCTTATTCATGTAAAAAAATTAAATTTAGATAAAGAAGATAAAATATATTTTTATTTCAATACACATACTAATAGTATAGAAAGAGAATTATGTAAAAGTATAGTTCAAAGTAAAGGTATACAATTTGGTTATCCTCAATCATATGATAATTATTTAATAGATCTATCTAAATGTAAATTTGCGATATGTCCTCCAGGTAATGGTATAGATTGTCATAGAACTTGGGAATGTTACTATATGAATGTTATACCTATCTTATTACGCTCAATATTTACAGAAAATCTTAATAATATACTACCCTGTATTTTACTTAACAATTGGGATGAATTCAATTATAATGAGATCATTGATAAATATGATGAATTAATTGTAATGCTAGAGAAAAATAAACAATATATTGACTTTAGATACTATAAAGAGTTAATTGTCTCATCACTAAATAATAATAAAAGCACTTTTAGTATTATAGATTATGATAATTTAAAAAGTTTTTCACTTACAGATTCTAAAAATATTCCAATAGATTTTAAACTTGATAGTATTATAAATAAGACAAACGGATTTTATATTGAATTGGGGGCAAATAATGGATTAGAGCAGAGTAATACAGCTTTTTTTGAATTTAATAGAGGTTGGAAAGGTATATTAGTTGAGCCGTCATTATCAGCATATAATGAATGTACTAAAAATAGATCTAATAGCATATGTTATAATTATGCTTGTGTAGCAAATGATTATCAAAATACTGAAATTAGAGGCGATTTTAACGGGAATTTAATGTCAAGTATAGATGGTAATAGATTACACTCTAATAACATAGTATCTGTTAAAACAACCACACTAGAAAATCTACTTGATATTAATAATATTAGTAATATTGATCTATTATCTCTTGATACAGAAGGATATGAATTGAATATACTAAAAGGTCTTAATCTTACTAAATATCATCCCAGATATATGTTAATAGAAATATATAACAGAGATTACAATAGTATTCTTAATTTTTTAGAACAATATAACTATATACTTGTATCTAATTTTACTAACTATAATAAGTTAGATAATCCACATTGGGATGAAACACATAATGATTATCTATTTAAATATATTCTATAATTACACTTATAATTACATACTATCAATAAAATATAAAAACTTATGAATAAATCTAACTGGAAATGATACATCAATTAACTCATCATTTGGAGTTGTTCCAAACCAAATTGCCACAAAAAATGGAAAATAACAAACTGCGTTCTCAAAATCTTTTATATACTCATCCCAGATATAATTTATTACCCCATTCTCTTTCAATTTCACATAATAATACTTTTTAAATAACTCACTATACTCTCTAATACACTCTATACTAAAACTTTCTATAATAAAAAAGACTATATCCTGAACTCCCTTTCCATGCGCAATATATTGCCAATCTATAAAATATGGCATGTATGTATTACAAGTCTTCTTATAAAATATATTACCAGATTTAACATCACCATGACATAGTGTTAAATTATCTTTACTTAAGTATTCTTGTACTTCATCAAAACTATCAACTAAACTTTGAAGTTTTAGCTGTGTTTTATTTGTTAGTAAATATCTCCATTTATCAATAAATATTGGCCATCTTTCTCTTATAAAATTACCCCAGACTGGATTAAACATATCATTGTTATGCTTTTTAAGATCAGGAAATGATTTTGATAGATCCTTATTCCAAAATAAACCATGAAATTTAGCACATTCTTCAATCACTTTTAGTGATACATCTATACTCTCTTTATTTAAATCTAGATTTAAAAAAAAGTCATCCTTATTAATATTCTCTAATAAGATACCTTTTGATACAAAATTAGAATCTTTCATAGTACCAATATATCTAGGTATATTAATATTTATATAACTACTAATATTTTCATAAAAATAATACTCTCTGTCAAATAATCCTAATTTATATGCCATCTTAGTTAAAGTAGATGTATAATCATTTTCATATTTTAATACACAATCAAGTATTTCTCCTGAAGTTAAATGAATATCTACTTTAATAACATCTGATATATATCCACCTTTTAACTTATTAATATCAATATTTATATTTTTTATATTATATTTATGTGATAATGACTTCATAATCATACTTGTTATATTATTATAAACATCTTTATCAATATCTATATTTATAATATCATTTAAAGACATATTAGTAAAATTATTAATAACAGTTTTAATATTTAGTTCCTTTAAAATACTAGTATTAGTACCATTATTTACACCTACAATATTTCTAGGAGCTACTGCTAAAGCACTCAATAAACCTGGTTTTGAGTCTTCAAATATAATACATTTATCCTTGGTTGTTTTCATTAACTTAATTGCCATTAAATATGGATCTGGATATGGTTTTGGTTTTAAACATTCATTTCCTATAACAATATATTGAATATACTTATATATATTTACATGCTTTAAAATTTCTTCACAAGTGGCTCTATTACAATTTGTAACCACACTTATAGAGTGCCCTAACTTTTTTATATTTTTAATGAAGGAGCGAGCACCTTCTACAATAATAATATTATTGATATATTTTGAAAATAAGTTATCTTTTAATTGAGTGAGTTCTTGTATATCATATTTGGTATTATCTATTTGAAGATGTTCCATTACATATAAATCACTATTACCTGATATATATTTGTTAAACATTTCATCTGTTAATACTATATTGAATTTTTCTAAGATTTCACACCATACCTTAAAATAAATATCATCGGTTTTTACCAAAGTTCCATCTAAATCAAATAAAAAACTATAGTGCTGTTCTTTAAATTTGTTCAATTCATCAGGTGTACCAAGTGAAATATAATTTTCACGACAAATTTTAAGCCCTTTAAATATACTACCCGATATTATCATATGTTTAATAACGCATGAAATGTAATATTCATTTTTAAATTTAATATTATTATCAATAATATACTTACAGCTATTCTTTAATTCAATAATATTCTTAAAATAGTAAGCACCTGTATTAGCACAATTACTTATTTTCTCTTTTTCTATTATATCTACTAGTATATCATTCTTTAACTTGATATAAGAATATATTGGTTTAGATTCTGAATCTTCAAAGTATACTACTGCGTTACTATCAATCTTTTTAAGTTTTTTTATAATATTAACATTATAAATAGTATCACAATCAACTACTAATACATCACTTAGACTAGTTAGATTATTAGTTAATATATGATCAATGCCAAATAGAACTGTCTCTGCTGCGCCGGCTGTTCTAGTATAAATTGGAATTAACTCTAGATCTGGATACTTATTTTTTATTATATTACTAAAATTAAAATTTTCAAGAGATGTATGATATACTATAAATACCTTATCATTTGTTGAAAAGTTTAATTTTTCTAATACATGAAATATCATCTTTTTATCAAAAACATCAATTAATGGTTTTGGATCAGAGAATCCTGCCTCTATAAATCTATTACCTATACCACATAAGGGTAGTATAATATTCATATATTATACTTATAATCTTTTATCTTTAAGCAAACGAACACTTTAAAGATTCGTCAGTCTAAGTATAATATATGAATATGTATATGTATTATATATGTTTAATGTTTCTAATATACATCATTGTAACCGGATTCTGTCATATTAATAATACCCTGTTCTGTTAAATTATTATACAGTTGATTTTCAATTTCTTGATCCTTTTCTGAAATAACTCGGGTAGATGATAATTGATCCATTGTACCAGGCGACATTCCAAATGCTTCGGATGATGCTAATTGAATAAGAGCACCACTATTATCAAAGAAACCTTCATCACGAACCTCCTTTGTAAAATACAATACTATAGCTAAAGTTAGAATACAGAAAATAAAAAAGTTAACTCCACTGCGCTTCATTATATTAAATAGTGAGATACTAATTTTCTATGAAACTCTATATTTAATAATGTGTATATAATGCGTAATTTTAATATAATACATATTATATTATGTCATCCTGGGCAAATAGGCGTGTTTTAACTAAAAGAGATATTTCAAAAATTCCTGAGGAATTTCGTCCTCAAATTATTCCTAGAGTAGCACGCCCCGAAGTAATAATTTCGGAGTCTTTTCAAGAGTCTCTAAAAAATGAAATTATTCTTAATACTAATACTGGTTTAAAAACTATTGTAAAACCAGACATTAATCCCAGACAATATGTTACAAAAAAGATTAATACTATACCAAATCCATCCGCATTTGAATTAGTATATATGACACGTGATCCAAATACTAGTGAATTTACAGATAAAACATATGTTTTTGTAATATTACGTCATTTACGTAATATTCGTGATAATGATTTATGGATTTCCTCTTATAATTCTATACGAAAGTTCTATACAAATAAGATTATAATTATTGATGATAATTCAAATGTTAATACAGTTGATGGAAAATTAGTTAATACTGAAGTAATAAGAAGTGAATTTAATGGAGCAGGAGAGATTTTACCATACTACTATTTCTTAAAATATAAGTGGGCGACTACAATGATATTCTTACATGATAGTATGTTCATAAACCGATTGATTAGTCATGATGAACTAGAAGATAATATTAAATTTCATTGGCACTTTAATAAAGATTCTACATCTGATATTTCTAGAGTTAATAAGTATCTTTCACAACTTAATAACAGTACAGAACTAGATGAGTTTGTTTCAAATCCAAATGCGGTCTGGAATGGATGCTTTGGAACTACATCAATATGTGATTTAGATCTACTACAATATCTAGATACAAAATATAAATTAATTTCAAATCTAGTTATGTTAATAAGAACTCGGAAAGATAGAGAAGCATTTGAAAGAATATTTGGTATTGTCTTATATTATGAAAAAAGATTTGATGATGATAATAAGTGCTCTAATTTTGGTGATATTCTAAAATATCCAGGGGCATTTGATTCAGAGAATAATAATATGGAAACTGGCGCGCATATTATTAGTCAAGCTGGATATAATACTGCCATTATTAAAGTTTGGAGAGGAAGATAATATTATAATTCATTAAATACAATAAAAGAATAATGAATTTAAGCCTAAAGATATATATGGTTTATATATAAAAATGTCATCATGGATAAATAATAGTTCTAAATCAAAAAAAATATATAAAAATAATATTATTACTACAGATAATTCTAGTAAAACTGTATTAGATGATTTAATTACTTTCATAATTCCATCAATAAATAGAAATACATTGTATAGAGCTCTCATATCTTTAAAAAATCAAATTATTTCAAACTGGAGAGCAATTATTATTTTTGATGGATGTATACCAACAGATACTAATTTAATTGAATTATTATCATATGATAGATTTTTATATATAAATGTTGATAAAACTGGTATTTTAAAAGATAAAATACATGGTGCTGCTGGATTTGTTAGAAATATTGGAATGAGTTTGGTTAAAACTCCATGGATTGGATTCTTAGATGATGATGATTATCTTTTACCAAACTATACACAATGTTTGATTAAAGAAATTGAAACTACTCCATTAGTTGATGTAGTTGTATTTAGAATGAGTGATAATAATAGAATACTTCCTCCAGATTATAGTACTGATATAGAGTTTGGTTACATTGGAATTAGTTTTTGTTATAAGACTGATTTATTTAACAAAGGATATAAATTTACACAATCTGAAAAAGAAGATTTTGACCTAATTAATAATATTAAAAATGCTCATAATAAAATTGTAATATCACCTTTTATTACATATATTGTTAGAGATTCATCTGTATTATATAATACATTTAAAAGAGTTATTATAAATTAGACTAATATAAGACGCATCTATAGAATATAAAATGAATATAACTATTTATAGTTTTATATAATCATCTACTGATAAACTTAGATAAGTTTATAGAAAAACTGGAGATAGATGAATCTAAAGAATTTATCTAATTAGTAGTCATATATAATGTCATGGGCTAATAGAAGAGTACAGATTAGAGAGAAGAAACCACTTATCTCATTAGTAGATTTGCCCTCTAAATTTATTTTTTCTAAAAATTCAAATCATGTAGATGCTGTTATTTGTGCTATCGCACTAAATGAAGAACGATATATTGATGAATGGATAAAATATAATATACTTTTAGGATTCACCCATATATACATTTATGATAATAGTCATAATAATATATTAAAAAAGAAAGAATCTGATAAAGTTACAATAATACATTTTCCTGGTATAACTAAACAATTAGAAGCATATGATTCTTTTGTAGGACAATATAAGAATAAACATACATGGGCAGCATTTATTGATTGTGATGAATTTATTGTTTTAAAAAAACATGATAATATTCTTTCATTTCTTAATAAATATGCTAACTGTGAATCCATCGCAATAAATTGGTTAATGTTTGGTACAAATAATGAAAAAGAATATAGAGATGAACCTGTTTCTAAAAGATTTAGATATTGTTCAAATAAAATAGATATTCATATTAAATCTATTGTAAAACTTAATCATATTAATAAATTTACACAACCACATTCTTCTGAATTAATTAGTGGACATAATTTTGATACTAATATGAATATTGTAATAGGTCCATTTAACTATAATGGTGATGATAAAATCGCATGTATTCATCATTATTATACCAAATCAGAACAAGAATTTAGAGAAAAAATAGAAAGAGGACGCGCAGATGTAATTCAGAAAATAAGTATTGATTCACTTAATAATATTCATTCTAAAAATAATGATATATATAATTCTAATGCATGGGATTTCTATTCTAAATATTTATAATTCTATTTAATCCTTTGAAGACCTATATACTCTAATTCTCTGAGAAGCCATAAACTTCTTAATTATTTCTAGTTTTATAGAATCATCTACTGATTTATCCAATGCTTCTATAAATCTATTCCACCGTGTTTGCCATACCGCATCTGTTACACCCGTGTAGTTTTCTTGAAATTCCTTAAATTGATCTAGCCGTCCTTCCTTATATGCTCTTAATACAGTACTAGAAGGCCATATTTGTCTATCTTCTCTATCAATTATATTTGAATTCTTATTATAACATAACTCATTATGTCGCAATCTTCTTAACTCTTCAAGGAATGCGCGAATTGTCTTTTCAGAGTCTTTTAGTAATTTACTCTTGATGGATAGAATAAATTCAATCCATTTGGCTTCCCAGTTTGCTATTTTACTAATATCATTAGTTTGTTCACAAAACTCTTTATATTGATTTTCATTATTTAGAGTGATGGCTTCGTAGATTTGTTTGACTTTCCATTGCTTTAATAATGGAGTATCACTTGTTTCATCTTTCTTTTCTAAAATATCTTTGATTTTTTTTATATCAATGTCATGTTTGGGTATAATAATTTCATTTAATGACTTGTATTCACGCTTTTCTACTTCACCTATAATAGGATTTTCTATTTTAATACGTGCCTCCACTTTAGAATCGCGCATTTTAATATCCATATTAGATAAATATTGAGTTATATCTTCATATTTACTTTCTATATTTGTAGCAATTTCTATAATTTTTTCAAATAATAAATCTTTCTTTAAAAGATTACAATGTCCACAACATGATTTAGAATTTTCTAAAGTATATCCTAGATTATTCTTAAAACGATCTATGCCATTTTTATTTTGCTCAGATGATGGAATACCGCACAAATAACATGTGTTACTTATAATTGATTTAAAATCATCTTCAGTTATTTTAAACTCTATATTACGTTTATTAGCTGATTTTTTATAATTAGAGAAATTGGGCGTTGATTTAGATAAATAAGTTAATTTCCATTTATTAATTATATCTGGCTCTATACAACAATTCATACTATTAAATTTGTGAATAGCTTTCATTTTATCAATAAATTCTTGAGGATGCTGAGTACCTTTTGCTAAATTACAGAACTGACAACATGTGACTACATTATCTTCAGAGTATCCTCTATTATTGTTAATTCTATCAATTCCATTTACTTCATCTCCCTTTATATAACTACAATAGAAGCATGGCTTTACAATTAGCTCATTAAAGATAGGTTTAGGAAGTGTAAAATCAATTCCTCTTTTTTGCGCACTTTTTATATAGTGATTCCAAATTACATATTTATTTTTGAATGCTTCTGCTTTATAGTTGCGTTCTTGTCTAGTATCTTTTCGTTGAGCTTCATATTTCTTAAGTTTTTCATAACATTTTGTACAACGTCTAAGTTTTTTGTCATGTTTCCCTATTGCTCTAATATCTTCCGTTAGAGTTCTTCCACAATCTAGACATACTGTTGAATCTTGACGTTTTTGATCATCTCGTTTTCTATCTCTTATACGTGCTGCGTGAAGACAGTGTTTACATTTTGATTCATAATCTTCTAAAACTGTAAAACATTTACGTGCTACATCACAATAACGTATATTGTTTATAATGGCAGTATCAATAATTGTTTGACGAATATGTTTAGAACAGTATTGAGTATCAGTGGGCCGCCCACATAACTCTCCTTTTCTTGGACCTTGTTGGATTTTTGCTTCGCACGTTTTTGATGACATTCTTGTATATGCCGTAGATTATAAGATGCGAGGGTTATCAAAATTCAAGGGTATAGAATATTCTCTAATATTATATGATTTGTGTAGTCTTTAATATTTAAACTATTTGTAAAATACTTTAAATATTATTTTTATGAAAATTTACGTATTATTTAATTTTTATAATAAATATAAATCCAATAACACCCAGAAAAGTGTATTGAAAAATACTTAATTCGAGTAAGCAAGGCCACCCCAGTGGCTATATCCTTCCATGTTTCCATGAAAGCTGGACTGTACCTTAAGCAATCTCAGGTTGATTAGACCATCATAGATTACCAATGCCTTTGCAGTCTCTGAAACGGTTTCATAGCCTATCATATCGGCTTTAGAAACTCGCCTGCGGATTGCCCAATCCTTTACGTTTTTACTGTGTCCGAGGTCATTATCCTGGATTCCCAGCTGTGTTTCCACAACAGGGTAGTAGTAAAGGCTATAAGGGGTTTCCCGCAACAAGGTCATTTTGCGGCGCTGGATCTCTCCAACACCACTAGCTAGTCACACTGTTTGCCCTTGTGCTAAATTCATTAGCACAAGGCAGCTAGCTGTTTGGCACAGGTGGTTTGCGAACGCAAACCAGTAATTTACCATCGCTAATACATTTAGCATGTTAATTACTAATTTAATGCCACTCATAATGCGTAGAACGTTGTAGTTCGTCGCGTACACGTACACCGTCGAGCTGAGGTTGGTGCCCACCGCGTTGTTGCTCACCGTCAGTAGCAGCGTGGTGTTATCAATGCGCGACAGATTGCACGTGCCACTGGGTTGGTGTTGCTCGGGCTGTAGGGCGAACGAGTACACGTTAACACCCACGGCGGGGATGTTGGTGTGGTGTTGGTACGGTTGGACCCAGTTGAAGTAGTTGCCGTCGCGTACGGAGAAGCGGTCATGGCCGTTGAGCTGTAGCAGGGCCGTGATCGTCGGGTTCTTGCCCGCCATGCCCTCCACGCGGGTCACGGAGTAACCAGACTCCAGCACGGAGCGGTCCCACCAGTCCGAGAAGTTAAACGGCTGTTGTCCCTTCCACGGGTTGATGACGTTGTCATCGCAGCTCACGAACGAGTCGCGTTGTACAACCCACACGAGCTCCTTGCACGGGTGGTTGAAGTTGAGCTTTAGCTTGTTGGCCGAAGACGTGATCGATTCACCGCCCGTGAACTGTAGCACGTCAATGAGGTATTCGTGAGATACCTGGGCGAACTTGCGGCGCTCATCCGTGTCAAGGTAGATGTAGTCAATGTACAGAGACGCCGCGGCAAGGCCGCATTGTCCCACACGGTTGCGCACGGCATGCGGGTCGCTCGAGTTGCTGTAGTCCCAGCACAGGTTGTTGAGCGTGTTGAACTCGAGGTTGATGCGCACTTCATGGTACTGGAGCGCAATGAGGGGTAGCGCAAGGCCAGGGTTGCGGCAGAACCAGAACTGGAGCGGAATGTACAGGGTGTACATCGGCGAGCAGCTGGTAATGACTTCGGACGTGAGGGGCTCACCTCCATAGCAGTCATTGTCGCACGTGCTTCCACCCTGGTATAGCAGGTTGGTGAGCTCAGGGACGTTGCCAACCATCTTGGCATAGCCGGCCTGCTTGCCAGGCTCCTGGGTGAGCTCGTTCCAGATGTGAAGCCACTGTCCGTATTGCTTGTCAATGCGTTGGCCACCGATTTCAATTTCAACGTAGTTGATAATGTTATGACCAATCCAGTTGAGCCAACGGAACTGGGCACCAGAGCCATCCGAAGACTGTAGCTGTACCTGGGGTAGAGTCGCCTGTAGGTACATGCGGTAGATTAAGTCACCGTTGCGTTGAACGGTGCACGTCACCTTCTTGCCGAAGTTGGGGGCACCATTGAACGGGTTTTCAATGGACTCCATGGCAAAGTTGGTGTGACGACGGTATACCACCTTGAAGAACGTAATTTGGGGATTACCAGTTAGGTAAACATCCTGGGCGCCATAAGCTACGAGTTGCATTAAACCACCACCAGTCATTTTTTTATACTTAGATCTAAGATAATAATTTTTGAAAAAACATATTTTTTAAAAAATTTATTTTCTAAAAATGAACCGGAGATATTATGTTTTTAACATAATTTTATATAACACCGTGATTAATTCAATATCTTTTTATTAACGCGTTTATCTAAATTAGAATTTCATGAGGGATTTAAAAACTAACGACGCTTACCGTATAAGTACATTTCACCAATGAATGAAGGTGCGTTTTTTAAAGTAAAAAGTTCAAAACGTAGTAATCCGGAAGCTCGTACAACACTCGACGCTATTCATAGCCAAAAAGTTCAAGAACACCTTGAACAAAAAGATAATCTGGCAGTATACAAACAAGAACTAGTAAATCTTAAAGAACGTATTAAGAATACCACTTGTGATATTGAAATATGGCGTCTTGAAAAAGATGTCGAAATTCTTGAAAAAAGAATTAAATCTATTGAGGATGGTTCTGAATTAATGGATTATTATCTTAGAACAGGTGATATACTTTATAACTATTATGATATTCAAGATCAAATTCAACAAGGGACAAAAACATATAATACAATTAAAGCTAAACCAGGATCAATTCTTGCTATTCTTGAAGGAGTCGCACAAGAAGAGCAACAAACTGAGCAAAAAGAAGCCAATACCGTAATTGTTCCTCAAAAAAAGGGTCATCAACGAAATCAATTACTTAATGATTATCTCCAGATAGAAAATCCTGCTATGGCGCGTAATAGCGTGGAAGAATATGATGATCCTTGGACTATTTGCGATCTCTGTGGCAACGAGATGATTATGTGTCTAAATGAGGCAAATCTTACATGTTCAAAGTGTGGTCATCAAGAATTTATTTTAGTTGATAGTGATAAACCATCATATAAAGATCCGCCCAGAGAAGTATGTTATTATGCGTATAAGAAAATCAATCATTTTAATGAATGGTTGGCGCAATTTCAAGCCAAGGAAAGTACTGAAATTCCAGGTGAAATTTATGATGCCATTCTTGTTCAGCTTAAAAAAGAGCGCATTACAAATATGGCTAGTTTAAAACCGAGTAAGTTGCGTGAGATTCTAAGAAAAATGAAGGCATCAAAATATTATGAACATATTCCACATATTATAAACCGTCTTAATGGTCAAAATGCGCCATGTATGTCTCGTGAGGATGAGGAAAAGTTACGTCATATGTTTCGTGAAATTCAACCATCTTTTAAAAAGCATTGTCCCAAAGGGCGCAGAAACTTCTTATCATATGGATATGTGCTTTATAAGATGTGCGAGCTTTTAGAAATGGATGAATATTTGCCATGTTTTCCACTCCTCAAAAATCGTGATAAACTTTATCTACAAGATAAAACGTGGGAGAAGATATGTGGAGAAATGAATTGGCAATACATCTCTACTGCCTGAAGAATATTTGTACTATCAATCTAATTTAAAACTTTAGTAAAGTATTAAATTGGATAATTTTAATTTATAAAGCAAATAAATTACAAAAATGACTCAGCACTTACACACGGGGGTGCTAGCGCTTACACACGGGGGAATCCGACCAGGTTGGCACCAAGACCGAAGCCCGCGCCCTGGCGGGCCGTAACACCAACGCTGGGGGACACCGCGTCAAGGATAGCGAACACCACCGCCGCGAGCACGGCTAGGGTCGCTACTTCGTCAAGCGGTAGCGACTTCTTGGGGATTAAGATAGCCGCCGCCGCAATCACTAGACCCTCAATAAGGTATTTAATTATGCGATTTACAATTTCAGCAAAACCGTAGCCCATCATTCTTTATATTTAGCCGTAAGAAAAAAACCCGTCTATAAATCTAAATCTGAGTTTAAAGCTTCAATACTCAAACTTGATAGATACACATGACAGATAAAAGTGTACCCACCGTAGTTGAGGACTTCTTGGATGAAGACACTGAGATCCCTGGACAGCGTTATGTTCTACTAAGTTTCATCAGTCCGGAGAAAGTCCTTGACAAAAAGGATATATTCTTTTTTAAGAAGTTTCTAGAATCATATGAAGTTGATTGGAAGATCAAGAATCTTGAGAAATATATGGTCAGTGTTGTAAAAAATATTAATGATCAGCTTGATGAGCGCATCAAGGAGCTTGAAAAGAATGACCAAAATGAACAAGCTACAATTTGTCGTAAGAATAGGATGAATATCACGACGCTCATGAGCGAGTATGAACCCTTTGTTCAAAAGAATCGCGCTGATATTCAGAAGACAACAATTGTAGAAGCGTATGATAATTATATGTTTGCCAACAAGACCAAACTTGAAGATGAGTTCTATGCAGTGAATGAATTCCGTACATCCGTACGTGGTCTGAAAGTCCGCGGAGTTTATGGAAATCCTAAAGAGGCTGAACTCAAGGCCAAAAAGCTACAGGGTAAAGATAAATACCATAATATTTTTATTGGTGATCTAGGTAAATGGCTCCCGTGGGATCCTCAACCTCATGAAATCGCCGATCAAGAATATGCCCAAGATGAACTTAATACTCTAATGCGCAAGTACAAGGAGAATGAAGATAATCGTGATAAGTACTTTGAAGAGCGGTCAAAAAGTGGTGGAGTAGCCGCTGCTAGTACAAAGCAGGTATTTGGCGGTTCTAACAGCTCTTCTGATACATTTGGCAGTATGTTTGCTGGCACTGGTGATGTAGCACTACAGCGTAAGTTAGAGAAGGCGTCTCTTACAGTTGAAAAGGTGGTAGATGATAAAAATACGGTTGTTGAAAATACTGTTGTTCCTAATATGGAAAATCTTGAATTCAAGAATGGAGTTATACAACCTGAAACTACAACGCATCCTTTTGGAAAGATGAGTAATGTTACTTATGAATAAATATCTAACAAAATATAATTATTTTAATAATATAATTTTGTTATACCACTTTTATTATATCAATTTTGTTATATGAATATTAATTAACCTAAGAGAAATATCCCGTATTGGGAACCTCTCCACCTACATAGTTAGGAATACACGATTGTGTCGTACCATCACAGAATTGACCTTCGGGGCATGGTTGTCCATCCTCATTTGGTGAACGACATAGATAATTAGTATTAGGGTCAGGACGCCAGCTTGGTAATTTAGAAGCAGAACCAATAGCGGGAACACCTGCTACACCTCCATCAGCAGAGGAAGGTCCATTAATATTGGCTATATCCTGGAATCCTTGTGTCGCAAAATGCGTAACTTCAAGACCTTCAATATAACGCACAATTATTGGTAGTAAAACAATGGATACTACAAGTAAGACAAACATCGCACCAATTCCCATTGATTTAGAGCGGGCCATTTTTCTAGCAAAAGCAAAGGTTTTATTCATTGACGTATATGCTGGATTATTAAGAAGGAGAATAAGGATACTTTGTCGCGGGTGTCATTGGTAAATCAGATACTGCTGGAAGCTTAGGAGGGATGTCTGATTTACAGTATCCATTCATACACCGTATGCGTTCTCCTGAACACGGTAGTAAATCAACTCCACAACGGATAGTGTCCACAAATCCCTCGGAAGCCTTTGGCATTAATACTAAAAACAGTACCATTCCAACAATTAATATGACAAATAATGTACCAGCTGATTGTTTAACTTTCATATTCATTTCTTATATTTATTAATATTTCTTCTGGACATTGATAGCTGGCCCCCTTAATTTAGTACTTTGTCTTGGATCAAACATATTAACATCATCTTCTTCCTTGATACGCGATAACATCTCAGACTGTCGCCATAATTCTGGCGCACCTAATTTAAAGTCACCGTGTATATCAGCTTTATACCAAAATATAGTATCCTCCAATTTATTACTCTGGGTATTGTTATTAACTACAAGACATTCGTAATTCTGAGTACACTGATCCATCATTTGACAGAAAAACTCAAATGATGGGAAAGCAGAGCCGTAATTTGTAAAAAGTCGTTCACGATTATTTTTATAGGGTTCTCTTAATATAAATACATAATCAACATTTGTGCGAAGTGCTGGAGGAATACCTAGCGGGAACTGCATAGTAATAACGAAAAACACTTTTAACCAACGCCCGTTCATAAATAAATAACGAATATTCTTATCATGCGTCCATGAATCATCGTACATACAATCATCAAGAATCAAAAATGCGCGTGGGTCAATATTGGACTTAACTCCACGTTCCAATTCTTGTTGGATTTTGTTCATAACAAGCTTTTGACGTTTTACGAAGTTTGCCAAAATTACGGGATTATATTCACCATGAATGAACATTGGTGGAACTATTTTTTTAAAGAAACCATTTGACTCCTCTGTACCTGAAATAACACAGCCCATTGGTAAATCTTGATGGTGGAATAAGAGATCACGAACAAGAGTTGATTTGCCTGTGCGTCGCCGGCCTATAAATACCACAACAGCATCTTGTGGAACAGTTTTCATAACAAACTTCCGGAGACTAACATTTACTCCACCTTGTGCTGCCATTCTTGTATTCTAGTACAGACAAAAATAACTAGTGCGCTATACAAACACACGTATAACTCTTTTAAACAAGAAGATGAAAGCAGTTCTCCAGACCCTTCAGAATCAACCCTGTAGAGAAAGGGATATATCTGAGAATGAAATTA
>Ga0164294_10001680_pt1 | contig 20376 bp, 16 predicted proteins | sample GEODES005metaG_FD_111479 | JGI IMG/M metagenome (GOLD analysis project Ga0164294, IMG submission 111479) | Oligotrophic lake water microbial communities from Sparkling Lake, Wisconsin, USA - GEODES005 metaG | ecosystem: Environmental > Aquatic > Freshwater > Lake | place: USA: Sparkling Lake...
CCGGAATAGGTGTGATAGACGCCGTCGTCGACGTAGTAGCAGGTTTTGTCGTTGCGAAACGCCTTGCCGATGATCTTCGAGACCGCCCAGCCGGCCGACGCCACGAGAAACCGCCCTGGCTCGGCGAGGATCTCGATGGGCGCGGGGAAGAGCCGGTCGAGCTCGTGGTTGATCGACTTGGCAAGCGTGGAGAACTCCGGCACGCTGTCGTCGTAGGCCGCGGGGAATCCGCCGCCGATGTCGAGGAGCTTGAGCTCGAAGCCCCGGCTCTTCGCCTCGGCGAACACGCCGGCGCAGAGGTGGAGGGCCTGGATGTAGTTCTGCGGATTCGTGCACTGGCTGCCCACGTGGAACGAGAGCCCCTCAACGACGAGATCGTGCTTGTGGGCATACTCGATCAGCTCCACCGCCTCGCCCGGCAGCGCGCCGAACTTGCTCGACAGTTCGACCATCGAGCCGGTGTTCGGCACCCGCATTCGCAGCGCGAGCCCGGCGTGCGGCGCATACTTGGCGATCTTCTTCACCTCCTCGTGGTTGTCATAGGTGACGAGGGGGCGGTATTGATCGAGCTCGCGGAGCGTCTCCGTCGGCTTGATCGGATTGGCGTAGATGATCTTGTCCCAGATGAAGTCCTGGCGGGCCTTCTTGGGGAGATGCTCGATGTACTGGTGGACAGTGTGGAACTCCTGCATGCTCGCCACGTCGAAGCTGCCACCGGCCTTGTAGAAGGTCTCGACGATCGCCGGATCGCTGTTGACCTTCACGGCGTAGTAGACCTGCACCCGGGGGAAGTGCTTGCGGAAGGTGGCAAAGTTGCGCCGCAGTTCGGCGTGGTCGACGACGAACAGGGGCGTGCCGTGGGTCTTGGCGAGCTTGAGCAGCGTGGCGGGAGTCATGGGGGTTTTTGTCAGCCTCCGTCGGGGAGCAGGAAGTTCTTGAACTGCCAGGGATCGTCGTGGTCGCGCCGGGAGTCGACCGGGCCGCGGAAGGGATCGTACGACCGCTTCAGCGGCGTCCAATCGCTCTGAACAGAGATGAATTTGCCGAGATACGGCTTGGCGATTCCGAGAACGTACTCGTGCGGCAGGTCGTCGGGAAGGTGCACCCCCTTGTCGGGGTTTTCGATCATCCACATGCACGCGGCTACGACCGAGATCGCTACCTGCACCGTTGTAGCGTTTTGATGGGGCACCAGACGCCGCGACTCGTCGATCGACAGATCGGTGCCACACCACCAACTCGTCAGCGGGTGGCCCATGACCAGCGCGCCGAGGATGTCGGAGCCCGACGTGATCTCGTCGGTCATGATCCGCACCCGCGGCTGGAGATCATAGTCATAGCCCCTCAGTTCGTGGAGGCTGGCGATCGCGGCATCACTCGGACAGTAGGCGTAATGAACGGTGGGCCGGTAGACCGTCACCCCGTGGTCGTCGCGCACCGAGAGTTTCTCGGTGATGCTGAAGGCCTCACCATGACGGACCACCATCCCGATGATCTCATGCTGCGGCACCCAGCTCGACACGAAGGTGTTCATCCCCATTCGCGTCAGGCCGATCTGGCTGCGGGGGCCATCCGTGTGCTCGAAGGCCCGGTCGGGGAGTTCCTTTTCGTGCGTCCCCCAGCCCATCTCGGCGGTGGTCGTTCCTTCCTCGCGGAAACCTTCCACGCTCCACGTATTGACGAACTCGTCCACCTGCTTCGGCCGGTTGGAGATCTGCGTGTCGCGTTCGCTGCAGTGGATTACCTTCACGCCGAGTTCGTGGGCGAGATGGTTGAAGGCGCGGGTCCGGGAAAGCTCGCGGATCCGCTCCGCCTTCCGACCGATGAACTTCCGCTCCTCGAGGCAGCGCGTGGCGATGTCGAGGAGGGCGTGCTTGGTGAAATGGCTGATGAGGCCTGGATTGGCCCCGTGCTCGAGGACGGCTGAAGGGCCGGGCGTGCTCCAGTTGGCGATCATCCGCCGCAGGTTCATGTGGCGCCAGTAGAGCGTCAGTTCGTTCGGCTTCGCCGTCACGGCATGCTCGTACGGATCCCACAACTCGACGGACGTGTTGACGTAGAGCACCCCCTGGTGATGGCACCATTGCACGATCTCGCAGCAGTCGATGTTCCAGGCAAGATCGATGAGGAGGTCACCTGCGGAGAGGTGTTTGCCAAGGACTTCGCCGAGGTTATCGGGAGTGATCCGCTCGCGGACGAAGCGCACGCCCCGTTCCATCCAGGGACGGATCGCCGTCTCGAGGGGCTCGAAATCAATGATCGTAATGTTGTGGGCTGGCACCTTGATGTGGTCAAGGAGAACCGGCAGCGTGCAGCGGGCCACGGCGCCAAAACCGACAAACAGAATCCGGTGGGGGAAGTCGATCATCGCTTGTCCGCCGTGCGCGTGGAGAAAAACCTCGCCAGCCGCCGCGCGACGACCGTGGAAGTGGGGCAAAGTATATCGACCGGAAAGAGCGTCTGCAGGATGGTCTCGGGCCGATCCCGCCCGCCCTACGCGGGGCGTGCCCGAGCCTGCCAAAAAGACGATCCGGGAAGGACGATCCCAGAGGACGATCCAGGGAGACTGTTACGCAGCTCCAACCCGGATGGTTCGCGTCATGACGCGTCGATACTTTTTTCGAAGCCGTGCCTCGGCAAGCGTCAGGGCCGAGACGTGGACGAGGCCGGATTGAGGTCGACAAATACTTCGTCGCCGACAGCGATGCGGACCAACGGCTCCGGATCGAACTCCACCGTTAGTCCCCCGCTGACGCGCTCCCAGACAACGCGTGTCACGCGGCCGATCTGCACCGGCTTCGCTTCCGCGCCCCCCTCAGTCGCCGCGCGGTAGACCGGATCACCGAGGGCGACGTTCGGCCGGAACTCGAGCCCGCCGTCGCGGCCAACATGGCTCGGCGTGTCGCCGAGGTAGGCGGCGTCGAGACTCTCGATCACCTCGAAAGAGAACGACGTGCCGGGGGGGGCCCGGTTCAGCGTCGGTTCGAGATCGTCTGCCTCGATCCTGCCGGTCGAGCCGACCATCGGCAGGGATGCCCACAGCACTCCCCCGAGAAGGATGGATACCAGCGAAACACGCAGCGCGATCAGATTCAGAGCCATTGAGCCCCTCCAAGGCACAACGCTGGGCTTGGGTGCGGAAAGATCACCGCGACGCCCGGCAGCAGGTCAGGGGGTGTGTTCGGCGGCCATTCGGCCAAGGGCTTCGGCACCGGAACGGATGGCAAAACTGACCACCATCGGCGACGCGACGAGGATTGCCGCAGCGGCGATGAGGATGACAACGAGAAAGAAGGCGTCATGCCGATTCATGAAACTCTCCACCCAAGGGGAGTACACCGACGCCCCCCACCGTCTCCGCAACCTCCTTTTTATAGAGTTTCGCCGGGGAGTGTTGCAACATCGCGAAGCTGGCCGACTGGCAACGCCGTGGAAGGGGTTAGGATTCTCTGAGAGTCGCTCTATGGTGGGGCGGGATGCAGGGGATGGAGGGCTCGATGACGACGATTGGCCATTGGATCGCGCTTGCGCTGGCTGGCGGGCTGGGCACGGTGGCGAGGGCAGGTGTCACGACCGTGGCCACGCGGCTCTTCGGCACCGGGTTCCCTTGGGGAACGATCGCCGTCAATGCCCTCGGAGCGCTCGCGTTTGGCTTGATCGTTGGCGCGACGAGGTCGCGCGTCAGTCTGCCCCAGGGGATCGAGACGATCCTCTTGGTCGGCCTTCTGGGCGGGTTCACGACCTTCTCGAGCTACGCCTTCCAGGCCGTCGAACTGTGGGAATCGGGGCGACCGGGGCTGGCCCTCGCTTCCGTCGTGGCGTCGAACCTGCTCGGCTTCGTCGCCGTCTGGGGAGGCCTCAAGCTGGCGGGGTGAGGTCTTGCCGACAGGCCGCCGGCGACGAGAGGGTATGGCCCCAATGGGATTGGTCACCACCCCGCCCCGAGCGTATCCTTCGAGTAGGGAACGGATTTCGGCAGGCCCTCCTGCCTCCGAGACAGTCAACCATCGCGGGGAGAAATGCATGAAGGCTCGAGGCAGCGCACTGTCCGGTCGAGTGGTGTTGGAACTGGTGAGGAGCGTGGCCCTCCTGCTCGCCCTGACAGCGGCTGCCGGCCTGGCCCAGGCCGACGACGGTGCTACGGCCGTCGCCGAGCCACCTCCGGCCGCCGAGGCGAAGCCTGCCATCGAACCGGTGCCCGTGGCCGAAGCGCCCCCCGCCGCAGCAAAGCCAACGGATGCCAAGACGGACGCCAAGCCTGCCGACGAGAAGCCCGTCGAAGCGAAGACCACCGAAAAGCCATCCGATGCCGAGGCCACGCGGGCCGAGAGGCGGAAGGAAGCCGAGGCGAAAGCGAAAGCCGAGGCGGCAAAGCTTCAGGTGCAGTTGATCACGCTCGGCGGGACCTACGAAGACATTGTCGGTGCCAATGAGTTCGATCCGACGAGCCTGGTCATCGGTGGCAGCCCGGGGAAGCGGAGGAATTTCTACAAGCTCTGTGAGCTCCTCGAAGAAACCGCGAAGAACCCCAAGATCCATGCCGTTGTCATCGATCTCTCCGACGCCGATCTGACGATGAACCTCGCCCAACTCGACGAACTCCTCCGCCGCCTCGGAGCGCTGCGGAAGTCGGGGAAGAAGGTGGGGGCTTGGCTTGAGAGCGCCGAATCGGCCCACCTCGCGGTGGCGGCCGGCTGTGATCACGTGGCGATGGCCGATCTCGGGGGCATCGACATGCCGTCGAAGACGATGCAGTCGTATTTCTACCGCGATGCGATGGATCTCCTCGGCCTCAAGGCCTCGGTCGTCCGGGCGGGTAATTTCAAAGGCGCCGTCGAGCCCTACGTGAACTCGACGATGAGCGAGCATCTCCGCCAGCACTACCTCGACATGCTCACGAGCATGAACGATGCGCAAGTGTCGATGATCGCCCGCGGCCGCGGCCTGACCACCGAGAAAGTCCGCGAGCTCCAGAAGCAGCGGCTCTTCCTCCCGGCCGAGGCTCTTGCCGCCGGCCTTGTCGACGAGCTCGCCCCGTTCGGCACGATGAAGGCGACGCTCAACCGTTGGGTCGGTGGCGAGACGAGCTGGGTGGAAGCGGCGGCAAAGCCGAAGAAGGAGATGTCGGTCTTCGAGCTGATGGGGAAGGTGATGTCGGGGGGCGGCCCCGATAAGGCGGCGAAGGTGACGGAGACCTCGATCGCCGTCATGCACCTCTCCGGGGCAATCGTCGACGGCAAGAAGGAGTCGCCGGGCTCGATCGTCTCCGGCCCCACCGTCAAGGCGATCCAGGAGATCGGCCGCGACGACAAGATCAAGGGAGTCGTCGTCCGCATCAATTCACCGGGTGGCTCGGCCACGGCGAGCGAAGCGATCCGCCAGGCGCTTGCGGAGCTTTCCAAGAAGAAGCCGACGGTCGTCTCGATGGGGGAAATGGCCGCGTCGGGGGGCTATTGGGTGGCCTGCCTCGGGGTGCCGGTCTACGCCGAGCGGGGCACGCTCACCGGCTCGATCGGCGTCTTCTCCATGAAGATCAGCTTCGGCACCCTCCTCAAGCGCGTCGGGCTCCACATGGAGAACATCGCCCTCGACGAGGCGGCCAGTGCCTTCGCTCCGGACCGGGGCTGGAACGAGGACGATCAGGCAAAACTCCAGAAGACGATCGACGACGTCTACGGCCGGTTCTTGAAGCTCGTCAGCGACTCGCGGGGGATCCCGATCGAGAAGCTCCAGGATCTGGCTGGGGGCCGAGTGTGGTCGGGGAGCCAGGCGAAGGCGGCAGGCCTCGTCGACGAGATCGGCGGCCTCGACGACTGCCTTGCAGCGGTGGCGAAGAAGGCTGGGATCGAGAAATACGAGATCGTCCATCGCCCCAACGTCTCGGCGGGGCTCGATCTCTCGGTGCTGTTCGGTGATCCCGATGCCAGCAGCCAGCTGGCGGCGCTCGGTGTGTCGCGCGAGGCGCTCACCCTCCTTGGCAAAGCCGGCCTGCGGACGGGCGTGATCGACCTCTTCCTGCGGGAGGTGCTCTCGGGCACGTCGGCCCGGCCGACGATTTGGGCGCTCGCCCCGGATGATCTCTCGATCCGCTGATGGGGCGAATCGGGCGGCGTGAATCGGACCGACGAAAGACCTTCGGGGGCGTTTTTCTCCCGGGTCACATACCAGGAAAAACGACCTCGAGCAGAGGTGGCGTAGCGCGCTGGCGATGAACGGCCACGGCGTCGGCGAGAATGCTCTGGTAGGTCGCGAGCGAATCACCGGCCGCCGAAAACGGGAACGCCTCGTGGACGATCACCACCCGTGGCCGATCGCCGAGCCACGACAGATCGCAGAGACATTCCTCGAGGGCGTCCCAATTGTGCCCAAAATAGCTCGGGAAACGGAGCTTCGCGGCGAGCACGCTGAGGAGCTTCTCCTTCCCCCTGGCCTTGGCGGGAATCCGCACCACCAAGGCGCCCTCGGCCCGGTATGCCGCCGGATCGTCGCTGAACAGGAACGGGCCAGGGGCGTCTGGGGCGTTGCTCATCGGATCCGGATCTCCTTGGGGAGGCGGCGGAAAGTGCGGTAGTGGTCGGAGGTGTACCAGATTTCGCCCTCCTCGCCTGTGATCAGCCGTTGCGGGCCCGGCCCCGGTTCCTTTGGTGTTGGCACGACCCACTCGCGGTAGTATCCCGGCGGGCGTCGCGGGAGGCGATTCTCGCGGTTTTGAAACGTGGTGCCGTCGTTGGGGAATCGCAACCGCCGGCCGGCCGCGATCCGCTCGAGCGTCGGAGCCAGATCGATCTGGCCCCGGTAGATCGTGCGGCCGCTCGAATCGCGTAAGGAAAGCCCGTCGATCACCAGCGGATCGGCGGTGGGCGGTGGTGGCCTCGGTGCGGCCTGCGGCGTCGGCTTCGATCGGCGCGGCGCGGGAGGCGCGGCTGAACCGGCGCTGTCTCTATCGCCACTCGATTCCGCGCGCGGGGCGGCTTCTGCGCCGGATGGAGCCTCCTCGAGCGTCGGAGCCTCCACTGCGGTAGCGCCGTCATCGGTGGCCGCGAGGTCTGTCGGTGGCGGCGGCGCAGCCGGCTCGGGTTGCCGATCGCGAGCGACCGGCTCGGGGGCCACTTGTCCCACAAACCCGTAGCGTTCCGCCGCCCACACCACGGCGAGCAGCGTCACCCCGATGAGTACCCTGAGGAGACGGAGCCTCCAGGGATCAGAGAACCAGGGAGAGATTTGGCGAGAAAACCAGGAAGGCCGTGCGGACACCCGCCTCCTCACTTCCACCCCGTTCGAAGTCGTTCCTGCGGTTGCTCCGGGGTTGCCCCGAGCGATCCCGCCGATCCGCCGGCGACCCGGGTCGATCGCGGCAATGCCTTGTTTTCTAGCCTCAAACCGAATCGGGGCGAAAGGATTCGAACCTTCGACTTCCTGGTCCCAAACCAGGCGCTCTAACCAGGCTGAGCTACGCCCCGTTGCAAGGCCTCCGCGGCCAGGGACGGAAGTCTACCCGAAATTGGACGAAAACCAGTCCGGGGCCCGTTTCCTGGCCACGATCCGCAACCCGCGTTCCCTGTGGCTCAGCCGGTGATCTGGCGGAGAAGACGCTGGAATTCTTCGAGATCGCCGAACGGGATCACGATCCGCCCGGCCCCCTTGCCGTTGGCATGGACGACGACTTTCGTGCCTAGCGCTCGGCGCAACTGGGCCTCGACGGCCTGCACCTGCGCCGTTCGCTTTGTCGCCGGCCGCCCCGGCTTCCGCTTCGTCGCAGCCGGCGCGGCGGGAGCGAGAAGGTCGTCATCCCCCTCGCCGTCTGCCACGGCGGTCGAGACGCCGTCGTCGTCGGCAAGCGCCGGATCGTCTTCGTCGGCGCGGAGAATCTCCTGCACCTGCCCCTCGATCGCCCGCACCGAGAGCCCCTCGGTAACGATCCTCTGGGCGAGCTTCAGCTGCTCGTGTTCGTCGCCGAGCGGGAGGAGGGCGCGGGCGTGCCCCATCGAGATCTCGCCCGCCCGGAGGCGCTGCTGCACCCCCTCGGGAAGCTCGAGGAGACGGATCAGGTTCGTGACGCTCGAGCGGTCGATCGAGAGCCGCTTGGCGAGCTCGTCTTGCGTGCATCCCCAGGCGGCGAGGTAGGTCTTGAAGCTCGCCGCCTTCTCGAGGGCATCCAGGTCGCGGCGCTGGAGATTCTCGACGATCGCGATCTCCGACATCTGCCGGTCGTCGACATCGAGGACGCGGACGGGAAGCTTCGCCCATCCCAGCCGACGGGCCGCCGCCAGGCGGCGCTGGCCGGCGATGAGCTGGTAGCGGTCGCCCCGCGCACGAACGACGATCGGCTGGACGAGGCCGTGCTCCCCGAGGCTGGCGGTGAGTTCGGCGAGGGCCCCGTCGTCGACGACCGACCGTGGCTGCCAAGGATTCGGATCGACCAGCGCCGGATCGACCTCGTTCACCGGCAGCGTCGCGGCCGCCTGCTCGACCTCCTCAGGGGCGTGGAGGATGAGGCGGGCGGCGCCTGTCCCGAGGCCGCCGATCCCCTTGCCGGGGATCTCCATGGGCCGCCCCGGAAGGGGAGCGGGCTGCGAGGCGAGGGCACCGGTGCCGTCGGTCTGCGGGGCGGTGGGGGTCGATTGCGGGTCGAGCCCCGCCCGGCCGAGCAGCGCTTCCAATCCCCGACCGAGACGTCGTTCCTTACTCACAGTCCCGAACCTCCATGCACAATTCCGTGTAGGCCCGCGCTCCCCTCGAGCGCGGCGCGTAGTCAAGGACGCTGCGGGCGTGGCTGGGAGCCTCCGACACCGCGACGTCGCGCGGGATGACCGTCTCGAAGACGATCTCCCCGAAAAAGTCCCGAACCTCGTTCTCCACCTCGCGGGTCAGCTCCAGATCGTCGTCGTGCATCGTGAGGACGATTCCCCCGAACCGCAGCCGGCCGGGGCGCTCGTCCATCACGTCGCGGATCACCTCGATCATCTGCGTCAGCCCCTCGAGGGCGAAGTACTCGCACTGGATCGGCATCAGCACCTCCGTGCTCCCGGCCAGGGCCGTCCGGGTGAGGTCGCCGATCGATGGCGGGCAATCGATGAGACAGTAGTCCCAGGCATTGAGCCCGCCGGCAAGATGGGTCTCGAGAACAAGACTGCCGCTCCGGGCGAGCGTCGCCAGCCGTTCGACGTCGCGGACGCTTCGGCTGCCCGGAAGGAGAAACAGGCCGGGCACGCCGGTCTCGATCACCGAGCCGGAAAGCGGGGCCTCCGACACGAGGGGGTGGATCGCCGCCGGGACGGCCCCGAGCCCCGAAGTGGCATTGCACTGCGGGTCGAGATCGACCAGGAGCGTCCTTAGTCCCCCCTTGGCGAGGCCGACGGCAAGGTTGGTCGCGGTGGTGGTTTTCCCCACGCCCCCCTTTTGGTTGGCCACGCACAGAATCCTTCCCACACGCAGATCCCTTCCAGGTGTTTCCCAGGGCATTCTGGGAATATCCGGAATATCGGCTTCCGCCGGCACGATCGTCATGCCGGAGAGCGGGGCGCGTTCCAACCGTTTCGCCGTGCAAGGTTGCCGCAGACGTCAGGCGAGCCGCCGATCGACCTCGGGGGGACGTTCCACGTGAAACCGCGTGACCGCGCAGGATCGCCCGGAGCGCGCAGTCTGTGCAGCTCCCTCATCCATCCAGGGCGGTACGGTTTCACGTGGAACCCCGTTCGGCCCGGGCTCAGCCCAGACACCGAACGACGCTCCATGGCGCTCGAGCGCAAGGAAACCGAAGGCGTCCTCCGCAGATTGCGGGCGAGTCACTCGAGCGGGTTGAAGACCAGGCCGCTGGCGAGCTTCGGATAAAAGTAAGTGCTCTTGGCAGGCATCCGTTCCCCGGTCTCGCTGACACTCTTGATGTCGTCGACGCTCGCCGGCATGACGAGGGCCGCGAGGGGGTACTTCCCGGTCTCGAGTCCTTCGACCACCTCGCGGACGAGGTGCACGTAGCCGGGAGTCGGGATCTGCTTGGCGCCAAGCAACTCGCCGATGACGAGCCGGTGGAGGATCGAGACCCCGAGCCCCCGCCACGACGGGCCATGCTCGGCCGCGATCTGCTCCATTCGGGCAGCGCCTGCGGGGGTGATCCGGGCGAGCGTCCAGGTGCGGTCGCCGGCGGTGTAGAGCCCGAGCGTCCCCTGGGCGTCCTCGGTCTCGATCTGCTCCCACACGTCTGCGGCGGCATCCGGGCCGACGCCCGCCTTCTCGGTCGTGAAGCAGTCGCCGAGCTTCGCCGCCAGTTCGGCCGCGGTGGCTACCGAGGGCTCGACGAACAGCCGGTGGGTGGGGAGGACGACCAGCCCCGGGTCGCTCATCCCCACGAGCATCATGAGGACGAAGTTGGCGGGGTGATCGGAGGGAAGCGTGCCACCGTTGGCGGCAGCGACCTCGTCCCTGTAGTTGCAGGCGGTCTCGTACCGGTGGTGGCCGTCGGCGATGAAGACCGGCTTCGGCCCCATCAGCCCGGCCACCTTGGCCGCCATCGACTCGTCCGTGAGTGGCCACATCCAGCTCTTCACACCGAGGTGGTCGGTGGCCTCCAGCGGCGGCTGCCCGGCTACCGCCGCATCGAGGAGGGTCTGCACCTCCCCTTCCGGGTCGGGATAGAGGCCAAACACCTGGCTGAGGTTGGCCCGGCAGGCCCGCGTGAGGAGAAGCCGATCCTGCTTCGGGCCCGACATCGTCTCCTCGTGGGGATGGATGTTGCCGGTGCCGAAACGCTCGAGGCGGACCCGCGCCATCACCCCCCGGCGAACGAACGTGCGTCCCTCGACCTCGAACTCCTGATGGTAGACGTAGAGCGCCGCGGCCGGCTCTTGCATCACCACCCCCTGGTCACGCCAACTGCGGAGGAACTTCGCCGCCCGGGTGTACTTGTTCGTCCGCTCGTCATCCCCCGGCTCCTCCCGGTTGAGTTCGATGCGGATCACGTTGGCGGGGTGCCGCTGGTAGAGCGCCTCCTGGAGCGCCGCGTCGATGACGTCATACGGCGGGGCGATCACCTGCGACAGGGCGCCGACGTGCTTGGGGTCGTAGCGGAGGCCGCGGAGCGGGGCGACGTGGGGCATGGCGGAGGGAGCTTCCTCGGGTGCTGGGGGAAGGAAAAGGGTGTCCTCCGATCGTAGCAAATCCCACCCGCCAAGGCGGCTGCCCGGGAGCGGTCGCGGCCAGGGGCCGTTCCACGTGGAACCGGAACGGTCTCACAGAAAAAGCCGACGGGGGCGTCGCTTGAGCGACACCCCCGTCGGGAGTGAAACAAAGGCACCCGCCGGGAGACCCCGGCGACGGCGATCAATACCGGTAGTACTCGGGCTTGAACGGGCCTTCGACCGGGACATGGAGATACTCGGCCTGCTCCTTGGTGAGCTTCGTGAGCTTCACGCCCAGCTTCTCGAGGTGAAGGCGGGCCACTTCCTCGTCGAGCTTCTTGGGGAGGAGATGGACACCGACGTCGTACTTGTCGGTCTCCGTCCACAGGGCAATTTGGGCGAGGACCTGATTGGTGAAGCTCGTGCTCATCACGAACGACGGGTGGCCGGTGGCACAGCCGAGGTTCACCAGCCGCCCTTCAGCAAGCAAGATCACCGAGTTGCCGGAGGGGAGCGTGTAGCGGTCGACCTGCGGCTTGATCTCGACCTTCTTGATCCCCTTCGTGTTCTCGAGCCACGACACATCGATCTCGAGATCGAAGTGCCCGATGTTGCAGATGATTGCGTCGTTGGGCATCCGGGCGATGTGCTCGCCGAGGATCACGTCGCGGCAGCCGGTGGCCGTCACGAAGATTTGGCCACGCGGGGCAGCCTCTTCCATCGTCGTCACCTCGTAGCCCTCCATCACCGCCTGGAGGGCGTTGATCGGGTCGACCTCGGTGACGATGACGCGTGCCCCGAGGGCCTTCATCGAGTGGGCCGAGCCCTTGCCGACGTCGCCGTAGCCGCACACCACCACCACCTTACCGGCCACCATCACGTCGGTGGCCCGCTTGATGCCGTCGGCGAGGCTCTCACGGCAGCCGTAGAGGTTGTCGAACTTCGACTTCGTGCAGGAGTCGTTGACGTTGATCGCGGGGAGCTTGAGCTCGCCCTTCTCGTGCATCTGGTAGAGCCGGTGGACACCCGTGGTCGTCTCCTCGGAGAGGCCACGGATCCCACCGAGCAGTTCCGGATACTTGTTGTGGACCATCGACGTCAGGTCGCCGCCGTCGTCGAGGATCATGTTGAGCGGCTCGCCGTCGGCGAAGAACAGCGTCTGCTCGATGCACCAATCGGCCTCTTCGTTCGTCATCCCCTTCCAGGCGTAGACCTGGAAGCCGGCCTTGGCGATGGCCGCTGCGGCATGGTCCTGGGTCGAGAAGATGTTGCAGCTGCTCCACGTTACTTCCGCGCCGAGATCTCTGAGCGTCTCGATGAGGACGGCCGTCTGAATCGTCATGTGGAGGCAGCCGGCAATCCGAGCCCCGGCCAGCGGCTTGCTCCGGCCGTACTTCTGACGCAGCGCCATCAGGCCCGGCATCTCGTTCTCGGCCAGCATGATCTCCTTGCGGCCCCAGTCGGCAAGCGCGAGATCGGCAACCTTATAAGGAAGGCGGGTTTCAACTTGGGCCAAGGGAGATCTCCTTCAGGGAGGGCTGGAACAGATTGGGCGGACTGAGTTGGAAGGACTGAGGAACTCGCCCCGCGTAGCCCCGGTCCGGACAAAGACACGGCGGGGCTGGCGGAGGATGATGAGCCGAGCCGGCTCAAACGGCCGACGGAAGGCCGTACATCTTAGCCGTCAGGCAGGAATGGAAAAGAGTGTTTTTCCCCCCCAGCCCGCCCTGAGGCAGTCAGCGGTCAGCTCTGGCGGCCAGCGCCCGGAGGGCCCGGCTGACGAAGGCCTGCACCCGCTCGGGGTCCTTTCTCCCCGGCGCCGACTCGACGCCGCTGGCCGTGTCGACGGCGGTCGCCCCGGTGGCCTCGATCGCCGCGGCGACGTTGTCAGCGGTCAGGCCTCCAGCCAGGGCCACAGGCATTCCGGCGTCGCCTGCCGCCACGAATCGCTCCCAGTCGACCACCAGACCGGTTCCCCCCAGGCTCGCTGGTGCCGCGCCAGGCGCGGCCCCGGCGTCGACTAGGAGCATTGCCGGAGCTTGTCCTGCGGCGATCGCTGCGGCGATCCAGCCCCGCGCCTCGTCGAGCGCCGCGGTCGCCGGGCCATCGCTCCGCAACCGGCAGGCCCGGATCACTGGGGTCGGGGCGAGGTCGCGACAGACCCCGGGGGGATCCCAGCAGGGGTTCGGGACGCCGGCGACCGGAGGGGCGAGATGCCCGTGGAACTGGATGGCGTCGAGGCCGACGCTCTCGGCGATCCCCCGCACCGCGGAGGGATCCATGCCGGCAAAGACACCGATCCGGAGAATCCCGGCGGGGAGGGCGGCTGCCACCAGCCGGGCCGACTCCACGGTCAGGCAGCGCGGCGAGCCGGGGACGAAGTTAAGCCCCACCGCATCGGCTCCTGCCGCTGCCACCATCCGGGCGTCGTCAGGCGTCGTCACGCCACAGATCTTCACACGAAACATGATGACAGTCTTCGGTCTCGGAATCGGTGACAGTGGAACATGCCGTCGGCCGGATGCCGGGCGGCCGGACGCCGCGGCACACCCATACCATCCGCCGAACCGGCAGGATCGGCAGGGCCGCTGCGACTTGGACGACCGGAAGAGTCTACGCCGGGGCGCGATGGTGGAGGAAGCCGCGCCGGCTGGTCGAAACAAGGGGAGAGCCGGGTGTCGGAGGACAACGGCCTGACCGGTGCACACCACCAGGAATTGACCCGCACGATGATCGCCCCGCGTCGCCCGCCGTCGAGCCGCCCCTTCCTCGCCGCCCCGCGTACCGACTTCTACCATCCGGCGCGAGCCATCGATGCCGCCCTGCTTGGGATCGAGCGGGCCATCCGTCGGTCCGAAGGAGTGGGGCTGATCGTCGGTCCCCCCGGGACCGGCAAGACGCTGCTGCTGGCCAAGCTGGCCGAGCATGTCCGCGACGACTTCGACGTCGCCCTCCTCTCCGGCGCCCGGATCTGCACCCGCCGCGCCCTCTGGCAGGCAGTGCTCGCCGAGATCGGCGAACCGTACCGCGGCATCGACGAAGGGGAACTGCGGATCGGTGTCGTCGAGCGCGTCCGCGGCCTCGCCGCCAGCGGGTCGGGCCTCGTGATCCTCGTTGACGAGGCGCACACACTTCCCACCCGACTCCTCGAGGAGCTGCGCCTCCTGACGAACATCCCCACGCCGCTCCCCTCCGTCCACGTCGTCCTCGCCGGGACACGCGAGATGGACGAGCGCCTCGGCACGTCGCGGATGGAGAGTCTCGCCCAGCGGATCGGTGCCCGGTTCTATCTCGAGCCGCTCGATCACGAGGAGACGATGGCCTATCTGCGGACGCAGATGAAGGTGGCCGGCTTGCAGTGGGATGCCGTCTTCGAGCGCGGGAGCGATGACGCGGTGTTCGCAGCCACCGACGGCGTGCCGCGGCTGGTGAACCAACTCTGCGACCTGGCCCTCGTGCAGGCCGGCGAAGCGGGGCGGAAGCGCGTCGGGCCTGCCGACATCACAAGCGCATGGCGCGACATCCAGCGTCTGCCCGCGACCTCGCTTGGGTATGTCGTCGATCGAATGCCCCCGGTGGCCGATTCCCTGCCGACGATCGACCGGGCGCCGGGTGATCAGAAGCCGGAGGATTGCGGCGCGATCGTCGAGTTTGGATCGTTCGACGACGAATCGGCCGATGGCCATTCTCTGACCGGGGTCCTTGGCGACGACGCGATCTCCCCAGGCATCCCGTTCGACGACGGGGCCGAAGGCTATGGCGACGAGCCTGCCGAGGGGGGGAGCGGGGTCGAGGATGGGGGCGAGCCGGCCTGGGGGAACGCTTCCGGCCGTGAGCCGGCGACGATGCCGGTCGGCGGCAATCCGTGGTCCGGCCCCGAGGTTGAATTGGTGTTCGACGGGATCGAGGATCCGTTCGCGGAATACTTCGCCGACGCCGAGCGGGTCGTGGAACGGTATGTCGTGCGTGGGCCGGCCGACTTCAGCGATCGCCGCCATGTTGCCAGCCGCGAGGGGGCATCGCTCTCCCGTCAGCTTCCCTCGGCAGACCACCCTCCGGTCGTTGCCGATACGCGGGCCCGGTCTGGCCCGGTCGCGCCAGCGTCGCCGGTGGCGGCCCCGGTCGTGGCCAGCGTCGCGGACGACGTCGTGGACGACGCCGACATGGTGGTGATCGAGGAGGATCTGTGGATGCCCACGGTCGAGGCGGACCGTCGGGTGATTCCCGTGCGCCTCGGCGATTATCGGCGCCTGTTCGCCCGGATGCGTCGGGGTGGGTCGGCGGAATGAGCCGCGTGCTGCCCGGAGGGATCGGAGGGGCGGACGCGCCACCGCAGCCGGGTGGAGACTTGGCCTCCACGCCGGTCTGGCCACCGGGGCGCGTACTCGTCGTCACGGCGACCTACAACGAACGCGGGTCGATCGGAGCGCTTGTGGATCGTGTTCTCGGGGTCGATGCCGGGCTGCAGATGCTCGTCGTTGATGACGACTCCCCCGACGGCACGGGGAGCCTCGTCCTCGACCTCGCGCGGACGCGGCCGCGCCTCCACGTGCTCGTGCGCCGCGGTCGCCGCGGCCTCGGCTCCGCGATCATCGAAGGCTTCCGCGCGGCGAGCTCCCACGGGTTCGCGGTCGCTCTCAACATGGATGCCGACTTCAGCCACGATCCCGACGACATCCCCAGGCTGTTGGCGGCCCTCGAGCCTGTCGGCGGCCGGCCCGCGGCCGTAGCGCTGGGATCTCGGCGGGTGGCCGGAGGGCGGATCGTCGGCTGGCCGCTGTCGCGGCGCGTCACGAGCGCGCTTGTGAACTGGTATGCCCGCTGGTTGCTCCGCTTGCCGGTGCGCGATTCCTCAACCGGCTTCCGCGCCGTGCGACTCGCTTTTTTCGATCGCCTCTCTGGCCCCTTCGACGAGGGGTATGCCGTGCTCGAGGACATGCTCATCCAGGTGCACCGCGCCGGGGGGAGGATCGTCGAGGTGCCGATCACGTTCACTGATCGCACCGTCGGTGAGAGCAAGGCGGGCCTCCGCCAGCGCCGCGACGCGGCCCTGGCCCTGCTGCGGATGGCGATCCGCGCCTGGCGACCTTGAATCGCCCGGCCGCTACACTCACGCTCCTCTTTTCCAGTCCTGTTTTTAGGTCCCGCTTTTTCCGGAGCATCCCATCATGCCCGCCCGCAGGCCGCGCATCGGCATCCTCACCGGTGGGGGAGATTGCCCTGGCCTCAACGCCGTCATCCGCGCGGTGGTGAAGAGCGCTCATCGGCTCGGCTATGAGAGTCTCGGCTTCCTCCGTGGTTACGAGGGGCTCGTCGACCCGGTCGCCTGGATGCCGCTCGATCCGTCGCTCGTGGCGAATATCCTCACCCAGGGGGGGACGATCCTCGGCTCCTCGAACACCGGCCGATTCACGGCGCTGGTGGGGGAGAATGACCGGGTGGCGATCGACCCGCAGCTTCTCAAGGCGGCGGCGACGACCCTCGAGCAACTGGGGATCTGCGGCCTGGTGTGCGTCGGCGGTGACGGCTCGCTGTCGATCGCGAAGCAATTCCACGAGGCGGGCATGCCCGTCGTCGGCGTCCCGAAGACGATCGACAACGACCTCGGCGCCACGGCCTTCACGTTCGGCTTCGATTCGGCCGTGGCGACCGCCACCGACGCCCTCGATCGGCTCCACACCACCGCCGCCAGCCATGAGCGGGTGATGGTCCTCGAGGTGATGGGAAGGCATGCCGGATGGATTGCCCTCCATGCCGGCATCGCCGGCGGGGGTGACATCATCCTCCTCCCTGAGATCGACTGGGACTTCGAGCATGTTTGCCGCGCCGTCCAAGCGCGCGAGTCGGAGGGGAAGCGCTACACGCTCGTGGTCGTCGCCGAGGGGGCGAGGCTGCCGGGGGGCGTCTCAGTCCACGCTGGCGACGACGGGCAGCGCCGGCAGGTGCGCCTCGGCGGCGTGGGGGAAGTGGTCGCCGGCGAGATCGCCAGACGGCTCGGCCGTGAGGTCCGCGCCGTCGTCCTCGGGCATCTGCAGCGCGGCGGGCCGCCGACGACGTTCGACCGCGTCCTGGCCACGCAATTCGGCGCCCATGCTGTCAGGCTTGTCCATGAGGGGCGTTTCGGGGAGATGGTCTGCTACCGTCCCCCCGACATCGCCAGCGTGCCGATCGCCGAGGCGGTAAGCCGGTTGTCGCAGGTCGACGTGGGGAGCTCCGCGGTCCTCGCGGCCCGGGCCCTGGGGATCTCCTTCGGCGACGATCCCCCTGGGAGCAGGGCGTTTGCTGGCTGATCGTCAGTCGTCAGGCCTGTCGTCGGCGGGGATCGGGGGCCGCACGGAGCGGCCTTCGATGAGTTATGATCGTGAGCTTTCGGGTTTTTTCTGACTCGAGTTTCCGCGCACGATTTCCGCGCCATCGGGGGAGTATTGATGAGCGAAGTACAGAGGCCGGCCGGGACCGTCGCCAGCGTCATGACCGAAGAGCGGATGTTTCCGCCGCCGGCGGAGTTTTCCACTCGGGCGCGGATCGGATCGCTCGAGGACTACCGCCGGCTCTACGACGCGGCGAAGAACGACCCGGAAGGCTTCTGGGGGGAACGCGCGGCGGCCCTCCCCTGGACGACGCCGTACACGAAGGTCCTCGACTGGCATCCCCCCGCGGCGCAGTGGTTTGTGGGTGGGCGTCTCAACGCCTCGGCCGCCTGCCTCGACCGGCACATCGCCGCTGGCAAGGGGGAGAAGACGGCGCTCGTGTGGGTCGGTGAGCCGACCGGCGAACGCCGCGAATACACCTACCGCCAGCTCCATGCGGAAGTCTGCCGGGTGGCGGCGGGGCTGCGGAAGCTCGGCATCAAGCCTGGCGAGGTGGTGTCGATCTACATGCCGATGACGCCGGAGCTCGTGATCGCGATGCTCGCCTGCGCCCGCATTGGCGCGGTTCATTCGGTGATCTTCGGCGGCTTCTCGAGCGAAGCGATCGCCGACCGCAACCAAGACGCCGGCGCCGTGGCCGTGATCACGGCCGATGGCGGCTGGCGGCGCGGTTCCCAGCTTCCGCTCAAGAAGAACGTCGACACCGCCGTCGAGAAGAGCCCGACGGTGCGTCATGTCGTTGTCTTGAAGCGCACCGGGCAGCCGGTGGAGATGACTGCCGGCCGTGACATCTGGTGGCACGACCTCATCGAGGGGATGCCCACCGACACGGCGCCAGAGCCGATGGATTCCGAAGCGCCGCTGTTCATCCTCTACACGAGCGGTTCGACGGGGAAGCCGAAGGGGATCAAGCACACCACCGCCGGCTACGTCCTCTGGGCGCAGACGACCTCTGAGTGGGTCTTCGATCTCCGCGACGACGATCTCTTCTGGTGCACGGCCGACTGTGGCTGGATCACCGGCCACAGCTACGTCACCTACGGCCCCCTCGCCGCCGGCGCCAGCCTCCTGATCTACGAAGGGGCTCCGAACGCTCCGCACGAGGGCCGCTTCTGGGAGATCATCGAGGCTGAGAAGCCGACGATCTTCTACACCGCCCCGACGGCGATCCGCTCGTTCATGAAGTGGGGGATGGAGCACATCGAAGGCCGCGATCTCTCCAGCCTCCGCCTCCTCGGCACCGTCGGCGAAGGGATCAATCCCGAGGCCTGGATCTGGTACCACGAGGTGATCGGCGGCAAGCGCTGCCCGATCGTCGACACGTGGTGGCAGACGGAAACCGGCGGGATCATGATGAGCCCGCTGCCGGGCTGCACGCCAACGAAGCCGGGCAGCTGCACGCTGCCTCTCCCGGGCGTCGTCCCGGAGATCGTCGATGCCGCCGGGGCTCCGGTGACGCCCGGCCATGGTGGCTGGCTCGTGATGACGCAGCCGTGGCCCGGCATGCTCCGCGGCATCTGGGGGGATGACGAGCGCTTCGTCGAGACGTATTGGTCGAAGGTGCCCGGCAAGTACCTCGCCGGCGACAACGCCCGCCAGGACAAGGACGGCTACTACTGGATCATGGGGCGGATCGACGACGTCCTCAACGTCGCCGGCCACCGGCTCTCGACGATCGAGATCGAAAGCGCTCTCGTCAGCCATCCGAGCGTCGCCGAGGCGGCGGCGGTGGGCCGGCCGCACGAGGTGAAGGGGGAGGCGGTGGCGGTGTTCGTCACGCTCCGCGGGGGCGTGCCGACCGACGGCCTCAAGGACGCGTTGCGGAAGCACGTCCGCCAGCAGATCGGGGCCCTCGCCGCCCCGGACGACATCCACTTCGCCGCTACCCTCCCCAAGACGCGCTCGGGGAAGATCATGCGCCGGCTCCTCCGCGACATCGCTGCGGGGCGGGAGACGGTCGGCGACACGACAACGCTCGAAGACTACACCGTCTTGGCAACGCTCCGCGGAAATGACGAGTAGCGGCCCCAGTATCGGATGATCCTCATCATTCCCGCCTCCGTGAGCACCACGGATCGGCACCTCCGCGAGCCAGCGGATCGCGAGCCATAGCAAGCTTGCCTCATCACGCGAGATTGCCCATCTTTCCGCAAGCGCCCTTCCTCCGACCCCGGCAAGGGGATGGCGGCCGTGGGGCCCACTTCGGCCCACTTGGGCTCGACGACGACTTCCACGATTTTGCTCCCTTTGACAATTTCAAGAGGGGCCTGATAGGTTTTCCGCGATTCAAGGATTTTGATTCTGATTCATCAATCGCTCCTGACAGACGAGCGATCACTCACTCCCCAAGAAAGTTTTTTATGCGAAAAACTCTGGCACGTTGTGCCTGGACGGTCGCCTTGGTAGCCGGGGGGCTGATGCTCTCGACCGCCCACGCCGCTCCGGTCGATATCTATGGCAACCTCGGCACCGTCAACGTCAACACCACGAGCAACACCGCTGGATACCTATCCCAGGCTCAGCAAAACCAGTACCAGGCACAGGGATTCAGCGTCGGCCCGCAGGTCGGCAATTCGGCCTGGAACATCCAACAGATCGACGTCGGGCTGGGATCGACTGGCAGTCCTTTCCCTGTGATGCAGATCTACAGTGATGCCTCAGGCACGCCGGGCTCGGTCTTGTCGTCGTTCACGACCAGCTCGACGGTCTCCTCGAAGCAGGTCTACTCCTTCACCGGCTCGTTCGTGGCCCAGCAAAACACGAGTTACTGGGTGGTGCTCTCCAATGCGAACTCCGCCTCGCAAGAATCGTACGAGTGGTACTCCAACGACGCGTTCACCCCTCCTACGACGCGCCTTGCCTCGGGGGTCAGCTACCTGGGCACAAAGGAA
>Ga0164294_10001681_pt1 | contig 20364 bp, 36 predicted proteins | sample GEODES005metaG_FD_111479 | JGI IMG/M metagenome (GOLD analysis project Ga0164294, IMG submission 111479) | Oligotrophic lake water microbial communities from Sparkling Lake, Wisconsin, USA - GEODES005 metaG | ecosystem: Environmental > Aquatic > Freshwater > Lake | place: USA: Sparkling Lake...
CTCAGCCGAAAGGTCACCGATATTATCCTTCAACTCAGCAGCGCGAGCAGATGCTTTTTTGAACGCGTCACTCGTTTGATCCATTGTAAGCAACTGCTGATTCAGCGCACGCAACTCAGCCTTCGCGCTTGTAAACCCTTTCGCTGTATTTTCAGCCGCGTCGGCGGTTTGGTTGAGGACGGTGACACCGTTTGTATTTACAATTAAATCAATTGTGCTTGCCATTATGAGAGTAGTTTATAAATAATAAATATCCAAAACCCGACGTTTACGGAAATGCGCGTTACTTTCCAAGCGTAGTGCTTCCACATTTGTAGCTTACGCTTGCCGTTCGCGATGCGTCCGAACTCGCTGTTACTTTTCATGTTCAATTTGATGAACTCTAAACAGGCGACCATTGCGCCTGCCTTATTTTGTACTTGTTCCTTTGAAGTTGCTTCCATTACTTATTATTGTTATTGTGCTTCCTGCTCCGCTTATTGTTACGCTTCCGCTATTATCAATCGTTTCACCTGTGTATGCTTGCACCGCTAAAACATTTGGTGCGACAACTCTTTGTATTACAAATTCACGACCTGCTGTTGTTGTTGCTGAAGGCAAATAAATTGTGATGTTATTACTCGTTGTATCTGCGAAAATCATTCGGTCGAAATTCGTCATAACGTAGTCTGTCGTTATTGTTCTAACGGGTTGACTGATTGACGCGTTGAAGCTCACAGGCGCACCGAATCGTGTCGGTGCTAACGAAGGTACTTGTTGCGTGATGAATGAACGTGTGCCGCCGTTTGGTTGTGAATAGCAATCGTTCCTTGCGCTGTTCCAGTTGTAACCAAAACGCAAACAACAGTCTTGCGTCACTACCGCAGGATCACCATTCGGTGTTTCCCAATTTAACGATTGGTCGAGGTTGGCACTTACCGGTACGATGTCGCATCCGTTGTCGATGTCGAGAACGCGAATAAGTTTTACTTTCGTCAGGTCTTGTTCACCTACGACGTAGCCTTGAATTTCAAGAACTCTCCACCACGAATCGATAATCCAAATCTTGTCGCTGAATTGAAACGTGAATACATCATTCAATGTTAGCGCGAACATTCCCTCTAAGATTCGCGCTTGTCCGTCGAATAACTCACGATAGTAGTTTCTCCACCAACGATTGTAAAGGTTGTTGTATGGGTTCGCAATGATTGTGTGAATAGGTACTTCGGGAGCAAAGTTCAAGTCCTTATCCGTTACCGTTGCGTTCATTGTCGAGTAGTTATTCAAACACTTAACCGCCGTTTGAATTACGCTGTCCGAAACTTCGTCGTACATATTCACGAAGAAGTCTGCGAAGTAGTAAAGAATGCGAGGCTTCGGTTGTACGAATTGACCTTCTGCATTCGTAAAAAATGGAACAACGACGTTGGTGTTTTCCACAGGTGCTGAAGGTGTAGACGCGAACGCTAACTCAACTTTTTCTTCACCTGTCGCGAACTCGTTAATTACTTCGAAGTCGCTTTCTGTTACTTCGTAGCGTCCATAAATGCGTCCGTTGTCTTTGTATATTGAATTAAAGTAGTCACCATCTTCGGTGTATGTAAAAGTGAACTTTGCCTTTTGTAGGTCGGTCGTTGGCGAATACATAATGTCTTTCGACAAGTCCAACTTCTGCGACCAATCGAGAGTGTTTCCGCTTGCGATGTATTCGACCATTGGTTCAATGCGAAGCGTGTTCGGAAGTGTCTTGTCAGCAACGAAGACAAGGTTGAACATCTTTTGAATTGACGTCATGAAATCAATTTGTTTCATGTCGGGAGCGTTGAACTCCATGAGAACTGTGTCGCCTGTCAACGCTGTTCCAACGCTTACAAGTTCAACACCCGTTCCTGTGTAATCATTTGCTCCGTTGCCTATTATATCAAAGTCCATTCCTCCTGTTTCATCATTGTTTGGAGTTAATGGTTCAATCCACATTTTTATTTTTAATTCGTCGCCTGCGCTTAAGTCTGCTGTTTGATTTGTTATGTAACTTAAAGTTCCTGCATTTTCGGGAATTGTAACTCCTGTCGGTTGAAATGGTGGTTGGTTGTTTATAAAAAAGTCATATCTTAAAGAATACAAATATCCGTTTGAATCAATTATCGTTGCGTTAAACCATAACTTAAAAGTAAATTGACCGCTAAAAGGAGCAGTAAAAATTCCACTCGCCCAATTATTTCCTGCGTCTTCATATTCAGAAAGATGCGTGTAAAATGGATAACTATAAGTTCCGTAAGTAACACTTTCCCCGTTTACATTGGATGCAAACGCTAACGTGCTTGCATTGTCATTTAACCCCAACGAACTATTCAAGTATTGACCATTAACAAATGGAACGTAAACGTTATCTAAACACTCAGAAAGATTGTCACTCGAATACTGCAATCCTGCGTCGTTCATTATTTCGTCGAACAAGTATTGCGCCTTCACGGCAGGTGTTAAGTGACCAACATAAAGTGGTTTGTAAAGCAATGAGATAGGAACGGTGTTTGAATAAATCGGTTGCCCTTCTGGATTACTTGCAGTAAGATTCCACTTGTCGCATAGCGTTAGAATCGTGTGTGCGTTAGGTGGTGTTTCTACGTTAGCATGAAGCAAGTCGTAGTCAAGGTCGCCTGCAACGATGCTCTCAATGTCTTTAAGTTTCTTTTCGTTCAGCAAGCGTGCAAGGTTTGGAACTTCACCGAAGAACACAACTTCAAATTCGAATAACTTACCGCTTTGCCAGTACAATTTTTTAACCTGAATGTGACCGCTTGCAATGGGTATTGTGTTAACCGTCAACACCGCGTCGACCTTCTTTCTAAAATCAAACCAACCGTCAAAATTGACGTTGAAGATTGCACCGAAGAAGTCGGTGTTTGTCTTGCTTGCAGGAACACGAAATTCCTGCGAGTAATTGCCCACAGAAGCGAAGTCGGTGATGTCCGTGAACTTGTAATTGAGGTGCATCTTCTCGTTCTCATAAAGGTCGAGAATCGCGCTGTTGCCGTCGTAGTCGGTTAACGTCAGTATTACTTCATTCATCATAAGCCAACAGGTTGTGAGTATTTAAGATTCAAAGTAACGTTGTATAGTTTCGAATATCTTTCGTCTTTAATAACAAAATTCTGCGTGTCGACAAGAACGGGTGTTACTGTGCTGTCGTCGTTAATTATGTACACGTCGTTTGAACGACAAAGCGTTTGAAGTAAGTTAAATTCACCTACACTTATCCAGTCGCTGTTTATTTGTAGTCCTTTCGTTGTTGTTACATAACGGTCGGTCATTCCCCTGTTGGAAAAATCGAAACTAAACGTCGAGCTATTGTAAGAACCAATTACTTTTTGATATTGTTTGCGGTCGTAATTGTACGACAACTCCGACTTCTTAGTGAAATTGAAATAATCCACACCACCGCAAGTATTCGTCCAACCCAAACGAACATTGTCAAAGCGACAATCGTCAGGAACAATATAAAAACAATAAACAGTTGAAGCAGGCGTGTAAACAGGGAACAAAATTTCTTTTCCCGCTTGTATTGTGTAGTATTTGACATTCGTGAAATCTAAATAGTCGTTAATTAAATTGGGCGGATATGCGCCTAAACGAGAAACTCCGTTGTCGCTTGTAAATAAAGTATAAAATTTATTTTCTATAATTGCGTTATTGTTGTCATAAGTTGTAACAGCTAAAATATCCGCATCGTTGTCGGCTAAAAGTCCGTTGTTATTTATGCAATACAATTGTCCCCAATCAGTTAATCGCGTTGGTATGTAGACGTAATCATTTGACAAACCGCGCGAAGGTGCTTCAATCCATTTGTGTGTGTCCGTTGTTCTTTCGCTTAACAAATATTTTCCAGGCGCGAATAACGCATAGCGTGTGTTTGGGTCTGGTCTGTAACTGTCGCTTACTTGGTATTCAGCAAGGAAGGCGAACACGTCGTCAATGCTTGCCGAACCCGAACCGCTTACTGTGAATACCCCGTCAACCAACCACCCCTCGCGAATTGTACAACTGATATTCGCAACGCTTGTAAATTCTTCATTAATTCCTTCGTTTGCGGCACTACCCGAATCGTGTTGTAAAGATTCGCGGAATATCGGCGCGAGGTCTAACATTCCCTTGTTCGCTGCGTTGGGTTGTACGTTCACCTGGAACGAACCGAAGTCGAACACGAAGCGGAAGCCTGCGTTCGCTACGTTGGTTGAAGATGCAACGAGCATCAATCGTTGTCCGACTGGTGTGTATTGGTATGGTTGATCGTTGATTGTAATTGCCATGTTTATTGTATGTCTTTTAGTTGATTCTCTATTGTCGCGTTAAAGTCCTTTCCGTATGCTGCTACGACCTTTGCTTCGTATTCGTCCCATACGTTCTCCATTGCGTACCCAAACGCGTTCCACCCCTTTATTCCGTCGCGACGAACTTTGAACATGATTAGCTTCGCCACCTGTTGTTTCAGTTCTTCAGTTGACTTCTTGAATTTTCCGCTACTTGTGTCGCGTAGTCTTATTCCTTTTATACTCATCCAGTCGTAGATTGCTTTTTGCATAGGCGACATTTGACCTTTGGCGGGTTTGCTTCCGCTTCCGCGTTTGAATGAGTACGGCGCGCCTTGTGACTTCTGCGTTCCGTTGACACCCTTTTCACGAAACAAAAAGTATTGCCCTGCCTTGCCTTTCGCATAAACCGAAATGTTTATTGACGATCCTTTGATTTGCAACCGATAGGCGAGCGACTTTTCGAGAGTACCACTTGCTACCGCGTTGGTGAAGTTGCGTCCAACCTTTCGCTTCATGCGATAGTCGGACTGCATCAGTTCGACAAAGCGTTTAGCCATGTCGTTCACGACAGCGAAGAAGTTGGGTGCGCTCTGTTCGTTAGGCATTGTCGTCGGGAACTTCTTCTGTTACTACTTCGTAATTACCCCACTCAGTAGCCTCTTGTTTATTAAGTGTTTCGATGTAACCGTTATCGGTTATCATTCTGTATTTTGTTAGTATCATCGTGGTGTTGTTTGGATGTTTTCGTAGCCTAAATAGTCAACGTACATAACTCTTGAAGTTAGTCCAGTTGCTTTGTAAAGACCTTGTTTTACATTCAAGTATCGTGAATTGCTACCTAAAGGAATGTTAGTTGTATGCGTTGCTACTAAAGTTCCGTTTACATAAAATGCAACCGATGTCCCTGCTACATTAACTTCAATTCTTAATTTATTCCAAGCCGATGCAGTTACTGCCGTTGATGTAGTTGTAAGTGTGCGAACTGAGTTAGCTACTGTAACACATTGCCAGTTTGGAGAGGCAGCCGTTCCATTAAAAATACCTCCTTCTTCGTATGTAAAAAACACTCCGTCTGATTCCGTGCCTTGCGATACAGAAGTAGAAAATCCATGAAAAGTTCTAAAGCGTTCTAAAGCTGTACTTAAATTAGATAAGTTTATTGATGTTTCAAAAACCCATGCTCCATTTCCTAAATAAATTGACAAAACACCTGAGCTTAGATGTTGAGCAAAATTAGTTGCCACTATTCCCGTTGCGTATTGATGAACTCCTATCTGATTTGTGAGCTGTGGTGCACTGCTTATTGATTGCGTAGAAATTGTACCACCTGAAACATTAACTACTAAACCATCTATATTCAAACTATTACCGAAAAAATCAGTAAAGAAAGACACTACTCTTTTACCTCTATCAATCATTGAAAGATTATTAACAGCGTCAACAGTTGGGAATTTTACCCCTGTTCCGTCTACTGCTAACGAGTTCTGTTTGTTCGCTGTATTTTCGGGAGTGAATCCTAACGCTGGTTGCTTGCCGTTGAACGTTGACCAATCCGCAGAACTCAAAGCGCCTCTATTCGCTGCGCTTGCCGTTGGTAAATTGAACGTGTGCGTACTTGTCGCGGAAGATATACCGAAGTCCGTTCCTGTTGTTCCTGTTGCAAAGTTTTGCACTTGTGCCGTTAAGCCATTCAACGCTGTTAAGCCCGTTGAGAATGTAGTTATAACTTGACAAAGGTGACTGTTTTCGGTGTGAAGTTTAATCGTCCTTCCTGAGTTGTTAACGTAGATTCGAACCGCTAACCTATCCGTTAATGCTAACGTCGTTTGTGGTATCGCTAACGCGCTAACATAAAGGTCAGTTACCGTTCCGTTCGTTATGCCTTCTGGAGTAGCTGAGTTAGACGCTATCAAAGATAAAGTCGCTCCGTTCCATTTGTATAACTCGATGTAAAATGAAGGAGTACCGCCATTACTCGATGCGCTGAAATATGTTTCGAAGTTCCAATTGCCTGCTGGTATTTCTAACTGATTAGGAACGTTAGCGTCTGTGATAAAACTTTGAATGTAGCCATTCGTTGCAATCGTGAAGTCTGTTCCTGCTCCTAAGATTGGCGTTCTATCCATTTCCTTCATTGCTACACCGCCAAAAGTACCTTGCGCTACCGATCCATTTAAGTAGAAAGATAATGAAGCACCGCCACCTGTAGAAGATGGAAAGTTAGCTAAGCTACCATCACCTCTCACATATTGTGAAACCGTTCCTGCTCCTGTTACCGCTATATCTCCAGACGATGTGATTGGACTATTCGCTACACTAAACGCAGCAGGCATTGTTAAACCAACGCTTGTAACTGTTCCCGTTGGTATTGTCGGCAGGTTGTCTAAGTCGTTGTAGTTGTTGCTAAAACCAACCGCGCTTATGCTTGTAATGTCAGCCTTCAAAACAATTTCTTCTTCGAGTGCGTCAATCGCTGCTTCGATGTCAATAATCGTCTGGCAATCACCGATTGTTTCACACGTCAATCCTACTTCGTCGCTCAACAAGTACCAACCGCGCACCCCTTCGTCATTCGTTCCGTAGTAATAGTTCGGTGCTGGTGTTTCTTCGTCGTTGACAAGACTAACGTTGCCGTTTGCATCTCGATTGATTGAATCAATGAACGTTAGTATCGAACCCGTCCCACCGCTTCCACTTTCGAAGAAGTCGTTCCACTCCGCAGGAATACTGCACGCGTCCCAATAGTAAGGGACAAGAAGGTCAAGACTAATCGTCCAACCTGTTAACGTGTGTTGAAATTCTTCTAAGAACGGTTCTAACGAAACGTTTTGTACCGTGATTAAATCACCAAACAACATTCGGTGGTTCGTAATCTCGGCAACCAAGTCTTCTGCGATCCGTTGAAGGTCGCTTAATACTTCGCGTTGGTATTCAGGTTTGTCTTCTTTGTCGCGTGGTAAGTCGGCAAGGACAATCTGAAAACTGAATGTCTTCATTCCTTTTGCGTACGTCACGTTCGAAGGCACAACGTGCATGAACGGATATTCACCAAACTTTTCAAGGTCAGAAACCTCAATCTGTCCGTGTGAGAATCTTTTGAGAATGAAGTGACCTGACGCAAATGCGTGGAATCTATCTATGAGCGCGTTGTAGCTTTGTACGTTCGACATAATTGTAATCTATTAGGTAAGTCATAAATGTAAATATCTCCCACGCTGATTTTTCCGTAATTGCGTCCAACTTTGTTATGTCGCGTCCGCAGGCTTCCATAAAAAGATGATACCAACCGTAGCGTCCCAACACTTGGTTTAGGTTGTCTCGGTCTTCAATTGCTCCGTCAATTCCTGTGTCAACTTCTTCACCTCGTTCTCCAAATAATCTAGCGAAGTGTTGCTTAGTTCGTTGAGCAAAGTCGAAAAAAAAAGCATCGCACCGTTGAATTGTTCAAGCGTCATCTGCTCAACATAGCCTTCAACGAGTTCTCTGTTTTGCTTGCTGTGTGGTACAATCGTATACTTCGAACTAACGCGTTTGTCGATAGGTCGGTAAAGCGTTCCCATAATCTTGACCATGTTAGTAGAAACGTCCGCTGCCCACGTTGAAATGTCCGCGTACTCGCCCATTGAGATTGAGTAAAGGTCAGGAATAAAACCAAAGTCTTTGTCTTTGATTGTAATCGTCTCAAAGAACTTCGCTGTTTCGTTTGCGAGTGTTCCTTCGAACGCTGCGATTAATGTCGGCAAGTGTTGGAAGGGTATCTGCTCAGCCTGTTCTTTCAGTAGGTTACTAATACTAACCAACTTGTCGATGTCGTTCTTCGCGCTGTGGTAGTCAACGTATTGCTTGACGCTTATGCTTGAATAGTCAGCTGGTATGCTTACTTTTATGCTCATATTATTTTTGTTGTTTAATATCTACAATTAAGATTGTTTTGTTGACTACGAACCGCAATAAAGACACCCTTCGTCGTCGTCGTCGATTGTGTTTGCTTCTTCGTGTACGCGTATGGCTTCCATGTGTACCTGTTCCTTCGTCCATTCTGGATGAAACATTGCAATCTGTGACCGCAAGAAGTTTAATTTGTTTTCGCTCATTCCTTATTTTACGTTTAGTTCTTTGTTCTTTGTCGCAAAAATCTCCTATACTTGCGACAAAACCACATTATAAAGTGTCACAGTTTTTCAAATAATTGTGACAAACATTTGCCATTAATTGTCTTGTTCTGTCTTTTGTTTGTCGGCGACCCGATTATGTTCTTTTTGCATATTCCTCGCCTTGTTCAAGATAGCGTTCCACTCGAACTTGTCCTTCGGGGTGTTCCACAGTTCTTCGAACATCCAGTCGAGTGCGTTCATTTCGATTTGATTTCTCGCACGTCCCAAAACATATCGCACTCCCCGTTTTTGATTGGTGTCTTCATAAAGAAAGATTGGTAGTTATTTTCCTTCGCGAGGAAGCGAAAACAATTGTCTTTCTTATCACACCACATACCTGAGCATTTAGTTATATCAGCCATTGTTATACGATAAGTTGTTCAACGTCGATTTCATGATGAGTCATTAGTGCGCGAAAGTATTCGAACACTTCTTCAATGCCTTCCTGATACGCGCCTTCCTGCCTGTCGTTGTACTTCGTGAACTTGCGATATCCATTCATTTCAATTTCCCAAAGTAACGAAGCCATATCACGAGCCTTTGTTATTCTGTTGAACTCCACACGATCGTTGGAATCGTTAAGGTCAAATGTCAAAGTTGCTTTACTCATTCGGTGTTTTGTCGAATTGGTGGTTATAATTTGTCATTGATTATTATTTGCACTGGTGCTTCGCTATCTCCTGCGTGAACTGTCCTTGCCTGTTTAGGTTTAAAGTATTCGAGCATCATTAAGTAATTGTGCAAGTAGTCTTCGTCATCCATTGAGTGCAAGACAGTCATCGCACGTTCTGCTCCTTGCGTCACGACGTACTCACCAAGTTGCTGCCACATTATTGTCCGTTCGTTTTGTGAACCGACAGGTCTGCCTTTTGGATTGTTTGTTTTGCCTTTTGGTAACCCCATCTTTTTCTAAACTTTTGATGTTTACTAAAATGTAAATATAAGAACTACCCTAATTTTCCTTTGTAGTGGTTAATAAGTTGTTCCATTCTGCTGTCGTAGTATTTCGAGAACGTCTTGAACCCGTCGTTGTCTTGTTCGAACAGTCTGAATAGAACACCTCTCAATCGTTGTGAAGGTTTCTTAAGCGTATCTTCAAGTTCACTCTTAAGACTTTCTACCGCATCTAGTTCTTCGCGTTTGAAATCTTCGTCCTTGAACGCGAGGTAACCGAACTGATTAGCTATTGTAAATAACTCAGACGCTTGCGCAGGACTTAACTCATTCGTTCCAAACGTAAGTTTGAGCGTCTTGTCCTTTCTTGTTCCTACGCTTTCGAGTTGAGCTGGAATGATTATCATTTATTGTAAGTGTGTTTGGAAGTCTTGTAAAGTTGTAAGGTCGCCACGTAGGTTTTTTTTGATGTCGTGCCAACGTAAACTGTTAATGTAGAAATCAATTGTCTTGTCAGGTGTGAAAACGCGAAAGTGAGCGTTTTGAAAGTTAGTCCACGACATCACATTGTTTTCTTTGTACTTATCTAACATTTGACCGAATAGTTCTCGTTTGGCTTTGTTACTTACTTTGTTCATCTTGTTACTTCTTAAATTCTTGAATGACTCACTATACTAATTACTCTTGAGAATAGATCTTGAGCTAAAGTGAGAGATAGAAGTATCCAAGCACACTAATTTCTTAATGTGTTGGACGCTCACTTTTGCGATGTAATCACTCTGTCGAATGAGTCTTTTCGCTTTCGTGTCCTAACGTGAACAGCAATGTCCGTTAGTCTGGAATCTATCTTTCGAAGAATTGCCTCTCCGTGTGTCGTATGGCTTATTCCTTTGTCATACCATTGGGCTAATAACACAATCCCACAGTTGCCCTTATTCATTTTCTATCCTGCCGTTCAATACTCCCGACGATAAAAAATATACCCCTAATTGTTTTGCTCCGTCAAGTGCTAAACAAAAAGGGGTAATGCTAAATACACTTGACTTTACAAAGATACATTTGTTGTGTCAAAAGTTGCCTGCAAAGTTTTGAGTTTCTAATTGTTCAAATCAACATCAACGTCCTTCATTGATTCAAGGAACGTATTGATGTCTTTCTTAACGCAAGGAGGACACGTTGAACGCTCGTTGAACGCTCCTGTGGCTTTGTCCTTGAACGAATAGAAGCGAAGCATATCTTTCTGCTCTAAACGTCCTTGCGCCTTCATATCGAGCAAGAATCGTTTGAACTCTATTTGTTCTTCTAACGACAAGACACCTTCCCATTTAGATGCTGGACAAGAAGCGAAAGCTAACTTTGCTTTTATCGGCATAACACAACCACAAAGTTGAATTGATTTGCGACGGAACAACACTTCGTATTTTGTTTCAAATACATTTCCTTCTGCGTCCACTTCGCCACCCACGATCAATTGTCCACAGCTTTGCGTTGATGCTTCGAAGAATTTACAGGTGCGACAAATTTCAAGTCGTCTTTTGTACTCATTTGATTTTGCGAATAACATTGGCTCTTATTTTAGTTTTTATTGAATCGATAGTGCGGTAAAGAAAGACCGTTGGTATTCCTGTTTGTTTGGAGAACTCACGATATGTGAATCCTTCGAAGATATATTCTTGAAAGATTAGTCTTTCGAACTCGGTTAGTCGACTTATAAGAATGTCCAGTTGTTCGTTGGTCATGCGTGCACCTAACCACGTCTTGTCAACTTCGTGAGCGTAGTCTTTAAAGTCACGTCTGTTTCTGTTCCAGGCGATTGTTTGGCGATAGAATGGCGACGTTGGACTATTGACCGCAAGATACATCACACGGATAAGATAGAACTCGAAGTCGCCTGTGTCGATTAGATTCTCGATGTGCTTTGAACCAAACATTGACAACAAAGAATCGTGAAGCAAATCTTCGTAGTAATCTTCACCTCGCGAAATGTTCTTCGCAAGTTCTTTGAACTTTTTATAGTTACCTTCTATGTAGTGGTCAAGTGTCACATCTTAAAGTATTCATCTATAATCTTAATAGCTTCCTCGCTACCTTTACAAATATACGAACAATACCCCCTGTTTCTTAATTGTTCCTGCCACCTCTTTTGTTCTGGTGATGCGACACCACCTTTCTCTTTCTTCATTTCGATTGCAAGACCGAAGAACGATCCGCGTGGTTCGTAAATGAATAGGTCGGGAAAGCCTTTAACGTAGCCCGTGCGCTTCATTTTGATTGCTTGCAAGTAACTCGTTCTCATTCCTCCTGCGGAAGCGCAATACAAAGCGTCAGGATATGCTAAACGAAGGTATTTTATTACAATTTCTTGTTGGTTCTGTTCACTTTCGGGTGTTGCTTTACGTCTTGTGCTACTTTTTTTATACGTTTTCTTAAAAGTTTTTACGTTCATTTTCAATTAGTTATAAATTATTTTCAATTTATTTTCATTTTTTTGTTGTGTATTTAAAAGTTTAGCATATATTTGTCAAACAATTAACAACAACACCAAAGATAAACAAAATGAACAACATGAACACTATCACACCAAACACCACAATCAAAGCAACTTTAATCTGTGATTCTAACATCACTATTTTTGCAAAAGTATTATCTCGCAAAGGTGACTTCGTTACTCTTGAAGTAGAAAACGAGGTTGTTCGCAAGAAAGTTAAGAAAGGTTTTGACGGTGGCGAATACGTTCTTGCGTTAGGTTCTTATTCAATGGCTCCAATCTTTATGTAATCTAAAAACAAAAACAACATGAAAAAACAACTACTCTACATTGCGATACTATTCGCAGGAATGTTAATCGCAGGAACGATTGACGAACAAACAAGAATCTTAGAACAACAACCAAACACAACAAACAAATGAAAGTAGAACTAATTCAAAAAACAACGCTTACCGATATGTACTACAAGATCGTAGTCAACGGAGAGTTTCATATGTCGTACAACGACTACGACGAAGCGGTACGCGCTTACGACCGCATCAAGACAGCCATTCCCCGCGAAGAAATCATCTTATCAAAAGAAATCTAAAACCCACAAATCAAATGAACAATGAAAGAGCCAATTTTTACAAATCAATTTTTCTCTTTGAAGACGAAGTACACATTCTTATTGACGGAATCATTACCGCACAAAATTACTACGGTAATCAAAAGAGCGGTTCACCTTCTCGGGATCAATTGTGCGACCAACGAATTGCAGAACTTGAACGAGTATTCCTCAAACTTAATACGTCGCATTGGAAGGAACTACCAGAACCAAACCAAGAAATCTAACTTTGTTTGTGTTTATTCCTCAGCGAACGCTTACAACCTAACTCACAACGAGGTTGCAGACAACATCGAGAAATGTCAAAAACTTTCCGAAGCGCGTTGGAACGACAACTTAATTGAATACATTTGTAACCACTAAAATCAAATAAACTATGTACTGTCCAAAAATCACTTACTGCTTCAGCGACGACGATATACGCACGTTGAACGAAAGAATCAAAGCCATTGCCAACAACTACAACGACGACGTAACCGGTTGGTTTGAAGTAGACCAAGAACAACACCTCGTGTTCATCGACGACCTCGACAATATGTACACAATCAACTTGCGCGGTAGGTTCTTTCGCAGCGACGATCCTGAATTTGACCTTGACTTCGTGACGCTCGAAAAGGACGGTGTCTCGTTTAGCTTTGACGTTAACATATTCGACGACCATATCTAAATGGGGTACTTCAAACGAATCAACGAGCAGTCGGATATTCACGACAGCCAGTTGCGACACATCGAAAGCGACCACGAACTCGCTATAAAGTTCGAACAATATCTAAATTCATTTAATCATCAAATAAACAACAACAACATGAGCATCATTGCCCAACAAACAAACAACGGCGGGGGTCAAACAGTACCCGCAGGAACACACGTAGCGCGTTGCTACCAAATCATTCACATCGGAACTATTCCTGACACCTTTCAAGGCGAAGACAGACTTGTCGACAAGGTTCGCTTAGTATTCGAACTACCTTTAGAAACTGCCGACTTCGGTAAAGGCGAACAACCTTTCTCAATTGGACGCGACTTCACATTGTCGATGCACGAAAAGAGTGGATTGCGTGCATTCGTTCAATCGTGGCTTGGAAAGTCAATGAGCGATTCTGACGCTGCTAAATTTGACATCGGTACTTTGCTCGGCAAAGAAGCAATGGTGTCCGTAATGCACCGCACAGCGAATACAGGTCGTACTTATGCAGACTTAAAAGGAGCGTCGCCACTTGCTAAAGGAATGACTTGCCCACCACAGGTGAACTCAGCTTTCCTTTTGGACTACGATAGCGAAGACTTCGACTTGCGTTTCAAGATGCTTCCAGAGTGGTTGCAAAACAAAGTGAGTTCGTCTGCTGAATTTAGTCAACGATTGGATCGTGCAGCTGACCAAATGAACAATGCGAAAGCAATGTTGGAACAAAGCGGTTTAGTTCAGTCAACGGACGACACGGACGATATGCCGTTCTAAATGAATAAGATGTTATAAAAGGCGTTTATATCATACATACGCGCCTTTTATGACGCTTAATGAATAATAAACCATACAATTAAAACACAACACAATGAAAACAAGAAAACAATTTAACATCGAAAGAGTTCGTGAATTTTGCAAGTTAGTAAACGAAGGACACACACCAACAGAAGCCATTTACAAAATGAATAGTAGTCGTGGATATTGCCGTCCATTATTTGAAGCAGGGTTTTATTGGAAGGAGAACGGAACGTATAAAGCCGTTGAGCGAATTCACACCGACCGCTACTTGTTGTTTACTGAAAAGAAAGACCAGTACAACGAATTAAAGAAGTTAGGCAAGACAAAACTACCAAAGCAAACGAATCTCTTTTCTCAACCTAAACCAAAACAGAAACAAACAACCACTAACGCGCCAACAATGAAAGCGAAGGAACGTCAACTCACCTTCATTCAACGCGTGGTGAAATCTCTTTTTAACTTATGAATAAAGCAATTTACAAAACTCCGTTCGGTCGCCTTGTCAAGATTAACTTCAAGACAATGAAGAACTTCAAGACAGCGTTACGCATAAGCGATCCGACGGCACGACTTTACGTCACACACCCAGAGCGAATGAGAATCAAAGACTTCAACAACATCTGTCTTCATACCGGTCTTTCTCGCGAAGAAGTATTTAGCACCTTTACACCAACCAAATTAATAAACGAAGAAAATGACTAACGAGCAGATTAGACAAGAGATGATTGACATGATTCCTTTCAGGCACATGGAACGCTTCGAAACGCTATGGTTGATGCTAACGCCACGATACGAAAGATTAACGACGCAGCAAATAAAGATTCAGCAAGAACTGGAGAACGAAAGGGAAATGTTTTGGTCAGCACTCGAAGACATAACGTGCAGCGTCTTGGGAATACCTTCGCAGCAATTGTACACACCAACGCGACGACGTGAGATTGTAACGGCACGACAAGTGATATTCTTTCTTATACGTCCTTGCTATCTTCAGAGTTATGAAAGTATCGGGAAGCACTACGGCAAGGATCACGCGACGGTTATGCACGGTGTAAAGCAAGTTAGTTGGCAAATCGAATGCGACAGGAACTACGCAGCCAACGTCGAAAGAATCTGTTACATCTTAAATGATATGGGTTATGCTAAACCAATGAAGTTTTATACTAAATTTGTCGAGCATCTGGAACATCAAAAAGAAATCAAACTTAAAAAACAACTTAAAACAAAATGAAAGACTATTGCAGAAATTGCGATGTAGAACAAATCGAAGAACGCATTGCAGAGATTAAATCAACCAACAGAAAATATCGTGACTGGGACGATTCAGATGTGCAGGAATTATTTGAAGACGAAATTGGTCTTTGTTATGAATGCACACGCGAAGAAGACGCGGACGATTACAAAGGCGAAGGTTGGGACTAACTAAAAAACAAAAACATGATGTTAATACTACAACTCAAAAAGAGAATCGAGATTCTCGAAGCTAAGGTGCAAGAGCAAGAAGTAAAGATAAACGACATACTTACTCGCTTGTCAGTTCCAACCGCACCAACGCTAATCGCAAAAGAAAAGAAGTCGCCATTTAAGAAACCAACAGTTGTTGAAATCTACGACTACGCTTGCGAAAAACTAAGCGACAAAGACGCGCTTGCGTTTACCGAGAAATTTCATGCACACTACGAGGCAAACGGTTGGAAGGTCGGACGCAATGCAATGAAAGACTGGAAGGCTGCCGTGCGGAAGTGGGACTTATCTACCTTTGTAACTACAAACCAAAACACTAAAATCAAAAATGGAAAATTCGACTCCGACGCTGCGCAACGCATCTACAACGACGCTCAGCATTACACAAAGGGTTGATCGTGCAGAGCGTGAAAGCGCGTTCGTTGCCGACTACGAACTACCTGCGTTCGTAAAGTTATGCTCAAAGGTTTGCGCAATGTACGGAATAGCGTTACCCGAAGCGCAACTACTCCAGATGCTTCATGAGTTTATTGTTAAGCATTTTCGTTGGGTTACGTTTGAACACTTTAACCTTGCGTTCGAACTAAATGCGGCTAATGAACTGTCAAAGAAATGCGAACACTTCGGAGCATTAAGCGTGTCGTTCATTGGTGACGTGTTGACGCACTACAAACCACACCGCGACAAAGCGAATCTACAAATACAACGCGAAATCGCGGAATCAAAAGAAGAAGAATCTAAACAATTAAAAGAGAAAGAAATGGCGGTAAACGATGACAGCTGGAGAAGAATGTTTGCGGAAGACTTGCACAACTATAAAAAAGGAAAGTACACGGTAATTGAGATTCGTGCGGTGTCGCTTATGCGGTGGCTCGAAGAAAGCAAACAGATAAACGCTGACACCTTTACGGAAGAAGAATACAGGTTGTGCAAAGCAAACGCGAAGAAGAACATTTACTTTGAACAACAGCTCGTTCAATCAATGGTCGAGCGAATGAGTGACAGGAAAAGAATGTTGTTGAAGGAATCAATTCAATTCGAAGGTATGAGAGAACTTTATAAATTATATCTAAGTAAACAATAAAAACAATGGACACAAAAGACAAAATCATAACAATCGTTAGTTTCGTATTAACTCTTTCCTTGAACGTAGCAATTATTGGCGGAATCGCCTACATAATTTATCACTTTATTACTAAATGGTGGTAAGCAAACCATACAAACCAAACTACCTGCCGCGTCAAATTGAAGCGTTGAACTACTTGAACACCGATAGCATCGTTGAACAGTTGTTATACGGTGGCGCGGCAGGTGGTGGCAAGACGAAGTTTGGTTGTATGTGGCAGATTCAACGTCGTTTGAAGTACGCAGGGACGCGTTCGCTTATTGGACGTAGCAAATTAGACACGTTAAAAAAGACGACGTTAAACACGTTCTTTGAAACCGCTGAAGAATTTGGATTGATAGCGAATAAACACTACACCTTCAATGGGCAATCCAACGTGATAAAGTTCTTCAACGGAAGCGAAATTGTTTTGAAAGACTTATTCGCATACCCTTCGGACGTTAACTTCAATAGTCTTGGATCGTTAGAAATTACAGACTACTTCATTGACGAGTGTTCCGAAGTAACTGAAAAAGCGGTCAGCATTGTTCACTCTCGTTGTCGTTACAAGTTGAACGAGTTTGGTCTTATTCCCAAAGGTTTTCTTTCGTGCAATCCTGCGAAGGGTTGGTTGTACAATGAGTTCTACATGAAGAATAACAGGAACGAACTACCTTCACACCGTGCTTTTGTTCAGGCACTTCCGCAAGATAATCCGTTCCTTCCTGTTGCTTACATTGAATCACTCAGAAGACTTCCTGAATACGACCGTAAACGTCTACTCGAAGGCAACTGGGAGTTCGACGACGACAGCGACAAACTATTTCAGACGGGGAACTTACTGCGAATGTTTAGGAACGAAGTAATCAATGAAGGAAAGAAATATATCACAGCCGACATAGCGCGTTTCGGGAAGGACAGAACGATTATCTGCGTATGGGAAGGTTTAACTATCATTGACATAATTGAAATGAATCGTGCAGCGTTAGACGAAGTAGTGAACAAAGTTCGTTTAACCTGTCAACAGCATTCGATTTTATTGCAAGACGTAGTCTGCGACGAAGACGGTGTTGGTGGTGGAGTTGTCGACTTCTTAAAATGTCGAGGGTTTGTCAACGGATCTAAACCAAAGCACCAGCAATATCAAAATCTCAAAAGCGAATGTTACTATAAGTTGGCTCAGTATGTCGAAGAAAACAAGGTAACGATTCTATCCAGTACGCGCAAAGAACAAATCATTCGCGAATTAGAAATGATTAAACGACACCGCGCTGACGTTGACGGAAAACTTATGGTCACACCGAAGGACGTAATCAAGAACCGCGAAGGTATTTCGCCTGACGTTGCCGACGCTATCATGATGCGTATGTACTTCGAACTCAATCCAAGTTATGGACAATACGTTGTCGGATAAAAACAATTTAATAATTTAGCATAATGAAAATAACAGAAGCCTTTGGATACGATGAAATAGAAGAAGCCTGTAAAGGTTTAACAATGGAGCAATTTATACAGCAATATGCTGATGAAATTTTCGAAAGAAGCAGCGCCCGTAATCCAAACACTCCTGTAAAAGTAATAAAACACGCGTGTCAAATTGAATTAGATGCGTTAATTGAACACATGACAGAACATAAAGAAGTAATTGAATGGGCTTATAAAGTAAAACAACAAATAGAAAACAAACAAGAATGAAAAACACACCACTATACGAAACGCTCAAAATGACATACGATCGTGAGCGAGAAATTGTTAATTCAATCGCAACCTACTTTCAACAGGGAAAGATTCTCGGAGATATTCTTCTGGAGCTTTCACAGCGCAAAGACTTGAACGCGAAAGAGAAAATCTACTTAGCGTTAATGATTGGAACAATGATGACTAAAAACAAAGAAGATGGCGCAGAGCAAAACTAAAAAAGGAATATGCGTGTACTTACACAAAGACCTTTGGAACGAGATTGACGAAAAACGTGGAGAGAACAGTCGCAACACTTTTCTAAGCGAAGCAATCCAGTTCTCAATGAAGTTTTATATTCCCGAATCTAAAGTAAAATTGCAAGAACAAACGTCGACAAAATAGCGACGGACGATGTTACAATCAAAGCGTGGTTTCTGCGCTTTTTTTGTTTGTCTAACTTTTTCTTTTCAACGTTTAGAGTGTTAATTTCTTCGGTCAAAATATCGGTCTTCTGTTCATAAGCCTCAACGACTTCTTGCAAGTTGTCAATCTTTTGTTCTTCGATGTTTAATTGTTCTTTTAGATTGTCAATAACAAGCGAATCGGACGCAATAACGCTATCGCAGGAGTTGACTAAACGGATAACATCAACCCTATAAATAGTATCTCGAATAACAATAGCAGAACGAGTTCTTTGATAGGTGGTTTTGGCTGCAAGTTGAGCATCTTCATACGTTCGAAGTTGTTTGTAAAGTTCAATTTGTTCTTGAATTAGGCGGTCATATTTGCCAGCATTGTAATTGATAACGCTATCTTGTTTTTGTATTTCAGTTGTTGCATTATTTGCATGAACTTTTCCCCAAATGTTCCAACAAACGACCAACCAAAGAATCGATGTTCCGGTAAATAGCAGTATTGCTGCGAGTATATTTCTATTCATAGTATTTTTCCTTCGTGTATTCTGTGGTTCTTTACGCTGTAACTTCCATTCGTGCCTTTCTCAACTATTGCGAACCCGTGATTGTACTTCGAATAAGGGTTGTAGTCAGGACTTAATTCAGATAAGCAACCAACACCCCAACAAGTAATGAACTTGCCGTTAGCATCGCGCTCGTTGTGTTCCGCTGTCTGGTGATGATGTCCACACAACGCAGAAACTTTTGTCTTCATAAACAATCCACGCGCTACGTTTACCGACGGAAGGAATTGTTTGCCGAACTCGTGTCCGTGAAAGATTGAAAGTTTACCGATATTCAGTTTGCTCTTTCCGTCAATCCATTTCACGTCGTGCTTATCGCAATGCGTAAGCGAAGGAAAGTCGAACGCGTCAATGTCGAATAACTCAGGTGCTTTGATTCTCATGTAACGCCAGTATCTTTCTTCGTGGTTGCCTTCTTTGTAGTAAATGTTCGCATTTGGAAACGTGTGTCTTAATGACGCAAGGAATTGACGAATAGAATAAAGTTCGTCCTTGAATTTACGCTTGCGCGGATCTTTAACGAAGTCTGAAATCATGTGACAGTCCAACGCGTCACCATTCAAGATGATTGAATCACAGCCTTGTTTTATGCCTTCATTTATAGCGCACTCAATAGCTTCGTTGTCTTGGTAAGGAAAGTGTAAATCGCAAAGAATTAAAAACTTCGTTCCCTTCACTTCGACGTGTCTACGCTTTTTAGCGTAAGACTTAGGAAGTGCAAATGGGTTCAATGGTCGTGGTTTTTCTTCGAACAATTTTTTATCTGTTGTGGTTTTTCTTTTTAATTCGCCATTCTTTCCGCGAATTGTACGAATTAAAGACCTCGCGTGTTCGGTGTCTTTATAGACTTCAGGATATTCAGTAAACAACTTTTTCGCTAAGGTAAGCGTGGGTGTTTCTGAAAACTTACTACATATCTCCGCTGCTATTTGTCGTGCTGTCGTTAGTTCCTTTGTCATTTGATTTTGATTTAGTAAATCTTTCAATCACAGTACCACCAAACAAACCACCTGTCAACAATGCGAGAGTGTCGTACATCGCAATAGGACAAACGTAGTGTGTAAAAGTAGCAACATAACTGAAAACGATTAGGTTAATGACAACAAATATAGCAACAATTCGTTTCGAACTAACTTTTGAACACGATGTTAACAAAGATTTTAACCATTCCTTCATAATACTTTTACAATGAACTGAACGATTAACCCACCAATAACACCAGCA
>Ga0164294_10001682_pt1 | contig 20354 bp, 21 predicted proteins | sample GEODES005metaG_FD_111479 | JGI IMG/M metagenome (GOLD analysis project Ga0164294, IMG submission 111479) | Oligotrophic lake water microbial communities from Sparkling Lake, Wisconsin, USA - GEODES005 metaG | ecosystem: Environmental > Aquatic > Freshwater > Lake | place: USA: Sparkling Lake...
AGGATGCAATCTGCGCCGCTACCCGGGGGCCCGTGCAGGCTTTGTGGGTATCAGCGTGGACGAGACCACCACCCGCCAAGACATCAGCACCCTGTGGGCTTTATTTGCACAAGAAGATCAGCCGCTGCCTTCTTTCGATGTTTTCGAAAAAGGCATCGCCACGCTGATTCCTGAATCGCTGCAACGCAGCACCCCGTTTCTCTCGCACCCTGTCTTCAACCGCTACCACTCAGAAACCGGCATGCTGCGCTACATCCGGCAACTGTCCGACAAAGACCTGGCACTGGACCGCAGCATGATTCCGCTGGGCTCGTGCACCATGAAGCTCAACGCCACCAGCGAGATGATTCCAATCACCTGGCCCGAGTTCGCGCTGCCGCACCCGTTTGCGCCTGCCGACCAATTGCAGGGCTATGCCGAGCTCGATCAGCAACTGCGTGACTGGCTGTGCCAAGCGACAGGCTACAAAGGCATCAGCCTGCAACCCAATGCCGGATCGCAAGGCGAGTACGCAGGACTCTTGGTGATCCAGGCCTACCACCGGGCCCAAGGCCAGGGCCACCGCAACATCTGCTTGATCCCTTCCAGCGCCCATGGCACCAACCCGGCCAGCGCACAGATGGTGGGCCTGCAGGTAGTGGTCACAAAATGCGACGACAACGGCAACGTGGACATGCTTGATCTGCAAGCCCAATGCGAACAGCACAGCGCCCATCTGGCTGCGGTCATGATCACTTACCCCAGCACGCACGGCGTGTTTGAGACCCAGGTCAAAGCCTTGTGCGAACTGGTTCACCGGCATGGCGGACGCGTCTACGTCGACGGCGCCAACATGAACGCCTTGGTCGGTGTGGCCGCCCCCGGCGAGTTTGGCGGTGATGTCAGCCACCTCAATCTGCACAAGACCTTTTGCATCCCGCATGGCGGCGGCGGACCCGGTGTCGGTCCGGTCTGCGTGGTGGAAGACCTGGTGCCTTATTTGCCCGGCCATGCCACAGGAGGCTTAGCAGTCAATGGCGTGGGGGCCATCTCCGCTGCGCCTTTGGGCAATGCCGCCGTGCTGCCCATCAGCTGGATGTACTGCCGCATGATGGGCGCAGACGGTTTGAAGCATGCCACCGAAGCTGCCATTTTGGCGGCCAACTACATCAGCAAGCGCCTGGCCGACCACTACCCCACGCTGTACGCCAGTGACAACGGCCGCGTGGCCCACGAATGCATTCTGGATCTGCGCGACCTCAAGGAGACCAGCGGCGTGATGGCCGAAGACGTGGCCAAGCGCTTGATGGACTACGGCTTTCATGCACCCACGCTCTCTTTTCCCGTAGCCAACACCTTGATGGTCGAGCCCACCGAAAGCGAAACGCTGCACGAGATCGACCGCTTCATTGACGCGATGATTGCCATACGCGAGGAAATTCGGCAGATCGAAAACGGGCTTTGGCCACAAGACAACAACCCGCTCAAACATGCACCCCACACCGCCAGCAGCCTGATGGCGGCCGAATGGAATCGCCCGTACCCTCGCGAGACCGGTGCGGCGCTGAATGGCCGTTTGCCAGGCAGCGTCAAGTACTGGCCTCCGGTGGGCCGTGTGGACAACGTCTATGGCGACCGCAACCTGTTTTGCAGCTGTTTGCCCGTCGGTGAAGCCGCCTGAACATGCCGCTTTCAATTCTGCCTGTCGACTACAGCGATCCGGCGCAGCGCGCTGCCTTGGTGATGCTGCTCGATGCCTATGCCCGCGACCCCATGGGCGGTGGCGAAGGATTGACGCTAGATGTGAAGGAGCGTTTGTGCAACGACCTTGCCCAGCGGCCTCAAGCTTTCAGTTTTATCGCATGGGAAGGAGCAGATGCACAAGCTGTGGGTCTTGTCAATTGCCTTGAAGGCTACTCCACCTTCAAAGCCCTGCCCTTGATGAACATCCACGACATTGCGGTGCTGCCAGCGCATCGCGGTGCCGGCGTGGGACAAGCTTTGCTGGCTGCCGCAGAACAACTGGCCCGGCAACGCGGATGCTGCAAGCTCACGCTGGAAGTATTGACTGGCAACCAGCGCGCCCTGTCGAGTTATCTGCGGTTTGGCTTTGCCCCTTACGCACTGGACCCAGCGGCCGGGCAAGCGAGCTTCATGCAAAAGTGGCTTTAAAGCCTTGCAGGGATAATCCAACACATTCCTAATTTTGAGCATCCCGTCACAGTGCCGTCCACCAAAGTCCTGAGCCTCATCCCGCCGATGACGCAGCTCAACACCCCCTACCCGTCTACGGCCTATCTGACGGGTTTTTTGCGCTCACGCGGCGTGGCTGCGGTGCAGGAAGATTTGGCGCTCGGTTTGGTCTTGGCCTTGCTCAGCCGCGAGGGGCTGAATGCTTTGCGTGAATCGGTACGCGCACTGCCGGAGGCCGATCGCTCGGGTCCGGTCAATTTCTTTCTGGACCACTTTGCGGCGTATGCCCAGACCATTGATCCGGTGATTGCCTTTCTGCAGGGGCGCGACAGCACGCTCAGCCACCGCATTGCAGGCCGTGGCTTTTTGCCTGAAGGACCGCGCTTTGCGGCGCTCGACGCCTACGACGACGATGGCACGGGCGACCCTTTAGGCTGGGCTTTTGGCGCCCTCGGCCAACAAGATCGCGCACGGCATCTGGCCACCTTGTACCTGAACGATTTGGCCGATGTGCTGCGTGATGGCGTGGACAAAGGCTTTGAGTTTGTGCGTTATGCCGAACGTCTGGCCGCCAGCCAACCCAGCTTTGACGCGCTGGCCGAGGCCTTGGCGCAGCCGCCCCATGTGATCGACGCCACGCTGGAGCGCTTAACACGGCAGGCGATTGACAAACACCAACCGACCTTGGTCTTGCTGTCGGTGCCCTTTCCGGGCTCGGTGTATTCGGCCTTTCGCATCGCGCAGTGCATCAAGCGCAGGCACCCGCAGATTCGCATCGCCATGGGCGGCGGCTTTGTCAACACCGAGTTGCGCGAACTGTCAGATGCCCGCGTGTTTGACCATGTGGACTTCATCACGCTCGACGGTGGTGAGCGGCCTTTGCTCAATCTGATTGAACATCTGCAAGGCCAGCGCAGTGCCCAACGCTTGGTGCGCACCTTCGTCAAAAACGAAGCCGGCCAGGTTCAATACATCCACCTGCAAGAGCCCGAGATCGCGTTTGAAGACGTGGGCACGCCCACCTGGGACGGCCTGCCGCTGCACAACTACCTGTCGCTGCTCGACATGCTCAACCCCATGAACCGCTTGTGGAGCGACGGGCGCTGGAACAAACTCACCGTGGCGCACGGCTGCTACTGGAAGAAGTGCAGCTTTTGCGATGTGAGCCTGGACTACATCAGCCGCTACGAGACGGCCAGCGCCAGCACGCTGGTCGATCGCATCGAGCAGATCGTGGCCGAAACCGGGCAGACCGGTTTTCATTTTGTCGACGAAGCCGCACCGCCCAAAGCCCTCAAAGCCCTGGCCGAAGAACTGCTGCGCCGCGGCGTGCAAATCTCGTGGTGGGGCAACATCCGTTTTGAAAAAACGTTCACCCCCGAGCTGTGCGAACTGCTGGCGCAAAGCGGCTGCATCGCCATGTCCGGCGGTCTCGAAGTCGCATCAGACCGTTTGCTCAAGTTGATGCAAAAAGGTGTCTCGGTCGACCAAGTGGCGCAAGTCACCAAAGGCTTTGCCGACGCGGGCGTGTTGGTACATGCCTACCTGATGTACGGCTTTCCCACGCAAACGCTGCAAGACACGGTGGACGCGCTCGAATACGTGCGCCAGCTGTTTGAAAACGGCTGCATCCACAGCGGCTTCTTTCATCGCTTTGTCTGCACAGTCCATTCACCTGTCGGCCGAGACCCCGAAGCTTATGGCGTGACGCTGTTGCCCCTGCCAGAAGGCACGTTTGCCAAAAACGATGTGGGCTTTGTAGACCCCACAAGCATGCCCCCGGGGGTCGACCACGACCTGTTGGGACAGGGCCTGAAAAAGGCCATTTACAACTACATGCATGGCATCGGAGTGGATGCCGATGTGCGCCAGTGGTTTGAATTGCCCAAGGGAAAATGCCCCAAAACGACCGTTTCACGGCAAAAAATCGCGGCTGTCCTGTCTTGACTCACCAAGGAATGTGCTGTCCCAGGTGATCCACAAACTGCGCCCGCCCCGTGGCGGGCAGCGCGTCCAACACCGCCAGCAACCGCTGGGCAGCGTCTTTCGGGTGCAGGGCCTCGTTGCCCACAAAAGGCTGGCTCAGCGCCGACTGCACCGTGCCCGGCTGCAAAGCAGCCACCACCGCCAAGGGTCTGCGCCGCGCGATTTCGATGGCCGCGGTTTGCAACAGCATATTGAGTGCGGCCTTGGCCGCACGGTAGCCGTACCAGCCGCCTTTGCGGTTGTCTTGAATGCTGCCGACCCGCGCCGACAGCTTGCCCCAAATGACCCTTTCGCCAGAAGCCAACAGCGGCACAAAATGCTTGAGCAACAAACTGGGGCCCACGGCGTTCAGATGCAAGGCATTCAGCAGATGCTCGGCATCAAGCTCGTCCAGTCGTTTTTCTGGGCCTCGCCCGTTCAGGGTCAAAGCGCCCGTGGCGTCCAGCATCACATGAAAAGGCCCTGACATGGCCACGGCTTGTGCGCAGGCCGAAATGCGGGGTTCACTGTACAAATCGAAACCCGGCACGCTGTCACGAGACAAGCCCATGACGCTGGCACAGCGTGGATCGCTTTGAAGTTGATGGCACAAAGCCTGGCCGATGGCGCCGCTGGCACCGAACACCAAGGCCCGGTAGCCCTCAGACAAGGCAGGCATCATGCGGGGGCTTTGCCTGGCGCGAGGTCGTAGGCGCACCTGAACCCCACGTATACCGCATAAAAGTCGGCGGCTTTGAAGGCCTGCACATCCGCCTTCATGTTGAAAGCGCCGTACCACCAAGAACCGCCCACGGTACGTCGCGTGTCGCCTTGTGCATCGGTGGTCCACTCCCACACATTGGCGCCCATGTCGTACAGCCCGTTCACCCCTTGCCGCGTGGCGCCTGCAGGGGCAGCGCGTGGCCACGGATCGGGGTCGCTGGTGTTGGCGCCTTGCGGGCTGTCGCCCGTGGTCCAGGGGTAGGTTTGGCCTTTCACCCAAGGCGCAGGGGGGGCATCGCGCATCTCGGTGAAACCCGCCTTTTGCCATTCCGCACCGGTAGGCAAGCGGCCTCCAGCCCAGCGGCAATAGGCCTGGGACTCTGAAAAGTCCAGGTGCACTGCGGGCAAATTCTGGCTGCTCGGCGTCACGCCATCCGGGGTCCGCCAAGACCACCCCGCACGGCGCTGCCAGCCGCCAAGGTATTCAACACCACCGCCTTCACGTTCTGCGCGGGTGACCACACCGTTCAACTCGGCATAACGCGCAAACTGGCCAATCGTGACTTCGGTCCGGTCCATGGCAAACAGCCCCAATGACACGCGCTGCCCAACGGGGCCCTGTGCGTAGCTGCATGCGGCCATCCCCACCCAAAGCATCCCTGCCAACAGTAATTTCATAACGAATGACTTTGCCTGTCCCATCGCCTCAGCGAACGCTGCAAGAGGGGACGCACTGGCAAAAAAAGTTGGTAGGCGACTTCAAACATCCAAGCCAAAGGCGGCTGTGCAGACACCACACCCAACCAACGCCAGCCAGAAAAGCAGCGCCACAGATCAGAAAATGCCGCTGCGCCGCTGACCAGCCGACCATCACTGTGCCGAACATGGAAACGGGCCATGGCCGCTTGGCAGCTCAGCGCAGGCCCCAGCGCTTGATCCTGGCTGACATCCAACCACGCCAAGTTGACGGCTTCAGGTAAACGACGGTACAGGGCAATTTCGCGTCTGCACAATGGGCAAGATCCGTCAAAATACACGGTCAAAACGGGACTCATATTCATGCGGTCATTTTGCCGCGGGCCAACAATTGACCTCGGCGATCGATCACAAATCCCTCCCCCATCGCAGGATATGCACCCGTCAAGCCCGTCATGTTCACCTGATGCGTGACCCACACTTCCCTTGCATTGTCAGGCAACTGCATCAAGCGCTGGCGCAGTTGTTTTTCTTGTTCAGCGGCTTGGCCTTGACCACCAAACGTCGAGTTCAAGGCCGGCCAATCCGTGAATGGGCCAAAGGCCAACCGCGCCGTGTCTTGGCATCGGCACCATTGGCTCGAAAAGACGCCTTCAGGCTTGAACTGATGGGTCTGCATCCAGGCTTTGATGGCCCTTGCTTCCTCTTGTCCCTGTGCGCTGAGGTTTCTTTGCGTCTGGCATTGGCCCAACACAAACCCAGGTGGATCGCCTAAACCGCTCTCGGTAGAGGTATGCCGAATCATCAAGACGCCACCTTGCTTGCGCCAAACACCCGCCAGATCCGTTGCAGGCTCTTGCGCCAACAGCCCATCGGGCAGCCATGCCGCAGCAAACATGCAGGCCCATCGCCTGCGTTGAAGAAGAAGGCTCATAAGCTGAATGCGTCCATAGAAAGAGTGCCCAGCATCACTTCACGCGTGATGTAGTTGACGGGGACTTGAGGTGTTTGACCCCAATGGGCTGCGCCGAGGGCAAAGTAAATCGTCACAAAATGCTCGTCTGTCGGGTGAACCCTGGCCGCTTCAGGCGCACGGACACGGTAATCCAACATGGCTTGCAAATCACCCGCCTTCATTTGCGCTTCGATCCAAGCGCTGAAGGCCAGCACATGCGGTGCAGCCGGGCCGCCCTCACGGCGAATATCGGAGAGGTTATGCGTCATGCTGCCGGACCCCACCAACAACACGCCCTGCTCACGCAAGGGCGACAGGGCCTCGCCGATCGCATACAACTGGGCGGGTGTGGCACCGGCGGGCAAGGAAATTTGAACCAAGGGTACATTGGCCTGAGGGTACAAATGCATCATCGGCACCCATGCCCCATGGTCAAAGGGGCGCTGTGCATCAGGCTGCGCTGGCAAGCCTGCCGCAGCCAACAAATCCAACAGGTCTTGCGCCAATTCAGGGCTGCCGGGTGCCGGGTATTGCAAGGCATACAAAGCGGGCGGGAACCCGCCAAAGTCGTGCCATGTGGGCGGTGCAGGCTGGGTCATGACGGCAAGACCTGTAGACATCCAATGCGGCGACATGAGCACAACGCCCTTCAAGCTTTGCGCTGGCGCATGCGCTTGCGCCCATGCGTTCAAAGCAGGACCACTGCTGCCTGATTCGATGGCAAAAGTGGGTGATCCGTGCGATACAAACAGAACGGGCGTGGTCATGGCTTCAAGCTTCTCCCGCGGCAATGCGGCGCAACGCTTGCTCAAACACCTCTGTCGGCTGGCCACCCGAAATCAGGTGCCGGTCATTGATGATGACCGCGGGGACCGAATGAATGCCCGCCTGCAGATAAAACTGCTCGCGCTCGCGGACCTCTGCGGCATACGTATCGCTTTGCAAAATCTCCTGGGCGGTGGCCCGGTCCATGCCCACCTCCTCGACACAAGCCAACAGCACCTCATGCGATTCGATGCACTCCGCCCTTCCCTGGTAAGACGCCAGCAAGGCTTTCTTCAGCGCATGCTGCTGACCCTGATTGCCCGAGTCATGCGCCCAATGGAGCAAGCGGTGCGCATCAAAGGTGTTGTACACACGGCCACGGCCGCCGGGTGCAAATGCAAAGCCAACTTCAGCACCGCGGGCGCTGATGTTGTGCCGCGACTGCGCTTGCTGTTCAGGCGTGGAGCCGTATTTTTGGGTGATGTGTTCGATCAGGTCCTGCCCACCGGCGGGCATGTTCGGGTTCAGCTCAAAAGGCTGAAAGTGCACTTCCGCCTGGACTTCACCTTGCAATCGGCCCAAGGCGCCCTCCAAGGCCCCCAAGCCCACCGCGCACCACGGGCAGGCAATGTCAGAGACAAAATCAATTTTGAGATGCGTGGTCATTGCGGGCTCCAACAAAAAAAGGGTATCTTGCACGAATTCGTTCAAGGCGGCTGTCAACGCAGCACTTTCACCAGCAAGTCGTTGAAGACTTGGGCCGCTTCGTATTGCACCCAATGCCCTGAACCTGGCACGGTATGCCAACCGACCCAGTGCGGCGCGAGCTGCGCCATCAGGGTCTTCACTTCAGGCATGCGGTAAGCATAAAGTGCATCGTGTTCACCGTAGATGGCGCTCACCGGCATCGGCAAATGCGGCAAAGCATCTGCCACGATGGGTGTGCCCGACAGGCGCCTGCGGGTCATGCGGTCACGCTGCACATTCGCACGGTGCAGGTCCAGGGTCATGCGGTCGAGTGACGCGGGGTGCTGCAGCATCAGAGCCATCAGGTTGTGGCGATGTATGGCATCGCGCTGCGCATCGGTCTGCAGATGACGCCATCCCTTCAGAGGCACCCGTTCGGGCACCTTGATGCCCATCCCCGGCGCGCCGACCAGGACCAGTTGCTGGGCATCTTGGGGGTACTCTTTGAGCCACAGCGCTGAAGTCATGCCGCCGAAAGAAAAGCCCACGACACGGACGCCCCCTTGCGGGGCCAATTGCTGCAAGCCCTGGTGCAGATAAGGCGGAATCTGATCCGTATCGACGCAATCTTCAGGCCAGTAAGAGTCACCAAAACCGGGCAAGTCGGGCACCAGTACGCGCCAACCGGCATCGCGCAGCGGGGCAATGTTGCGCAACCAATGGGTCCAGCTGCCACTGCCGCCATGCACCAAAACAAGCACAGGACGGTCCGGCGCGCCCCATTCGTGCCACACCATCTGTCCCGCCCCGCAAGGCGTCAACCAACGTCGACCATCGGCCAATTCGAGTGCAAGCTTTGGAGGCAAAAAATCAGGACAAATGATGGGGCTGGGCATCATGACAATTGAAAATTTTTTAGGTGAATGGCAAACCGTCAGGCGCCGAGGGATGGTGGTGGCGCCACACTTTGTAGGCCGCGAAAGTGGCCAGGGCACTGATCACCATAGACGCCCAGTAGACACTTTGCAAACCGTAATAGTCGCTCAGAATACCGCCTAAAAGACCACCGATCACACCCGGAAATCCATAGGCAATGACCGTGTAAAGCGCTTGACCTCGACCCCGCAAACGGCCCGGGAAATGGTGCGATAACAAGGCAATGCAGACGGTATGGTGAGCGGCAAAGGTCAATGCATGCAAAACCTGAGCGAACACCAGCAACCACAGCACCTGTGCCCATTGGGCAGTCAGGCCCATGCGAAGCAACATGGTTGCAGAACAAACCACCAGCCAACCGGTCAAGGGCAACTTGGCCATCCATTTGGATTGGCTGTAAAACCAACCGATTTCGACCACGACCGAAACAGCCCAGAGCATGCCAATCAGGGTTTTGCTGTAGCCCAATGAGTCCAAAAAAAGCGAGAAGAAAACATAAATACCGATGTGCGAAAGCACATGCAAAAAAGCCGAAGCAAAAAACCATTGCACGGCACGTTGGCGCAGTACGGGGCCCACTTGGACCTTGTCATGCACCGCAGGCAAGCTCTCCTTCAAGTCAGGCAGCATCCAAACGCTGACGGCTACAGCCAACAAGCTGAACACAGTCCAGGCCGGAAAGTGATGCATACCAAAAAACTCAAACCACGCGCCAGCCAAGAACACGGTGATCAAAAAACCGACCGATCCAAACAGTCGAACCCGTCCATAACGCTTGGCATCAAACGAACCCCCTTGGCTGACCAAATGGGCCATGGCCGCTTCGCTCATGGGCATCATGGCGCTGGTATGGGTGAACATCAGCAGCAACACAACACCCAAGCCCACGGGACTGAGATTCAAAAATAAAAAACAGGCAAAAACCAATGCGGCTGTCGCGCCATACCGCAAGAGTTTGACCCGCTCACCCGAGTGGTCACTCAACCACCCCCAGGCGTAGGGCGCAAACAAACGGGTGGCCGCTTGCAAAGAAGTGAGCACGCTGATGGCCAGCAAGCCAAAACCCAACTCTTTGAGCCACAGCGGCAGATAGGGATTGAAAAATCCAATATGCCCGAAGTAGCTCGCTGAGACGGCCGCGAAAGGCAGTAGTTGTTTACGAAGGTTGGGCATGGCAGGCACGAAGCAGGGGCTCGCAGCTGTGTGCGCCCAGTGGATTCAATGGCATCAAGCTTGGCCTGCAGGAATGGCGGGTAAATCGTGTTGCACATCACCGCATTGGGCGCGATGCTGCAGCGCATGATCGATCAGCACCAGCGCCAGCAAGGCCTCGGCAATCGGCGTGGCACGAATACCCACGCAGGGGTCATGCCGACCTTTGGTGATCACTTCTGCTGCTTGACCCGCCGTGTCAATGGTCTGGCGTGCAATCAAGATGGAACTGGTCGGCTTGACCGCAATCGACACCTCGATGTTTTGGCCGGTGCTGATGCCGCCCAACACGCCACCGGCGTTGTTGCCCACAAAACCTTGCAGTGTCAAAGAATCTCCGGCGGTGCTGCCATTTTGAGTGACGCAAGCAAAACCGGCACCGATCTCAACGCCCTTGACGGCGTTGATGCCCATCATCGCGTAGGCAATGTCAGCGTCAAGCTTGTCAAACAAGGGTTGTCCCCAGCCGGCAGGCACACCTTGGGCCACCACCCTCAGACGGGCCCCACACGAATCGCCCGACTTGCGCAGAGCGTGCATGTAATCCTCCAGCGCGGTAACGTCTGCGATGGGCGCAAAAAAAGGATTGTTGGGCACATGATCCCAAGACTCAAAGCCAATCGGCACGTCGCCAATTTGGGTCATGCAGCCGTGCAAAGTGGTGCCGTGGTGTTCTTTCAGCCATTTTTTCGCTACCGCGCCAGCAGCCACCATGGGCGCAGTCAAACGGGCTGAGGAACGGCCTCCGCCACGCGGGTCGCGCAAACCGTATTTGCGCCAATAGGTGTAATCGGCATGCCCCGGACGAAAGGTCTGCAAAATATTGCCGTAATCTTTGCTGCGTTGGTCGGTGTTTTGGATCATCAGGCAAATCGGCGTGCCGGTGGTCTTGCCCTCATACACGCCCGAGATGATTTGCACCGTATCGGGTTCATTGCGCTGCGTCACGAACTTGGAACTGCCTGGGCGACGTCGGTCCAGATCCGGCTGGATATCGCTTTCGGACAGCGCCATGCCCGGCGGACAACCGTCGATCACGCAGCCAATGGCCAAGCCGTGGGATTCACCAAAGTTGGTGACAGAAAATAGGGTGCCAAAGGTGTTGCCGCTCATGGGGGAAGATTATCCCAGACTCGGCGCGGGGACGTTGTCTCGGGCGGTCAGTGGGCATTTAAGCTGCACCAGGTCTGGGATTTTGATTTGTAAGGCAGGCAAGCCGATGCGACCGACGGGCATGTCACTCAGGGTGGACGGGAATTCCGATGCGGCCCACGTCACTCCATCTTGATGTTGGCGCGTCGGACCACTTCTGCCCATTTGGGAATTTCCCGTTGAATCCACTCCCCCCAAACGCTGGCCGTGCTGGCCTGAAGATAAACCCCCATTTGCGAAAAGCGCTGCGCCAGGCCAGGCTCAGAAAGGGCTATCGCCACCTCCGCATTCAGGCGATCGACGGCCGCAGCGGGCAAAGAAGTCGGCCCTACCAAGCCGGCCCAGTCACGCACATCAAACCGCGAAAGGCCTGCTTGCGCAAAAGTCGGTGTCTCTGGCAGCACGTCTAACCGTTCGGCCGCGGTGACAGCCAATGCCCGCAAACGACCACTGCGGATGTGGGGCAATGCAGAGGCCAAGGAGGCAAACATCAGGTCGGATTGTTCCCCAATCAAGCCCTGCAAAGCAGCCACCGGGCCACGGTAAGGCACATGCAAAATGAATGTCCCTGTCAACTGCTTAAAGGACTCGCCCATCAGGTGGGCCGGCGAGCCTGTGCCACCCGAGCTGTAGACCAACTTGCCCGGACTTTTTTTGACCAGTTCAATCAACTGAGCCATGTTGCTGGCGGGCACATTGCTGCGCACCACCAACACGTTGTAGGTCCACTGGGTTTGGCTGATCGGCACCAGATCCTTCAGCGTGTCGTAAGGCATTTTTTCCATCAGCGAGGGCAACACCGCATGCGGCATGAACATCACGCCCAAAGTGTGGCCATCCGTACTCTTGGCCACCTGGTCCATGCCTATCAGTCCCGTGCCACCAGAACGGTTTTCCACAAAGAAGGACTGTCCGAAAGCCCTCGAGAAGCGTTCGGCCAGATGTCTGGCGACAGGATCCCATGGGCTGCCCGCTGCGGAGGGAATCACGATCCGAACTGGCTTGTTCGGCCAGGCAGGCGTTTGGCCCCTTGCGGCCAACGGCGCCAACGCGGCCAGCGGGGCCAGCGCTAAAGCGCCCGAGGTTTTCAAGACCCAGCGACGTGTGCTCATGCGCAGCGCCTCAGTCCAGCTTGATGCCAGCTCCTCGGATCGTCTGACCCCACAGCTGGTTATCTGTTTTCAGAAAGGCAGCGAACTCGGCGGGTGTCTGGGCCTTGAGTTCACCCCCATAAGAACGCCATTTGTCGATCAACTCCGGGTTTTGCGCCGTAGCCTTTTGCATGGCATCGGCCAACTTGGCCACAATCGGCGCAGGGGTGGCGGCGGGTGCAAACAGACCAATCCAGGCGGTAGGACTGTAGTCGGACAGGCCCGCTTCAGCAAAGGTAGGGATGTCCGGGAAGTTCGGATGACGCGTCTTACCCGTCAAAGCCAAAATCTTGAGCTTGCCTGCTTTCACGTTGCCAATCGCTGCAGGCAAGGCGTCGAAGATCACGTTGACCTGTCCGGCCAGCAGATCGGCGTAAGGACTGGTGGTGTTGTAAGGCACAAAGTTGAACTTGACCCCCGCATTGGCAGCAAACCATTCACCGGCCAAGTGCGAGTAACTGCCAACGCCCGAGGTGGCGGCCGTCACGCTGCCTGGCTGCTTTTTCAGTCGCTCAATCAACTCTTTGGCGGTTTTCTCGGGCAGGTTAGCGTTCGCGGTCAGTGCAGTGTTCAGCAGGCCAACGACGCTGATGGGCGTGAAATCACCCACTTTATAGGGCACCTTGCTGTAGAGGTTCGGCACCACCGACAGCGAGGTGGTGGAACCCATGACCAGCGTGTAGCCATCGGCGACCGCTTTCGAACCGACTTCCATGCCAATCATGCTGGCAGCACCTGGGCGGTTCTCCACCACCACCGTCTGACCCAGTACTTTGGACAACTCCAGCGCGATCTCGCGGGTGTTGGCATCGGGTCCCGTGCCGACCGGGAAAGGCGCAATGATTTTGATGGGCTTGCTCGGGTAATCCTGGGCCTGAACGGAGAAAGCAGTCAAGCCTGCCAGCGCAAGGCTGACCAGACCGATTCGTCGGGTGATGCGGTTCATGAAAGGGGTCTCCAGATGTGGATTGTGGTCAAGACTTAGGGACAGATCGAATTCTTATTAAATTCTTAAATTATCATAATAGGATAAACCATTAGTTTTTTACAAAATAAATTCCCTAAAATTCATTCAATTTTTAAAAAAGAGGCTTCAATCATGTCAAACCCACTCGCACACCGAAATGCATTGACTTTCAGCCACATGGGTTTTTATGTGCGTGACCTGGAACGCATGGCCCGTTTTTACAAAGACGTCATGTGCTTCTTTGTGACGGACCAAGGCGACCTCGGACCGGTTCAACTGAAGTTCTTCAGCCGGGACCCCACCGAACACCACCAGCTTGTGCTGGCCACAGGTCGTCCTGCCGATCTGGCTTTCAGCGTGATCAATCAAATTTCAATGCGCGTGCCTGATCTGGCCACCCTGCGCGAAGTGCGGGACCGCGTCAATGCGGACCCTGACGTTTCGGATTTGGTGTGCGCCACACACGGCAATGCGATATCGATCTATTTCCGTGACCCCGAAGGCAACCGCCTTGAAGTTTTTATGGACACACCTTGGTACTGCGAACAACCCCTGCGCGAACCGGTCGATCTGGATCAAAACGATGACATCGTGATGGCCCAGTCCGAAACACTGGCCCGCAGCCGTCCAAAGTTTCAGAGCCGCGCCGAGTGGCTCGCCAGCATGGAACGCTTGATGGGCTATTCGGCATGAGCGATGCGGTGTTCGATGTGGCCCTCATTGGTTATGGCCCGACCGGGGCCACGCTGGCGAACTTGTTGGGTCAATACGGTCTGTCTACCGTTGTGATCGAAAAAGACGCCGACATCTACGCCCTGCCCCGCGCGGTCCATTTCGATGGCGAGGTGATGCGGGTTTTTGAAACAGCGGGTCTGCGAGCCGAGGTAGAAACCATCGCACGTCCCGGCCTGACCGGCATGCATTTCAACAATGCGCAAGGCGAAACCCTGTTGATACGCGGGGGCACCCATGCGCGTGGCCCGCACGGATGCGCCACCAACCATTATTTTCACCAACCCGCATTGGAAGCGGTACTGCGCCAAGGCGTGAAACGCTTTGCCTGTGTGCAGGTGCACACCCAGCACGAAGTGGTGGCGATAGACGAGAACGGTGAAGGTGCCACCCTGCGGGTGAAAAGCATCTCAACAGGCAACTCCTTTTCGGTGAGCAGCCGTTATGTCGTGGGCTGCGACGGGGCACGCTCACTGGTGCGCAAAGTGTTGGGCTCCCCCCTGACAGACTTGGGTCTTCACCAACCCTGGCTGGTATTTGATGTGCTCCTTAAAACGGAGGTGTCCAGACTGCCAGATCACACGGTGCAGCACTGTGATCCGGTGCGTCCCATGACCTATTGCAACGTCACCGGACAGCGTCGCCGCTGGGAAATCATGCTCTTGCCCGGTGACGATCCCGCAGAAATGGTGAAACCCGAAACACTCTGGAAACTGGTCAGCCGCTGGATCCAACCCGAGGAGGCGGAGATTGAGCGCGCCGTGATTTACACCTTTCACTCTGTCTTGGGTCAAGGTTGGCGCCGTGGTCGATTGCTGCTGGCCGGTGATGCCGCACACCAAACGCCCCCCTTTTTGGGACAAGGGATGTGCGCAGGCATTCGGGACGCGGCCAATCTCGCCTGGAAACTGGATGCCGTGCTGCATGGCCGCGTCAGCGACGAACTGCTGGACACCTATGAAAGCGAACGTTCGCCGCATGTGCACGCCTTCATTGATTTGGCTGTGCGGTTGGGCGACATCATCCAGACCACCGACCCCCAAGCCGCCCGCGAGCGGGATGCCAAGTTCAAGGCAGGGCAGCCTGCCATTTTCGAGTTTCCAACACCCCGTCTGGGGCCCGGTTTCTGGCTTGACGATGCCGGACCCGTCGGGCAAATTTTTCCACAACCTGAACTGGCCGACGGCCGACTGCTCGACCAGGTTCTGGGGGTTCATTTTGCTGTGATCGGCACCCCAGAAGTGTTGGCGCAAGTCAGCGAGGAAACCCGTCAGCGCTGGCACCACCACGGCGCCGTGGTGGTGGTCGCGACCGATCCACTCCTTCTGGCCTGGTTGCAAACACAGCACGTCACTGCCGTGCTGCTGCGTCCTGATCGCTACATCGCAGGTTTGGCCCGCAGCGCAATCGAGCTGGATCGGATCTGCCAAGGCTTGCTCGCAGAGCTTGAAGCCGCGCATTGACAAGATGAACGACAAAGCCGATTCCAGCCTCTCACGCATGCTCAGTGTGCTTGACCTGTTTACCGATCAACGCTTGCAATGGACGGCCGACGACATCAGCGAAGCCCTTCAAGTGTCACTGCCGACGGGCTATCGCTATGTCAGGATGCTCAGCGAATCGGGTCTCTTGCAGCGCAGCGCTGATTCGCAATACACCCTGGGTCCGCGCATCATCGTGCTGGACCACTACATTCGTCAGGCCGATCCTGTGCTGCAACACGGTATTCCCTTTATGAAAGAATTGGTCGCACAGACTGGGCTGGACTGCGTGGTCTCGGCACTTCTTGGGCAGCAGTTACTCGACACGCATCGGGAATTGGGCCAGGCACCGGCCAATCTAAGTTATGGCCGTGGCCGTCCACGACCTTTGTTCAAAGGTGGTGCGCCCAAAGTGATTCTGGCGGGCTGGACACCCACCGCTTTGCACAAGCTTTTGGACTCGCGCACCGAGGAGGTCGCCGCGGCAGGCCTGCCCACCGATTGGCCCAGCTTCAGGCGCTATTACAGCCAAATCCGCAAAGCGGGTTATTACCTGTCCAATGGCGAACTTGAACCCAATCTGTCTGCCTTGGCTGCGCCTTTGCACCAAGCCGATGGCAGCATCGCTGGCGCCCTGTCTCTGGTCACATCGGTTCAACGGATGTCGGTCATTGACGTGAACAAAATGGCCCAACTCGTGATGCGTGCAGCGCAAGACATCAGCACCCGAATGGCTTGAAGGTTACTGACTGAAGCGTTGACGCTGCAACCCTGCAACCCCGCAGTGGGCAACTTGCCGCGCAACCCTTCTATTGCAAGGTCAGTTCTTGCGCGCGGGATCAACGCAATCACCCCTGCCTTGCTTTTTGAGACACGAACACGTCATTTCATAGGACTTCATGCTGCCTTTTTGAATGCCTGGCCAACTGGCGACGCGAAGGCTTTGGGCAGGGACAAAAAATTTTGGCGTGAAGCTTTTGGTCAGGCCCTTGCCGTCTTGCAACTCCACCTGGGCCTTGGCGCACTGAATCGGGCCTTTTAAGCCGTTCTGCACCTCAAAGAGCAGTTTCTGATCTTCACCTTTGGCCCAGCCGGCGTTCACCTTGACGAGCGCCTTCTCCGCAACAGAAAATTGAACTTCTTCAAACTCGTCTTGACTGGCAAAGGGGTTCCAAGCCAGGGCCAAGAAGTGGCATAGCAACAGCACCGCGCCGCACACACCATATTTCCACATCTCCACAGCCCTCCGTTATCGCTTAAAGCACAGCGCCTTTGGGTTCGGCAGGCGCTTCTTTTGGCCAGTCGCGGATGTAGGCCTTGAGCATCTGGTTCTCAAAGTTCTGGCTGTCCACCACGGCTTTGGCCACGTCGTACAAACTGATCACGCCGAGCAACATGCGTTTGTCCATCACCGGCATGTAACGCGCATGGCGGTCCAGCATCATGCGACGCACTTCGTCCAGATCGGTTTCGCTGGTGCAGGTCATCGGGAATTCATCCATGGCAGAGCGCACAGTCATGGCACCGATGTGCCCCCCGTTTTTGACAATCGCCTGGATGACCTCGCGGAAGGTGAGCATGCCCACCAAATCGCCATAGTCCATGACCACCACGGAGCCGATGTCTTTCTCGGACATGATGTCAACAGCCTCAGACAAGGGCTGAGACGGTATGACCGTGAACAAAGTGGCGCCTTTGACGCGAAGGATGTCACTGACTTTCAAGGCGTTCTCCAATGTGCGTGAATGAACAGCAAGCCGCGAATCTTTTTTGCGGTAAAAGAATATAGCCCAGAAAGCTTCTGCAGGGCAGGTCAAAATGTCTTTTGCGCACCATGCAGGCTGTTTATTTGGGACCACAATGCACCCACATTGCTCAAGCTTGCGCTTGCACAAACCTTTCGTCACTATTTTTCAGGAGTGTCCCATGTCAGGTTACGCCGATCCCGGTTTTGACACCTTGGCCCTGCACGCAGGCGCCGCACCCGACCCCGCTACGGGTGCCCGCGCCGTGCCCATTCACCTGACCACCTCGTTCGTCTTCGAGTCCAGTGACCAGGCCGCTGCCTTGTTCAACCTCGAGCGAGCAGGCCATGTCTACAGCCGCATCAGCAACCCGACCAATGCGGTGCTGGAGCAAAGGGTAGCCGCCCTGGAAGGCGGCATTGGTGCCATCGCTACTGCCAGCGGCCAAGCCGCTTTGCACCTGAGCATTGCCACCCTCATGGGGGCGGGCTCGCACATTGTGGCGTCCACAGCTTTGTATGGCGGCTCACACAACCTGTTGCATTACACGCTGAGTCGCTTTGGCATTGAAACCACGTTTGTCAATCCAGGCGACCTGGACGCCTGGCAAGCCGCAGTGCGCCCCCATACCAAATTATTTTTTGGCGAAACGGTGGGCAACCCGGGCCTCGATGTGCTGGACATTCCGCAGATCAGTGCCATCGCCCATGACAACGGCGTCCCCTTGTTGGTGGACTCTACCCTGACTTCGCCTTGGCTGATCAAACCCTTTGACCATGGCGCCGATTTGATTTACCACTCGGCCACCAAATTTTTATCTGGCCATGGCACAGTCATTGGCGGTGTGGTCGTGGACGGCGGCAGCTTTGATTGGGACAAGTCAGGCAAATTCTCCGAGCTGACCCAAGCCTATGAAGGCTTTCACAACATGGTCTTCAGCGAAGAAAGCACCGTCGGCGCCTTCTTGTTGCGCGCCCGCCGCGAAGGCCTGCGCGACTTTGGCGCCTGCATGAGCCCGCACACCGCCTGGCTGATTTTGCAAGGCATTGAAACCCTGCCCCTGCGCATGGCCCGCCACATGAGCAACACCGAAAAAGTGGTGCAGTTTCTGGCCGCACACCCCTTGGTCAGCCGCGTCGGCCACCCCATGCTCGAGACCCATTCCTCACATGTGCTGGCGCAAAAACTCCTGCCCCGAGGCGCAGGATCGGTGTTCAGTTTTGACATCCAAGGCACGCGCACGCAGGGTCAAAAGTTCATTGAAGCCTTGCAAGTGTTCAGCCACCTGGCCAACGTGGGCGACTGCCGCAGTCTGGTCATTCACCCTGCCAGCACCACCCACTTTCGCATGACCGATGAAGCCCTCAAAGGCTCAGGCATTGGCCCGGGCACCATCCGCTTGTCCATCGGCCTGGAAGACCCCGACGACCTGATCGCTGACTTGAAAAAAGCCCTCAGAGTCGCTGAGAAAGCAGGTGCTTGACCATGAAAATCACAGTTCAAGACCACGCACTCTTTGCGTACACAGGTGGCAAACCCTTCAACCCTGCACAGCCCACAGCCGTGTTCATCCACGGTGTGCTCAACGACCACAGTGTCTGGATTTTGCAGACCCGGTATTTGGCGCACCACGGCTGGAACGTGTTGGCCATCGACCTGCCCGGCCAAAGCAAAAGCGAAGGCCCTCCCCCCGAAAGCGTCGAACAAGCCGCCCACACCGTCATCGCATTGCTTGACGCTGTGGGGGTGTCGAAAGCCGCCTTGATCGGGCACAGTTTGGGTTCGCTGATTGCCTTGCAAGCGGCGGCCCAAGCGCCCGAGCGCGTCAGCCATCTGGTCCTGGTCGGTACCGCCTTTCCGATGCGCGTCTCGCAGGCCCTGCTCGATGGTGCGCTGAATACCCCCATGAAGGCGATTGACATGGTCAACACCTTTTCTCATTCGACGCTCGCGCCACCGCCCTCTGCGCTGGGACCGGGCACCTGGCTGTATGGTGGCAACAAAGCACTCATGCGCCGTGTGCTCGCCAGCAACAGCCAGGCCAACGTCTTTCACCTCGGATTCAAAGCCTGCGACAGCTACACGCTGGGCGAAGAGGCCATGGCGAAAGTGCCATGTCCCACCCTCTTTGTGCTGGGTCAACACGACCAAATGACCCCGCCCAAAGCCGCCCAAAGCCTGATCGGCAAAGCGCAACAAGGCCAGGTCGTCCACCTGCAAGCGGGCCACTCCCTGATGACCGAGGCGCCTGATGCGGTGCTGCATGCTCTGGTGAAATTCCTCAAACCATGACCGCCCCCCACATACGCACGCTCATCACCCCGCCCATGTCGACCGAGCGGGCTGAAACCATCGCCCGCGATTTGGATTTGCGTGCCTTGCCGGCCGATTTTTGGCCAACCCCTATCCGGTGTATGCCTTATTGCAAGAACGCGAACCGATCAAACGCATGCCTGATGGCTCTTATTTTTTGACCCGCCACGCCGATGTGGTTGCGGTGTACCGTGATGCACAGACCTTCAGCGCCGACAAAAAAGTGGAGTTCGGCCCCAAGTACAACCAACCGCCGTACAACACCGCGCCCTATGCCTTGCCGGGCCATGACGCGCCTTTGTTCGAGCACCACACGAACAGTCTGGTTTTTAACGACCCGCCCTTGCACACGCGGGTGCGCAAGCTCATCATGGGGGCGTTGACACGCCGCGCCATTGACGACCTTGCCCCAGGCTTGGTGACCTTGGTAGACCACTTGCTCGATCACTTGCAAGCCCAAGGCGGCGGTGATCTGATTGAAGACTTTGCCAGTGCCATTCCCGTCGAAATCATTGGCAATCTGCTGGGCATTCCGCATGCCGATCGCAGCCCATTGCGCGGCTGGTCCTTGGCCATTCTGGGCGCTTTGGAGCCCCGTCTCACGCCTGCACAAGAAGAACTGGGTCACCGCAGTGTGCGCGAGTTCTATACCTACCTCCAGGGCCTGGTGGCAGCGCGTCGCAAGCAGCCCGGCGACCCAGA
>Ga0164294_10001683_pt1 | contig 20352 bp, 15 predicted proteins | sample GEODES005metaG_FD_111479 | JGI IMG/M metagenome (GOLD analysis project Ga0164294, IMG submission 111479) | Oligotrophic lake water microbial communities from Sparkling Lake, Wisconsin, USA - GEODES005 metaG | ecosystem: Environmental > Aquatic > Freshwater > Lake | place: USA: Sparkling Lake...
GGCAAGGATCGGCGAGGTGGCGCGGATCGAGGGGCTCGCGAGTTGGCTGGTTTGTCGCGAAATCTGTGTTCCAGGTCAAGCCGCGCTGGCTTTGCAGGTGCCGATTGCCGCCGCGTCTGCTGCGACCGCAGCCCAAGCCGCTTTCAAATCGGCCGATGCATCGATCCCGGACCCGGCGAAGGCTCTCGAGGCCACGTGGACCATCGCAGAACGTCGTTTGCAATTGGTCTTTGACCCGCCCGCGGGCAAGACCAACAGTGTTCGGCAGTTTACGTTTTACCCTTACCGTGAACGTGTTGCCGCGCCGGCAGCCGACCAGCATTTGGAGCGCCTAGCGGATGGTCGGTGGCGTATTGATCTGGAAGTGGCCCAGGATGCAGACCTTGCTAGTCTGGATTCGGCCACTGCGAGTGCGCGCGCACTGAACGGGTTGCTTGTCGTCGACGATCATTCAGTCGAGCTGCACGCCACGCGTGGCGTTGCGGCGACGTTAGCGCCAGGGCAACGGCTTTTGACCGCGCATTTGCCAGCGAGCGCGCCCTCGTCGTCGGGGCTGATGCAGCGCTTGCAGTCTGAGTCGGATCTTGCGGACCAGGGTTCGTCGACGCCGGCTTCGAGGCCGTCTGCTCAGGCTTTGCGGGCTTCCGGCGGGGTTTTGGCCGCGGCCAGCGCGTTTGATCTGATGAGCGTCTTGCTGATGCTGCTGGGCGCGCTGCTTGGGGGATTGATCCTCAATCTAATGCCCTGTGTTTTCCCTGTGGTGGGGCTCAAGGTGCTCGGCTTCATTCGGGATGCCGGCGGCAATGCCCGCGTTGCGCGGCGCAATGCGTTGGCGTTTGCTGGCGGAGTGATCACAGCATTTGTGCTGCTTGCTGGTTTGATGCTTGCACTGCGAGCCGCTGGTCAAGCCATTGGCTGGGGGTTTCAGCTGCAGACGCCCTGGGTGGTGATGCTGCTTGCGCTTCTGTTCCTGGCCATTGGGCTGAATTTTTCCGGTGTATTCGAAATGGGTTTGGGACTGACCACGCTGGGTGCTCAGGGTGCTGCGCCAGTGCAGCCAATTGGGGCTGCGGCGGGTAAGGCTGGGTCTGCGCAAGAGGAAGCGGTGATTCTGAAATCCGTATTCCCATCGTTCGCTGCCGGGTTGTTGGCGGCGGTCGTTGCAACGCCTTGTACCGCACCGTTTATGGGGGCTGCGGTCGGTTTTACGCTGACTTCCGGACCTTGGCTGGCGCTACCCGTGTTTGCAACGCTCGGCCTCGGGATGGCCGCGCCATATATCTTGCTGGGTCTCAGGCCGGCATTGCTCGCGCACCTGCCGCGACCAGGCCGCTGGATGCAGACCTTACGCCAGGGGCTGGCCTTTCCCATGTACGCGACCGCAGTGTGGTTATTGTGGGTGCTGGGCGTGCAACTGGGCGTCGATGCCATGCTGCGGGTGGGGCTCGCCGCGGTTCTGATCGGTGCGGCGGCATGGTGGTGGGGCCGTCAACAGGCCGTGGGCGGCCTGCGCGCCGCGTTACCGGTCGTCATTTTGGTTGGCCTTGCCCTCATCCTCGCCTGGCCAGAGCAAGAGTCCCCAGCCATTGCCACGACTCAGTCCGGTGCGCCGCAGTCGGGGGTAGGCGGCGATGTCGATGTTGCCGAAGTCGCGCAGACCTTGCGCTGGCAACCCTGGTCCTTGGCTGCGCTGCAGAGCGCTCGGGCAAGTGGCAAGACCGTATTTGTCGACTTCACGGCAGCCTGGTGTATCAGTTGTCAGGCGAATAAACATGTGGTTTTGGAAAATCAAACGGTGCGTCGTGCTTTTAGCGAACGCGCAGTGGTTCTATTGCGGGCCGACTGGACGCGACGTGATGCCCAAATTACGGCCGCCTTAGCCGAGTATGGGCGCAATGGGGTCCCCCTCTATCTGGTGTTTCGCCCTGACATGCCGCAGGCGACGGTGTTACCCGAATTGCTGACCACGGCGACGGTGCTGACTGCGCTGAACCCGCTGATGCGGTAAGCTCTGAGCGCTTTCGGTGTCCCATCTGCCGTCCGGCGGTTGGGGTGAAACGGGAAACAGGATGGATTCTATCTCTGCCTCGCTTGGCAAAGAGACTTCCAGAACCTGTGCTGCCCCCGCAACGGTAAGCAGGCGCGCTCAAGAGCGCGGATCAGGTCAATCACCCACTGGATTTTGACACGTCTGGGAAGGGGGCCTTGATGATGCCTGCAGCCCGGAGACCGGCCGAGAGGGTGGCGCGCGCTCGCGGGCGCGCGCTTTTTCAAACCCTGTCGCGGCGGGCGACCCGGGAGCTTCAAATGGTTCGTACTTTTTTTTTGTGCGCGCTCGGCGCAGCGTTGCCTACGTTAATTGCCCCTGCAACGGCGCAGACGCTCAGCGCATCGAAGGACTCCACTGCCGTCCTGCCACCCGTGATGGTGAGCGCGGCGCGCTTCCCGATTCCCTTGGCTGAAGCACCGGTCGGCACAACGGTTCTCGACGCCGATCAGATTGCGGCATCCGCAGCCGGCACCCTGGTGGATTTACTCGCGCAGCAAGTGGGTATTCAGATCCGGGACAACTCTGGTTCTCCGGACCGCTCGATTGACCTGCGCGGCTTTGGCGCGAGCGGTGATCAAAACACGCTGATTTTGCTCGATGGTCGTCGAATCAATGAAAATGAGCTGACGAGTACGGCACTGAGCGCGATCCCACTGGCCACGATCGAGCGGATCGAAATCATGCGCGGTTCGGGTGCGGTGTTGTTTGGCGGCGGGGCCACTGGCGGCACCATTCACATTATCACCCGTGCACCCCGACCGGTTGCCGGGAACGGTGGTGGTCAGTCTGGTGCCGGCCTTGCGGTCGGTTCACTCGATACGCGTGAATTGCGCGCGTTCACCAGCACCCGGGGCGATCTCTTTGCGTTGCGCGCGGATGCTAGCGCCCTTGAAACGGCAAACTGGCGATCCAATAACGCCCTGCAACAGCGCAATGCTGCGGGTGAACTGCGCACATGGCTGGACCGAGGGTATGTTGCGTTGCGCTTTGGCGCCGACAGCCAGCGCCTAGGGTTGCCTGGGGCCCGCAGCGCTGAGCAGATGAAGAATGACCCGCGCGGAACCGCAACCCCGCTCGATTCGGCCAGCCGCGACGACCATCGCCTGTCTTTGGCCGGAGCATGGCGCGTTACCGGCCTGGAATTCGAGATCGAACTCGGGCAACGCGATGGGACGGTTAAATCTGACTATCGCAATTTCGATTATTACTCCGAACGGGATCGACGGGTCGTTTCACTTACACCCCGAGCCAAAGCGAGTTGGTCCGCTGACGGCATTGCCCAGGAAACGGTTGTGGGTGTTGATCTGGAGAATTGGCGATACGCGACCCGCGGGGCAAGCTCGGCGCAGACGCTCGATACCCCCTGGGTTAGTTTGGCCGCCAGTCAGTCGGCACGGGCGCTGTACTGGCAGTATCGCGCGCGGTGGTCCGAAGGCACCACCTTGAGTGTCGGGGCCCGCCGGCAGCGGGTGGCTGACACCATCGACGATGCGTTGCTGCCTTCGTTGTCGGTCAGTGGTGCGCGCTGGGTTGGAGCGCAAAACCTCGCAATCAGTCAGTCGCTGACGCAAGGTCTTGAGGTCTATGCCCGAATTGGACGCAGCTTTCGCTTTGCGACCGTAGACGAACTGTCTTACTTTTTTCCGACCGATCCGCAGCAGTTGCCTGCAGCGCATCTTCTGGCCCCGCAGACATCGCTCGATCGCGAACTGGGCGTGCAATGGCGAGGCGGTGGATTGGCCCGGCCGTTTTTGCGGTTCAGTCTGTTTCGCAATGACCTTGACAACGAAATTCACTTCTACGCCCCCAGTGGATCGAACGTGAACCTTCCGCCTACGCGTCGCGCCGGCCTTGAGTTGGAAGGGGGCGCTCAGCTTTCTACACGACTGCGGTTCGATGCCGGGTTGAGCCGCACCGAGGCCATTTTTCGGTCCGGCACGCTGGGCGATTTTGAGCTTGGTGGGCGCGAGATTCCCCTGGTGCCGCGTACCGCCGGGCGCTTGAGTTTGGACTGGCGAGTGCGCGATGCAACCCGTTTTGCCCTGGCGGCGCGGCATGTCGGCACTCAGCGTTTTGACAACGATCAGACCAATACCGCGGCACGGATGCCAGCATATTCGCTGGTTGATCTGAAAGTCGTGCAGCTTGGCGGTAGCTGGACCACTGCGCTGATGCTTTCGAATCTGTTCGATCGACGTTACAGCAGCTACGGGATTGTGACGCCCGAGCCAGGCGGGGCGTCGTTCTACCCACAACGCGGCAGGACCCTCTTGCTCACCGTTGACCGCCGTTTCTAGTGCGATGCGATGCGGCAGGCTGATATCGCCAACCTCTTTCTCAGGCTACCATCACAACGGTCTGCCGCACGCGACCACCCTGGCCCATGCACGCCCCCTCTTGCCTCTGACCTTGTTCGCACTGATTCTGTCCATTTTTGCGACCACCTCTGCTTGGGCAGCATCAGCCGCTGACCGGGTTGAATTCCCAGCGGACGATCAGGGCCGGCCACTGCGGCTTTACGCCCGACCCGAGCGGATTGTTTCGCTTGCGCCCCATGCCACCGAGATGCTGTTCGCTGCCGGTGCTGGCGGACGGGTCGTCGCGATTGATCCGGCCAGCGACCATCCAGCGGCCGCAGTCGGTCTGCCGCGAGTCTCCGCGTGGCCGCGCCCCGACCTCGAGGCATTGCGTGGCGCAGCGCCCGACCTGATTCTGCTCTGGGGGGCCGGCCTGCGGGCAGAGCAGCGCGAGTCGGTTGAAAGGGTGGCGCCGGTCTGGGTGACCGAACCGACCCGCTTAGATGAAATTCCGCAGACCTTGCGCAAGTTGGGGCGCATCGCCGGGGACCCTGGGGTTGCTCACGCGCAGGCCGAGCAGTTTAGTGAACGCCTTGCCACGTTGCGGGCTGCGGTGCCTGACGGCCCGCCAGTGCGTGTGTTCTATCAGGCCTGGGGGCGGCCCCTGATCACCGTCTCGAATCGTGACCTGATTGGTGATGCAATTCGAACATGCGGTGGCGAAAATGTATTCGGTGGCGAGCGGGCGGCTGCGCGGCAAGTCGATCCGGAGGCGGTGCGCGCCGCGAGACCGCAACTGGTCGTTCTAGGGGATGGTTCGACCGCCGACGCCCCGGGTGGCGAGCCCCTTGCGCGCTGGCGCGGGCGCTGGATCGGTCGTCCCCCAGCGCTGGTTGCGATTGCGCCCGAATTGTTGCAACGACCGACTCCGCGGGTCCTGGAAGGAGTTGATCGGCTATGCCTTGCGATTCGGGAAACAGTTCGTGGCGCGCAACCCTCACAATGGCGGCAGTCAAGCGGTTCGCCACGGTCCCCATGAATGGCTTTGAATAAATCATAACGCGGTGCAAAGTGAGATGTTTGGTCACAAGGCAAGCTTGCTTATTCGGGGCGGCATGAAATGATCTGGCGCTTTTTCATTGCGCTGCTGTTGGTCGCCGCGGCTTTCGTCGGTTCGACGTGGGTTGGCAGCACCGGCATGCTGCATACCCTGGGGCCCGATGCGTGGACCTTATGGTGGGATATTCGCGTGCCACGGGTGGCAGCGGGCGCGGCCATCGGGATGTTGCTCGCCGTCTCTGGGGGCGCGATGCAATCGGTCTTGCGCAACCCGCTGGCTGATCCTTATTTGCTTGGCACGGCTGGCGGGGCTGGCTTGGCTGCGGTGCTGGCGCTCGCCTTCAAATTGCCGTCTCCGGGGGTTGAACTCGCGGCGTTTGGTGGCGCGATGTTGGCCATGCTGATCGTCGGCGGGCTGGCCGGGACGCGCAAGGGGTTCGATGAGCAGCGGGTGGTGCTGGTCGGAGTGGCTGTAGGCGCCTTGTTTGGCGCGGCGACCAATATCGTTCTGGCGCTGGCCGACGACTCCGAATTGCGCACAATGGTGTTCTGGTTACTCGGCGATCTGGGTGGCATTGAAGGCCTGCGATTGGCGGGGCTACTGGTCGCAGCCGGTTTGGCGCTGCTTTGGTCGATTCTGGATGCACGAGGTATTGATGCCATCGCGTGGGGCGATGCGATTGCCCGTGATCTGGGCGTTGATGCCAGGGCGGCACGCTTGCGTGCAACGGCGTTGGCGGCTTTTGCCACCGCGATTGCCGTGGCGAACGCGGGCGCTATTGGCTTCGTCGGCTTTGCTGCCCCCCATATCGCACGGCGTTTTTTTGGCGGCGATGCGCGGATTGCATTGCCCACCGCGGCAGCGTTGGGCGCTACGATCACCATGTTGGCTGACGCGGCCGCCCGCACCGTGGCAACCCCTCAATTGTTGCCCGTGGGTGTTTTTACCGCCTTGATTGGCGTCCCTGTTTTGCTGCATCAACTGGTTCGGGGGCAACGATGATCTGGCCATTCAAGCGCAGTCAGAGCAATGAGTCCGACCGGGAAGATGAGGCACTGAACCCGCCGGGAGCCGCGCCAGGTCGGGGTAATTCAGCGCCTGAGGTGCTCTTTGGTGAGCCCTGGGATCCCATGCAGACGGTGTCGCGATCGGCGTCTGATCCCGAGCCAACTTACGGGCGCCCAGGCGGCGATCGCAGAACAAGGGCTGGCCCCCGCCCCGGCACACCGGGGGGGGCCGCGCCACCGGTTGCGCCGGCCAAACCCGATCTTGCCAGGCGCGCTCCCGGTTGGCGTAGCCAGCCCGAGCGCCCCGGTGATGCCACCGCTGGTGGGGTTGTCCTTCCTGGAGGTGCGCTGGCCGGGGGGGTGCGACCTCCAGGTCCGGGTGCCGACGCCACCGAAATAGAGGCCTTTCTGCACGCCGTTCGGGCTTTGCATCGGGTTGACGAGGCAGGCACGCTTGCCGGTGCGGGCCTGAGCGGTTTCGGTCGCCCCCCCCCGCTGGTTCGCCCTCAGCCGCAGCCACTCGCGCAGCCTACTTCGCCGCTCCCCCGCACTCAGGGGGCAGCACCAGAACGCTCGGCGCCCACCGCGCAGCCTGCCAAGATGGACCCCGGATGGTTGGCGCCACGTGACGTTGCCGTCGAAGGGTTGCCTCGCGAACGGATCTCCGGGCGCTGGTATCAGCTTGGTACCCCGGTGGTGATGGCGCGTGGCCTCGTTGCTGCAGCCGGTAACCGGACGCTGTCGGCAGTCGACCTCACCTTGAGTGCAGGCGAGCGTTGGGGGGTCTTGGGCGCCAATGGGGCCGGTAAGACCACCTTGTTGCGCACCTTGGCCGGTTTGCACGAACCGGTGAGCGGCGTCTTGGAGTGGGGCGGCGTCGGCGCCACCAAGTTGAATGCGCAGCAGTGGGCGCGGCACTGCGCTTTTTTACCAACGGCCATTCCCGAACCGTTCGATGAAACCGTACGCCAGCGGGTCGCCCGGATTGGTTCCCCCGAACTGCGTGTCGATGCGGCGATCACCGCCATGGGTTTGAATGAACTGGCCGATCGGCGCTGGTCGTCCTTATCCAGCGGCGAACGGCAGCGTGCCTGGGTCGCCTTCACGCTGGCAAGTGATGCCGACGCGCTGATCCTTGATGAGCCATTGGCTCATCAGGACCCCCGCGAGCGCCTGCGGCTCGCCGACGCATTCGCCGCCGAAGCGGGGCAGGGCCGTTTACTCATGGTGACCGCCCATGATCCGGACTGGGTGCTCGGCCATTGCACCCATGCGATCGTCATCGGCACCGACGGCTCGATCGCTCAGGGGCCCGTCGATCGGGTCTTGCAACCGGCAGTCCTGGCGGCGGCCTATGCCGTACCTTGGCGCCGCGTCTTGATCGACGGCCGGCCCGCTTTGGTCGCAGGCCGCTGAACCGCGCAACCCTGGTTGGCCGGCACAGTTGAACGCACCGCAGCGCGCGCAAGCTTCTCAGCGCAGCCCGAGAACGTCTTGCATGTTGAAAAGCCCTCGGGTTTGCCGGGCGAGGAACCGGCAGGCCCGCACGCTGCCTAATGCATAGTTTTTGCGGCTGCTCGAACGATGCGTGATCTCGATGCGTTCGCCTGACCCGCAGTACATGACGGTGTGATCGCCCACGATATCGCCACCACGGACGGTCGAAAAGCCGATCGTTGACGGCGCGCGCTCGCCGGTCACCCCTTCGCGCGCGTAAACCGCGACATCACGCAGTTCCTTGCCGAGGGTCTGGGCAACGATCTCGCCCATTGCGAGCGCCGTCCCAGAAGGGGCGTCGATCTTGTGCCGGTGGTGGGCCTCGATCACTTCGATGTCATAGCCCGTGGCGAGAATCTGCGTCGCAAGTTCAAGAATTTTGAACATGGCAGTGACCCCCACGCTCATATTCGGAGCGAATACGATGGGTATCGATTCTGCCGCCGCAGCAATTTTGGCGCGGCCACTTTCGTCAAATCCCGTTGTGCCAATCACCATCGCGATGCCGCGGTCCACGCAGGCCTGCAGGTGCAGTAAGCTGCCCTGTGGGCGGGTAAAGTCAATCAGGACCTTGGCGTCGGCTAAGCCTTGCTCGAGCGCATCGGTGACGGTAACGCCCGTCACTTGCCCGATAAAGTCGCCGGCGTCGCGTCCCAGGGCCGAACTCGAAGCAACCTCGAGGGCACCCGACAGCGCCAGATCGTCGGACTCAAGGACGGCTTCGATCAGGGTTCGCCCCATCCGCCCTGAGGCACCGGCAATCGCAACGTTCATCATCATTGGTCTCCTCAGGGCAGGCACTGGCGTGGCTGATTGATCCCGTGCTTTTTGTTAGCGCTGGCGGCCCCTGGGCAGTGCCGGGTCATTGGGGTCGTCTCGTCCCGGGAGTTTGTCGGCGTCGACTTTCGTGACCAGTTCACCTTCAAAATAGATCGTTACGCGACGGCTAATCGCTTCGCCATTGCCTTTTTGAAAACGAAAGATGTAGTCCCATCGATTCGGATGAAATGGGTCGGACAAGAGCGGACTCCCCAATGCGAAACGCACGTCCTGGCGTTTCATCCCCGGTTTGACTCGCTCCAGAGCCTCTTCCGTCAGGTAATTGCCCTGAGCGATGTCGAGCCGGAACGGTTTGAAGAGATTTGCCACCGTCGGTGGGGCAGAGCACCCAGTCGCGCCTAGAAGGGCGAAGCTAAGGGGAACCAATAATGTAAGGCGGCGAACTTCAGACACGGGTAACCAAAACGGGTAAGAAACCAGAGCAGACACTCTGCGCAAAGAACCTATGATACGCATTCGTGCGCGAGCCGAAGCGGGATGCTGGCGCGCACCGTCTTGGGAGAATAAACTCTCGGCGCAGCGGCAAGACTTTGGGGGCCTAAATGAACCGTTCCGATGAACTGAAAAGTCTCGGCCTCAAGGTAACGGGGCCGAGGCGGACGATTCTGGAGATTTTTCAACGCGGTGAACGCCGGCACCTCAGTGCGGAGGACGTCTATCGGGTGCTCGTTGAAGAACGGCAGGATATTGGCTTGGCTACGGTCTACCGAGTGCTGACCCAGTTTCAGCAGGCCGGACTGCTCACACGTAATCACTTCGAATCGGGCAAAGCGGTTTTTGAACTGTGTGAAGGCGGCCATCACGACCATCTGGTCTGTATGACCTGCGGTCATGTGGAAGAATTTTACGATCCCGCGATCGAAGAGCGGCAACAGCAGATCGCGGCCGCTCGTGGATTCAGACTGGAAGATCATGCGCTTTCGCTGTATGCGGTCTGTACCAAGCCTGACTGCGCGTTTCGCAACCCTTAAATGAGTTGGCAAGGCGGCCGGTGCTGGCGCCTTGATCGATCGTCGAACGCCAGCCGCGCATTCAGGGCGCGAGCAATTCGCGAGCGTGGCTGCGCGTGGTGCTGGTGATCGCGACGCCGCCAAGCATCCGCGCGATCTCTTCAATGCGTTGGCTGTCATCGAGGGCCCGCACCGAGGTCATCGGCGGCCCAGTGGTCGACCCTTTGCTGACTTGAAAATGATGGTGGGCGCGTGCCGCCACCTGCGGCAAGTGGGTTACGCAAAGGACTTGCCTTGATTCACCCAGTTTGCGCATCAATCGACCGATCAGTTCGGCGACAGCGCCGCTGACGCCGCTGTCGGCCTCGTCAAAGACCAGCGTGCCAGTGGGTTGGGCATGCGCTGCGGCCACGGCAATTGCGAGCCCGATCCGGGACAGTTCGCCACCCGAAGCGATCTTCGAGAGCAGTCGCGGCGGGCTGTCGGCATGCCCGGCGATGTGGTAGTCGATCCGGTCGATTCCCCAGGGCCCTGGGTCGCTTTCCTCGACGGTGATTGCCAACCGGCTTCCCGCCATGCCAAGACCGGCGATGGCTGCGGTGACTGCAGCAGCCAAGCGGGCAGCGGCTTGTTCACGGGTGTGATGCAGCTCGCGGGCCGTTTCCAGATAGCGTAAGTGGGCGGCACGGGCGGTTCGTTCGAGGCCGGCGACATCAACCGCATCGTCGAGCTCGCTGAGGCGCTCTTGCAGGGCCGAGAGGACCGAAGGGATCGTCTCGGGCGCCATGCGCAGTTTGCGGGCCGTTTGATGGATCGCCCCCATTCGCCGATCGACTTGATCGAGACGGTCAGGGTCCAGATCGATTCGCTCGGCGTAACGGTTCAAGATGTCAGCGGCTTCGGCGGTCGCGATCGCCGCAGTTTCGAGCAGTTCCAGCGCCGGAGCCAGGGCGCGGTCAATACCGCAAAGTGGGCGCAGCCGCTGGGCCAGACGCTCGATGGCGACGCCGATTGCCTGGTCATCTTCACGCAAGGCGGCGCTGCTGCTGCGGGCGCCTTCCAGCAAGGCGGCTGCATGAGCCAGGCGCTTTTGCTCGATTTCAAGCTCAGCCCACTCGTCGGTCGCCATGTTCAAACCAGCCAGCTCCTCAATCTGCCAGGCCAACTGGTCACGCTCGCGCTGGATCTGGTCGCCCGCAGCTCTGGCATTGCCCAGGGTCGCTTCGGCGCTCTGCCAAAGCCGCCAGGCATTGGCAACTTGCTGAACCTGCTCATCGTTGCCGGCAAAGTCATCGAGCATGGCACGTTGGGCGTTGCTGCGCAGCAAGCTTTGATGGGCATGTTGACCATGAATTGCAAGCACCTGCTCGCCCAGTTCGCGCAACAATGCGGCGGGAACCGGGTGGCCATTCACAAACGCTCGGGAACGCCCATCGGCCTCGACGACCCGGCGCAGCCACAGGGTGCCGGCATCGCCGCTTAGTTCATGCTCGCTCAGCCAATGGTCGACGGCAGCCGAGATCTCGAATTCGGCTGATACCTCGGCGCGCAGTGCACCGGCTCGCACTAACTGCGCGTCGGCACGATTGCCGATCGCCAGACCGAGCGCGTCGAGCAAAATCGATTTTCCAGCCCCGGTCTCACCCGACAAGACGTTAAATCCGCTGTCGAAGTCCAATTCGGCTTCTTCGATCAGCACGATATCGCGCAGTCGTAAATGGCGCAGCATGGGTGCGTTCGCGGGTGGGTTCGGCTTAGGGTACCCGTGGCGCGATGATGGGCAGCGCCTGCCAGGAAAGTTTCGCGCGCAGTGTTTCAAAATAGCTGTAGCCGCTCGGATGCAGGAAACGGATCCGGTGACGGGAACGCTCAATGACGATGCGATCGCCAGGGTGCAGGTCAGAGAATGTCTGCATATCGCAATTGACCCTTGCGTTCATGTCTTCGCCGATGCGAATCGTCACGCGACAAGTGTCGGGCAGGACGATCGGCCGGTTCGACAGTGCCTGAGGCGCAACGGGCACCAGGACGATGCCAGCTAATTGGGGATGCAGGATTGGACCATTTGCGGAAAGCGCATACGCTGTCGATCCGGTCGGCGTTGCGACGATCAGAGCGTCGGCGCGCTGCGTGTACATGAACTTGTCGTCGACCTCGACATTCACTTCAATCATTCGGTCATTGCTGCCTGGCGCGACGACGACGTCATTGAGGGCGCGGGCCTGGAAAGCAACCGTCGCATCGGGCGCGCGCAGCACATGGGTCTCAAGCAAAGTGCGCTCTTCGGCTTCGAAGTGCCCGTCAAGGATCGCGCCAAGCGCCTCGGACCAACGGTCAAGGGGAATGTCCGTCATGAAACCAAGGCGGCCATGATTGATGCCAATCACCGGAATTTGATGCGGGGCAAGTTCGCGAGCCACCCCCAACATGGTCCCGTCACCGCCCACGACGATCGCCAGATCGATCCCGGCGGCCAGCGCCGCGCCGGGATCTTGTGTATCGTTGGTGGCTCGCTGCAGACTTGGGTGGCCAGCGGGTTGGTCGCTACCAGCCGTTCGGCGTACAACCGCGAGGCCCCGATTCCGCAGAAAATGCTCGATGCGGTCAAGCGTTTGATCGATTCCTTTGGTGAGGAATCGGCCAATTAGGGCGACTGTTCGAAATTCTTCCATGACGAGGATTACACCACAGTGCGATCAGCGCACTAGAATCAGCCCTTATGTTGGATCGACGAGCCCGTACGCTTTTAAAAACTTTGGTTGAGCGCCATATCGCTGAGGGTCAGCCGGTGGGCTCGCGTACCCTTTCGCGCTGGTCTGGTCTTGACCTTTCCCCAGCGACGGTGCGCAACGTGATGTCCGATCTGGAAGATCTCGGACTGATCACGAGTCCACACACCTCGTCGGGCCGCATTCCGACGCCGCGCGGGTATCGTCTGTTTGTTGACACGATGGTCACGGTTCAGCCCCTTGCGCTGGAGGATTCGGCAGCCTTGCACGGACAGTTGCAAGTGGACCAACCGCAACGGGTTCTGGCCAGCGCCGCCCAGCTCCTGTCGAGCCTGTCGCATTTTGCCGGGGTCGTCCAGACGCCCCGGCGTGCCTCGGTTTTTCGCCAAGTCGAGTTCCTGCGCCTGGGGGAAAAGCGGATGTTGCTGATCCTGGTCACTCCCGATGGTGATGTGCAAAACCGCATCCTCGCGACCGACCGCGACTACGCTCCGGCCCAGCTGATTGAGGCTGCAAATTTCATCAATATGCACTTCGCCGGCCAGGATTTTCAGTCAATCGGTGGTGCGCTCTCGGCTGAACTGGCGGCGTTGCGTGATGACATTGGCGTGCTGATGAAGCGTGCGGTTGCGGTCAGTGGCGAGATGCTGCACCAGCCAGACAATGTGGTGATCTTCGGCGAACGCAATCTCATTGGGGTCAATGAACTGGCGACCGACATGGACCGGCTGCGATCATTGTTCGACCTTTTTGAACAGAAGACACGACTGATCCAATTGCTCGATGCTTCCGGTCGAGGCTCTGGGGTGCAGATTTTCATCGGTGGTGAATCTGACCTCGTGCCGATGGAGCAGATGAGTGTGATCACCGCCCCCTATGAGGTGGATGGACGTATTGTTGGTACTCTGGGCGTGATCGGACCGACCCGGATGGACTATGAACGGGTGATTCCGATCGTCGATATTACCGCCCGACTGGTCTCTACGGCGCTGAGTTCAGCGCACTGAGTTTTTAGCATGCCCCGTTTTACTTCACCGACCCGGTTCGTTCATGGGGAACCGCCGCTGACGGCTGTCCTAATGGTGCAGTTGGGTACGCCCGACGCGCCGACTGCGTCAGCGCTGCGCCGTTATCTTGCGCAGTTTCTTTCCGATCCACGGGTTGTCGAGATTCCGGCCATTGTGTGGCAGCCCTTGCTGCGCGGCGTTATTTTGCGCACCCGACCAGCCAAGTCGGCAGCGAAGTACGCCAGCGTCTGGATGCCTGAGGGCTCACCGCTGCGGGTACACACCCAGCGACAGGCCGATGCCTTGCAGGCGGCGCTCAAAGACCGTGGTTCGACAATCAGCGTTGCGATGGCGATGCGTTATGGCAATCCCTCAATTAGTTCGGTATTGCAGGCACTGCGCGATCGCAACTTGCAGCGGCTGTTGATTTTGCCGATGTATCCCCAGTACTCGGGCGCCACGACGGCAACGGTGTTTGACGAGGTGGCTCGCGAGCTCAGCGCGTGGCGCAATCTGCCCGAAGTGCGTCTGATTCGCAATTTTCATGACGACGACGCTTACCTTGAGGCCGTCGCGGCGCGCGTGCGCTCGGTCTGGGCTGAAAAGGGTCGCCCAGACCGGTTTGTCATGAGCTTTCATGGCGTACCCAAGAGGACCCTCCTTGAGGGCGACCCCTACCATTGCGAATGCCACAAGACCGCCCGGCTGCTGGCGCAGAAACTGGGGCTTGCCGAGAATCAATGGACGATCACCTTCCAGTCCCGTTTTGGCCGCGCGGCCTGGTTACAACCCTATACCGAACCCACCCTTGAGGCCATGGCGCGCGAAGGCGTTGGCCGTGTCGACGTGGCTTGCCCGGGTTTTGTGGCCGACTGCCTCGAGACCCTCGAGGAAATCGAGCAAGAGGCGCAGCAGGCTTTTTTGAACGCTGGTGGTCAGCAATTTAATTATCTGCCCTGTGTCAATGACTCTCCGGCCATGATCGACGCGCTGGTCCAGCTCGTCGAGCGGCACTGCAGCGGTTGGGCGACCGGCGCGCTGGAGCCGGCGGAGCAGGCTGCCGACGCGATCGAGCGAGCGAGCGCGGCCACGCGCGCGGTTGCGCTGGGCGCGCTGCGCTGAACGGGTGCAGCGGGTGCAAATTACCAGGTGTTGCGTAACTCGCGCAGCTTGAAAAACACCGTCCGGGCGTCCGGGTCCTCGGGTAGGTCGGAAAACCGTTCGCGCAGCCTGGCAATCAGCGACCGACTGTCCAGTCGAAAGAACGTATTGATTTCCCGCTCTTCGGCCATAGTCGTCACGTGGGGCGCGTTCGGATCCTGATCGGCAAACGTGTCGAGCATTTTTTGCGCTGCGACGTTGTCGGGCTCGCGGTCGAGTGTAAAGCGCAGGTTGTTTGCAAGGTAGTCGTGCCCAGGCAGGATGCGCGTCTCGGGTGGCAGTTGGTCGAGTTGTTCGGAGAAGGTCTCGAAGAGGCGTTCGAGGCTGCCGCCATTGTGGCAATTGCCTGCGCCGGCATTGAACAGGGTGTCGCCGGTGAAGATCGCTGGCTGCTCGGTATGGGCGCGCAAGCACAGGTGACACAGAGTGTGGCCGGGGGTGTCGAGGGCTTCGAGTTCGACCGTTTTGCCCACACGCACGACATCGCCTGCGGCCAGTCCGCGCGAGACCCCAGGGATTTTTCCCCTGGCATTGTGGTGGGCAAGGATCTTGGCACCGGTTGCCGCAACAACGGCTTGATTGCCGCCGATGTGGTCATGGTGTTCGTGGGTGTTCAAGATTTGGGTGATGTCCCAACCCTCTTGTTTGGCGACTTCCAGGCATTTGACGCTGTCGAGCGGGTCGATGGCCAGCGCCTCACCCGTTTCGCCGCAAGCGACCAGGTAGTTGAAGTTGCGGTAGGCGTTTGCGGTCCAAATCTGCTTGACGATCACTTTGGGTCCTCGTGGCGTTGGGCTTTACAGCGCGGGCAAGCGCGGGTCCTTGAGTCTGGCGGGTCAGACGGCATTGCGTGAGTCTGGCCGGGCACGGGCCGCTCCGTGAGTCTGGCGGGTCAGACTCCGCTCTGCGAGTCTTGCGGAGCTAGCACTGGCGTAGGAGTTTAGCGCGCAAGGATTTTGCTTTGGGGCTTGAAATTGGTGCTGATGCCCTCAAATCGGGACCAGTCCTTAAAAAATGGGAAATAAAGGTCATGACAGCCCATCCATCCGAACCCCAATCGACCCCCGGTGAAGTCCATCCTGACGCAGCGCAGCCTGCCGCCGCGCCGACCGATACCAGCAAGGCGGATCCGCTGGCGCGCGACGCGAGCGCTTCGCACTCCGATGTGGCCTCTGCGCCGCAGGGAGCGCAGGCTCGAGTTGATATGGCGGATGCATCTTTGCCGTCCGATGCGGCCGCGCTGATCGAAGCGCAGGCGCGCGCCTCTGAATATCACGATGCTTTTTTGCGCGCCAAGGCGGAGATGGAAAATATTCGCCGTCGCGCCCAGGAGGATGTGGCCAAGACCCACAAGTATGCAGTGGAGAACTTTGCCGAAGGCTTGGTGCCTGTCATCGACAGCCTTGAGGCGGCCCTAGCAACTTCCGCAGCCACCGCCGAGCAGCTTCGCGCAGGCGCTGAAATCACGCTGCGCCAACTGGTTTCGGCCTTTGAGAAGGCGCGCTTGTTGCCCATCGATCCCAAAGGGGAACGCTTTGACCCGAACCGGCACCAGGCAATTTCGATGTTGCCCTCGACCGAAGTGCCTGCCCAGCACGTCATTGCCGTCTTGCAGAAGGGCTGGACGATTGGGGATCGGATCTTGCGACCGGCGCTGGTAACGGTTTCGAATGGCGCTGGAGCGAGCGTGCCATCTGGGGCTTGAAACCTTCCAGGTCCGTCCCCATCTGAACGATCAATCCTCGAAATTACCAAAAACTCTCAGCGAGAAATCAAATCATGGCCAAGATTATCGGCATTGACCTGGGCACGACGAATTCCTGCGTTGCCATCATGGAAGGCGGTCAGCCTCGAGTGATTGAAAACGCCGAAGGCACTCGGACTACCCCTTCGATCATCGCCTACATGGAAGATGGTGAAATTCTGGTCGGGGCGCCAGCCAAGCGTCAGGCTGTGACCAATCCGACGAACACGCTGTATGCGGTGAAGCGACTGATTGGGCGAAAGTTCGCTGAAAAAGAGGTACAGAAAGACATCAAGTTGATGCCGTATGCGATCGTCAAGTCCGACAACGGCGACGCCTGGGTGGAATCACGTGGCCGCAAGCTGGCCCCCCCGCAGGTGTCGGCCGAGGTGTTGCGCAAGATGAAGAAAACCGCCGAGGACTACCTCGGCGAAGAAGTGACCGAGGCCGTGATCACGGTGCCGGCCTACTTCAATGACGCTCAGCGGCAGGCGACCAAGGACGCAGGCCGGATCGCCGGCCTTGAAGTTAAACGGATCATCAACGAACCTACCGCCGCAGCCTTGGCATTTGGTTTGGACAAACAGTCCAAACACGATCGCAAGATCGCGGTGTTCGACCTGGGTGGTGGCACTTTTGACATCTCGATTATCGAGATTGCGGATGTCGACGGCGAAAAGCAATTCGAAGTGCTCTCGACCAATGGCGATACCTTCTTGGGTGGTGAAGACTTTGATCAACGCCTGATTGAATACATTATCGGTGAGTTCAAGAAAGAATCCGGCGTTGATCTGGCGCGTGACGTCCTCGCGCTGCAGCGCCTCAAAGAAGCGGCTGAAAAGGCCAAGATCGAACTTTCGAGCTCGGCGCAAACCGAAATCAATCTTCCCTATGTCACGGCCGATGCGTCGGGGCCGCGCCACCTGAACATGAAGCTCACCCGTGCCAAGCTGGAGGCATTGGTCGATGAGTTGATCGAACGCACGATTGAGCCTTGTCGTCTGGCCATCAAGGATGCTGGGGTCAAGGTCGGCGACATCGAAGACGTCATTCTTGTCGGTGGCATGACCCGCATGCCGAAGGTGCAGGAAAAGGTCAAAGAGTTCTTCGGAAAAGAGCCGCGTAAAGACGTCAACCCCGATGAGGCGGTGGCCGTCGGCGCGGCGATCCAGGGTTCGGTCCTTTCGGGCGAGCGCAAGGATGTGCTGCTGCTCGACGTGACACCGTTGTCGCTGGGGATCGAAACTCTGGGCGGGGTCATGACCAAGATGATCCAGAAGAACACGACGATTCCGACCAAGTACGCGCAGGTGTTTTCGACCGCCGATGACAATCAACCGGCCGTCACGATTAAGGTGTTTCAGGGCGAGCGCGAAATTGCCGCCGGCAACAAAATGCTCGGCGAGTTCAACCTCGAAGGGATTCCCTCGGCACCGCGTGGGATGCCCCAGATCGAGGTCACTTTTGATATCGATGCCAACGGTATTTTGCATGTGTCGGCCAAAGACAAAGCCAGCGGTAAAGAGAACAAAGTGACAATCAAGGCCAATTCGGGCTTGAGCGAAGCTGAAATTGATCGCATGGTTAAAGATGCGGAGGCCAACGCTGAGGAAGATCATCGGATTGCCGAACTGGCGCAGGCGCGCAATCAGGCCGACGCAATGGTTCATCAGGTGCGCAAGAGCCTGACCGAGCATGGCGAGAAGCTTGATGCGGCGGAAAAAGCCAAGATCGAAGAAGCCATCAAAGAGACCGAAGCGGCGATTCAGGCCGATGACAAGGCCCGCATTGATGCCGCAGCCGAGACCCTGATGGCGGCTTCGCAAAAGATTGGCGAAATTATGATGGCGGAAATGCAGAAGGCTGAAGGCGCCGCCGCAGGCGCTGGGGCAGCGGGCTTTGGGGGTGGTTCGGGTGGCCCTGCGGGGGGAGCGTCGGCCGGGGCATCGGCGGGCGCGACGGGTGCGGCGGGCGCTCGCCCGAAGGATGACGATATCGTCGACGCGGAATTCAAGGAAGTGCGTCGCGGCTGATTGTTCCTTTCAGGCTTGACCGGGGCTTGACCCTTTCAACGGCCCGGTCAGGCCGAATCGCTTATCCTGATGGGCTTTCGCGGGTGCGTCGCTGCCCGTTCACCGTAAAGATAAAGAACTGATGGCGAAACGGGATTTTTACGACGTACTAGGTCTTGCTAAAAATGCCTCCGAAGAGGAAATCAAGAAGGCATATCGCAAGCTTGCGATGAAGTTTCACCCGGATCGCAATCCGGATAGCAAGGACGCCGAGGCTAAATTCAAAGAGGCGAAAGAAGCCTACGAGATGCTGTCCGACGAGCAAAAGCGTGCAGCGTACGATCGCTATGGGCATGCCGGCGTCGATCCGAATATGGGTGGCGGTGCCGGCGGGCCCGGTGCCGGCGGATTTGCCGACGTCTTTGGCGATATCTTTGGCGATATTTTCGGTCAGGGCGGTGCCCGCGGTGGCGGGGGGGGGCGCTCAAACGTGTATCGCGGGGGCGACTTGCGCTACACCATGGAAGTTTCGCTGGAGCAGGCCGCCAACGGCCATGAAGCGCAGATTCGCGTGCCCAGTTGGGAAAGTTGCGAGACCTGCAAAGGCACTGGCGCCAAGCCGGGTACCAAACCGCAGGCTTGCCGTCCTTGCGGCGGGGCTGGGACGGTTCGGGTGCAGCAGGGGTTTTTTTCAATCCAACAGACCTGCCCCCATTGTCATGGCTCAGGCAAGATCATTCCCGATCCTTGTACCGCCTGCGAGGGCGTCGGACGGATTCGCAAGAACAAAACGTTAGAAGTCAGGATTCCCGCTGGCATCGATGAAGGAATGCGTATTCGCTCGAGCGGGAATGGCGAACCAGGGGTCAATGGCGGCCCTTCCGGGGACCTTTTTGTCGAAATCAAGATCAAGCCGCACAGCGTGTTTCAGCGCGACGGCGATGATCTGCATTGCGAGATTCCCATTCCGTTCACAACGGCTGCTCTGGGCGGCAAGATTGAGGTGCCGACTCTTGCGGGTCGGGCTGAAATGGAGGTCCCTGAGGGAACCCAGTCCGGCAAAACCTTTCGCTTGCGGGGCAAGGGCATCAAGGGCTTGCGTTCCAGTTATCCGGGCGACCTTTACTGTCATCTCGCGGTCGAGACTCCAGTGAAACTCACGGAAAAACAAAAGACTTTGCTTCGCGAACTCGAACAGTCGCTCAAAGATGTCCGCCATAATCCTGCCGCCAAGTCCTTCATGGATCGGGTGAAGGATTTCTTCCAGTAGCGCCGGTGATGCGCCCGCAGCTCGATTAGCCCGGGTCATGGTTCCCACCCTCGCGCCGGCACTTGCTGCGGAAAGAAGGGTGCTTACCGGGCCTGCGGGTGATCTGAGCGTCTATGTCGCCGGCGCAGGGGCGCCGCTATTGCTGATTCATAGCATGAACGCCTCAGCTTCGGCGTATGAGGTCAAACCGGTGTTTGACGGGATGCTTGGCGAGCGGCAGGTCTGGGCGCTGGATCTGCCCGGATTTGGCTTTTCCGAACGCACCGATCGCTACTACGATCGTGCGCTTTATATCGATGCGATCGATCAGGTGCTCTTGGCGATTGCCCAAGAGAGGGGCGCCTGCGCGGTTGACGCCCTGGCGCTATCCTTGTCCAGTGAGTTTCTTGCCCGCCTCGCGCTCGCCCGTCCAGGGCGACTGCGCAGTCTTGCGTTGGTGAATCCGACCGGGTTTAACGCCCGGGCCGCGCGGGCCGCGCATAAACGAGGGACGGCGTTGGACGATCTCACCTACGAGGTCGCCGGTTTGCATGCAATTCTGTCCAACCCGAGATGGGCCCATGGCTTGTTTGCTGCTCTGACTTCGCGTCCGAGCATCGGGTTTTTTATGCGCGGCGCCTTTGGGTCGCGACGGGTTGATGAGGGTTTGCTGCAATACGCATGGCAAACAGCCCATCAAGCGGGGGCGCGCTTTGCCCCGTTTGCATTTGTCTGCGGGCGGTTATTTA
>Ga0164294_10001684_pt1 | contig 20342 bp, 24 predicted proteins | sample GEODES005metaG_FD_111479 | JGI IMG/M metagenome (GOLD analysis project Ga0164294, IMG submission 111479) | Oligotrophic lake water microbial communities from Sparkling Lake, Wisconsin, USA - GEODES005 metaG | ecosystem: Environmental > Aquatic > Freshwater > Lake | place: USA: Sparkling Lake...
CGATTTATACTTTCCAAAAGAGATTCTTCATTTCAGACAGCTACCATGCAGACGGGGATGCAGCGACCCAGTACAACATCGAACCGTATTTGGATCCTTCGGAGCCTATCGTAGAACCCAATCCTAGTTTTGACCTGTGTCGTTTAGGGTGTTCGATGCTCGACTACATTTCTGAAGAGAATCCCTTTTATGAAATTGTTTCGGATTGGTGCAACGATGATCATGGAGAGAGTGTCGTGGTCTCGGAAGACGGATCTGAGAGATACCCTGATTTTGAATTGTACCGCATGATTGCGCTGTCGGTGCACAAGCATACCCCTCAAGCACAGCTTCTTCGTCCTCAATTCTCCCAGTTCCAAACCGATAAAGTAGAGAAGGTCATGGACATCGATTCGTATGAAGTATGGTAAGGGTTTAAACCCATGTCGAGTAAGTATACTGTAGATGACTCTTGTGATTGATTATCGTGAAAAGGCTCTTTTGTCTCGACTCCCTGCCGAGACAAAAAACTTAATTCTAGGCGATGTCTGTATACAGAAGGATGGACAGGATGTCATTATCCTTGAACGGAAAACGGTAGCGGACCTGTCCGCGAGCATCATCGATGGTCGATACCAAGAACAGTCTTTCCGTCTTTTAGAATCCAATCTTCCACCACATCGGATCGTCTACTTGATCGAAGGGTCGTTGAACCATGAACAATCCATTCAAAAAAAGGGTCTCATTTCCGCGATGATTTCCTTATGGTTTACAAAAGGATTCTCCGTCGTACAGACGGCTTCGATTGATGAAACGGTGGACTATTTGCAGATCTTGTTGGAGAAGGTCTCTAAAGAATCGGATACACAGGACTATGTGTCCACCCTCAAGACAAAGAAGAAGGATAAGTTGACTCCGGAGAATATCGATATTGTCCTGTTGTCGCAAATCCCGTCGATCAGTACAGTAACGGCAAAAGCACTTCTCCAAGTATATCCTACGATCTATGCACTTACTACTGCGTTGAAGGAAAACAAAGAGTGTTTGTCTACGTTTACGTACGGAGACAAAAAGAGAAAGTTATCGAAATCGTGTATTGAGAATTTGTGTACATTTCTTCATATTTGACGAATACAATCCAGATAGTTTTGATGACAGACCGAGGTTTCATATTGTCGGGTTATTTCATTATCGGCATAGACCTGTTTTACGGTTTTTGCACATGCGTTCCAATTTGATATACACGTTTTATTGGTAGGTTTAGCCTCTTTTTTTGGTTTTTGTTTTTTTCCCTTAATCGCACCACGAGCCGCCTTGATACCATCCTTGGCAAGTGCAATACCCTTGCGGGGATCTTTGATGACCTCTAAGGCTGTCTTCCCCACATCCTTAGCGACCTTTCCTACCTTCTTAAAAAACTTCCCTGCCTTGTCATTTTTTTTACCTTTTTTACCTTCTACGATAAGTGTGGACCATGCAAAGATTAACATCAAAAACCCTATGATAAATACATGAAGATACTTCATATTATACGACGTTATTATTTGTGATGATGGTTTGAATGGACCGATAAAAATCCGTATCGGTATTGACAAAGGAAATCAATCGAACACTTCCTGATTGAGTAGTTCCTATATTATTGGTCAATACGGTAATTGTATCATACCGAATCGGCTGATTGAAAAAATAATAGAATAAGGCGGTTGCGGTCGTTTCATCGACAACAGCAAACAATCGAATGAGTGTATATTCACTGGGACGAGACAAACTCTTAATTTCGTCCTCTATTTTTTGTTGAACTTCAGCGCCTGCCTTTGCCTTATAAATGATATAAATAAGTCTTCTTCCACTTTCTAACGTTTCCAAATCTTGTTCGAGTGTTGCCTTGCTTATATCCATGGAAAGATCACGTGTTACAGAAATATACCCCTCCCGAAAAAACCGAAAGTAGAACAATAAACATATGAGAAAGATGAGATACAACCCTATCATATAGTATAACGAGGATTAAATTGAGACTTTTACCTTAGGTTTATCCCCAGTGGACTTCCCAAACGCCTGTTCAAACCATGAAGACGTCCTTGCATCTACCGCTGAATTACGCCGTCTATCCTCTCTTCGTTGTTCCCTTCTCTCCTGTCGCCATTCTTTCCTTTGTTCTCGCATATTATTATTCATGATGTTCCTTTGTTTATTGTATGCCGGAGTGATTCCAGTCGTTTGGAACCAATTTCTGGAGGGGGCACCAATTTTATTGTCGGCACCCTTAATGAGGTTGTTTGTACCCTTAGAAACAGGCCTATACACATTCTTGGAAGTACCTTGAGCCGCAGGCTGGACAATATTTTTATTAAATCCTGTAGAGATTGAACTCGTTGTTTTATCCGACGTATTTGTTATTTTTTCTCCAACATCCTTCCAATCATTTCTACTAAATGGATTAAATCCTTCTTGAGACGGTACAACAATCATAATAACGAGTATAGCTACTAGTAAGAGTCCATATAACGCTAATCTCTTCATACTAATGACAAATATTTTATAATCATAGAATATATGTATGCGAATCTGGTTATTTTTATTACGGCGATGTTAATCTCCAAATATATTTATAGCTACTACAAAGAAGCCTCCGATCACTTTGAAAGCAAAGAACACTATCAACTCGTCTCCGATTATTATATTGGCGACAACCTCAAGTCCCAAAAGCCAATCTTATGGATTCATACGTCAACAGAATTAAACGCAAGAAATTGGCAATCGTTTTATTCAAGGGCGACGACTTCCCTCAATCAACCCTACCTTCAAATTACGATGAAAAGTATTTATGACAAATGCAAAGATTCCTTTAATGTTTGTTTGGTCGACGACGATGTCTTTCGAAGACTGTTATCATGGAATGTAAATTTGGGTGATTTAGCCGAACCCCTTAAGAGTCATTACCGGCAATTGGGCATTTCCATGATCCTTCATAAATATGGAGGGATGTTTGTTCCCCAATCCTTTTTGTGCCAAACCGACCTGATTGACATCTACCAATCCAAATTATTTGTGGGAGAAGAAGTCAATCATAGTACTCTTCCAGAACACTTTGTTCCAGGTATGAAACTGATGGGATGTAAACGACAGTGCGAAGGCATGAATAAGTTTATTGACTATCAGGAGAACCTTTATAAAAACAAGACTCAACAAACTGACTTTACAGGAGACATTCATACCTATTTAAAAAAGAGTGGATGTACGGTCATTGATGGTTCCAAATTAGGCATTAAAAAAATGAATGGAGAACCTGTGTTAGTCCAAGAATTATTAGGTACAGATCCTCTCCCCCTTCCTCGTAAACTCTTAGGTGTATATGTACCTCGAGATGAAATCCTGAATCGTTCTAAATTTGAATGGTTTGCAAGGATGTCCCCATCCCAAATTTTAGAGAGTCCAATGGTCTTCTCTACCTATGTTCATAACGTTTATTCTTTGTAAGACAACATCATACTCATGTAATTCGTATCTCTCCGCTCAATATCGCTATACCCATCTAATTGGACAACGGTCAGTGGATCTAGAATGTACCATGTGTCTTTTCTCTGAAGACGTTTCCAAAAAATATCAATCCGATACTCCGGTTCATCCATCAACATCGAGACTTCCAATCCCTGTTTGAAGTTTTTAAGAAGAGTTTCATAGTAGTGTTGTTGGACGACATAGGCGGTCGTGGTCTGAGCGTTCATCACACGACGACACCCCTTTTCTTTCAAGTAGGGAGGACCCACATTTCCTCCTAGCAACAGTACATCCCATGTTAAATTTGCTTTCAAAAACTGTCTCAACGACGCTTTGAATGTGGGAAGATCGAGGATGTACATGTCATCTTCGACAATACATACATGAGGCCATTTTTCTGCGATGGCTCGTTCAAGACATCGAATGTGGCTGTGTGCACATCCAAGATGTCCATGTCGATGCGCCGAGGCATCCAATCGCTCAAACGGTACGCCCCAATTGGTAAGTTGTCTTTCGATATGTTCCTTACGATCTTTCCTGTGATAAAGGTTGATATACAGTACATGTTCCATAGCAATAGGATATAAATATAAATACGGAATTGTACTAAATGGGTATCCCTAGCTATTTCTCGCATATCATTCGGAAATATCCCAAAATTGTTTCCTCGTTTCAACATCGAGTCAACAATTTCTATCTAGATAGCAACTCCATCATTTATGATGCAGTCGCTAGATTGGATAAATCAAATCCGGATTTTGAAAAAGAGTTGATGGATGAAATTTGTCGAAAAATAGAGGAGTACTTGTTGATGGTCAATCCTCAACGTGTCCTGATCGCGTTTGATGGTGTCCCTCCCTTTGCCAAAATTAAGCAGCAGAGGGAGAGGCGATACAAGGGGCTCATAACACAGCGTTTGCTGAAACAGGAGCCTCTTTGGAATACGATTCAAATTACACCGGGAACCGTTTTCATGAATAAACTCAACGAACATTTGACCACCTACTTTCAAGATCATGCAGCCAAGTATACTTATTTTAAATTGTCGACAAGTCAGGAAGCGGGGGAAGGAGAACACAAGATCTTTGAACACATTCGAGCGTTTCCTGACTTGCATGCCACCTCTCAAACGATGATTTACGGTCTAGATTCGGATTTGATCGTTCTCAGTCTTCATCATCTGTCGTATGGAAACATTCGACTCTTGCGTGAAGCCCCTGCCTTTTTAATGGATAGTCCAGAGCCTCAAGTACTCGATGTGAGAGCCCTCGCTACAGGAATCCAACAAATGGTTCCCATTTCAGATTATGTTCTAATGACCCTCTTTTTAGGAAATGATTTCATGCCGCATTTTCCAGCCCTCAACCTGAGATCGAATGGAATGGAGACTCTTCTTAAGTGTTATGAAACGGTCAAACTTCCTCTTTATGACAAGGGCGTCCTGTGGGCGAATCTGAAGATCTTTTTACAGGAAGTGGCACGACACGAATTCTCCAACTTTTGTAGAGAACATGCATTTCGTACACGGTATGTTGCCGATGTAAGTACAGAAGAAAAGCGTGTTAACAGCCTGCCCATTCTTCAACGCGAAAAAGAAGTGTTCATCAACCCGACCAAGAAGGGATGGGAACAGAGATATTATTCCACGCTGGTCAAGGCGCCGATTGCGGAGGTCTGTAAAAACTTTACGGACATGATCGAGTGGAACATGCAGTACTATACGACGGGATGCGTCTGTTGGTCCCTCTACTATCATACCATGTATCCACCCCTTCTGAAAGACTTGGTAGAGCATATCCCCGAAAAGGTCATTCTAGAAAAGGGAGAGGAACCATGGTCCGAGACCAAATTGTTGTCCTATGTACTTCCATCGGCCTATCATCGATTCATGGGAGGGGTCGATGTAGAAATGGAGTTGCCTACGTTAGAATGGTCGTATTGTCGATATTTGTGGGAAAGTCATGTTTATTTTAAAATATTGTGATAGAGTATGGAAAGTGGGCTCATGATGTTTACGCATTCCGTAGGGATTGGAATTGTCTTGTATCTCTTTATGTTTTTTGTCCTGAAGCAACCTCAGGCGATTGCTGAAAATAGAAGTGTATTGATCGCTGCGTTGACGTTGGTATATATGATTTTATTTGGACATGGACTACCTACCTCAATCAACAAAAACCTATAATCATATAGAAAGTAGTTTATGACATAGAGGTATGGCAGTATTTACTCAACATTTTCCTCTTCCCGAAAATAATCTTCCTACGATTCCCATGAACCTATTTCAAACGTGGCACAGTATGGAATTGCCTCCTCATATGAAAGCGTGTGTAGAATCTCTCAAACAGGATAATCCTGAGTTTACACATCAGTTGTTTGACGATCAAGCATGCAGAGAATTTATTCGTGATAAATTCCCTCCGGATGTACTTCATGCCTATGATTCACTTTATCCAGGAGCGTACAAGGCCGACTTGTGGAGGTACTGTGTGTTGTACGTTCATGGAGGCATTTATGTAGACATCAAACTGCGGTGTATTTACCCTTTTAAACTGATTCAATTGGCGACCAAAGAACGATATGTTCGAGATCGAGAATATCATTTTAATTTAGGAGTATATCAGGCATGTCTCATTAGCTACCCTAACAACCCGATCTTGTATACCTGCATTCGAACTATCGTGGACTATGTGCGTACACTGGAATATGGGGATAACGTCTTGTTCATGGGTCCGATGTTGATGTCGCGACAGTTTGACAGATCCGAGATACTTTCATGGGAAATGAGTTTTAATGGAAAAGAGATACGGTTTGGGAATACTCCGATCATGGGAATTTATTCCGAGTTTATTAAAGAATTTACGAATACGTCTATAACACCCTATTACATGGAAGCGTGGGCCTATCGAAAAGCCTATAAACTTGTATCACTTCCCCCCCAAAAAAAATATGACTTGCCGACCCATTCGACCAACGTGCAACGGATCTATGACACTCTGTACTTTCAATTAAAGGGGGAGTATGTACAAGAAAACGGGGTGTATGTTTCATCCAATACTACCGTCCTATGTCAAGTAAAGATCAACGATACCTATGATTTTATCGAAGACGTAGAATATTTTAAAGATCCTATCAAAACGAGTACTGTATTTTCAACGGGAGGGATGGTCTATCATCTTGTTTCCGATGCAGATACCTATCAATTCCTCGTACCTACTCAACGCATGATTTCTGCCTCATTTAAACTCAAATCGACCGAGCCTTTATGGGCGAGTGTTCCTTATGAGAACCTCCATTTTGTCTATGAATGGTACCCCCTTGTTTTAATTCAACTCCTGAATGGTATACTTACTCCTCTCCCTCCTACCTACGATACTCCTCGGTTCTTCAAAGAGATGGTCGCGGCAACGCATATGGTATCCTTCCGAGGACAATTGTGGTGCATTCTAACAAAAACACATCAAATCATCCTTGAACAAACCTTTAAAAAATATGCTCACCTATTTGTCGTGTTCGATTCCCACATGAAACTCATCAAGTATTCTGAATTTTTCATCCTAGGATCTCCTGTCTCTAAAATATCTGATTTACAGATCGACGAACACTTTACGATTGCTTACACGACCCACAACGGACAATCGTTCATATCTGAATATTCGTATGACGATATCCAGAAACTGAGATGGACCTACTAAATTGATAAGAAAATAAACGATGAGGTAGGATATCATGGCTTCAAAAAAGAACAAGGGACAATTCTATACCGTCAATAGCAATTACATCCTTGATGGATTAAGTATACCGAAAGGACCTGTCATCGAACCGTTTGCCGGAAAGGGAGACTTGGTCGATTGGATTCGTCCCTTCTCTACCTCGATGGAGCTCTATGATATTGACCCTAAACGAACCGATATTGTTCAGCGAGATACGTTGACAAACCCTCCTGAGTATACGGATAAATGGGTCATTACAAATCCTCCCTATTTAGCACGGAACAAATGCAATCAAAAAGACCTATTTGATCTTTATGATACAAATGATTTGTACAAATGCTTTATTACTTCGCTGACAAGACAAGAACCCTGTGCCGGCGGAATCCTTATCATTCCTGCAGGGTTTTTCTTATCTCCTCGTGATCTCGATGTTCGATGTCGGCATGAATTTCTATCTAGATATCGATTGATACGTGTCAACTATTTTGAAGAAACCGTCTTCCCAGATACGACGACCACTGTAGTTGCCTTTTCGTTTGTCAAATCCAGTATACTGACAGAACAACTTGTCGAATGGGTTTCTTTCCCACGTAAAGAAAAGCGAACCTTTATGATGAGTCAAACCCACGATTGGATTATTGGAGGGGACATTTATAAATTATCTAGGACAAATGCGATCAAAGTACGACGACATGTAGAAGGACAGACCCTAAAACAGGGAGAACAATTAACCTCCATGACATTATTGGCTCTGGATAGCGGAACTCAAGAAGGAAGAATTAAAATGGAGTATAAGGAGGGATATGTGTACCCAGCGAAGGACTGTAGTAGAACGTATGCAACCCTCTGTATTTCTGGAAAGACATTATCTGAACCTGAACAACAAAAACTGTGTGCAGATTTTAATGCTCTGATTGAAAAAAAGCGTCAGGAAACATGGAGTCTATTTCTACCCCAGTTTAGAGAATCCAAAGAATACGCTCGAAAACGGATTCCCTTTGAACTTGTGTATCTTATTGTGAATCATTTACTATCTTAACCCACTCAAAATATCCTTTCAAATCTCCTACGTAGACATGTTTTTTTACTTCTGAAAACTCCGGCAATCCACATAAATAATGAAACATTTTCATTTTGGAATGAGCTTCATCTCCATCAAAGATGTTCGCAAAATAATCCTTTTGATGTGTAAGTAAACGGAGCTGTGCATGAACAAATGGATAACATTCATCACGAAGCGTTCTTGTCTGAGATCCTCCAGCACCGACTACCGATTTTAAATTAATCCATACGGTATGAGATCCAAACTGTTGTACTCCATCAAAATTTTCAGTATACTCAAATCCATCCTCCTGTTTCATCGGATGATGGATTTGGACCATTTCCGATTTCCTCCAGTGAATTCGTGTATGTGTAGTCGGACATGGACGAGATGTACCTAGTATGATCATTCTTCGTTGGTACTCTTCGGGAGACCTTGATCCTTTCCCACCCGCTACGGTTCCATGAAGTTCATGTCGTTTTTCTTTGGTCATCAATCTACCCTCGATGACTTCTTCGGGGCAATAAATCATGTTGTTTTATCATTTGTACCGTATACATATCAATTTTACGTTTGTATCTTTCATAAAGTATACTACTTCAAGCTATGGATGCATACGAATATATCATTCCTCCCGTATCAGAATACCGTAGGGTACCCCTCCTGTTATTTCAAACATGGCAAACACAACAACTCCCTCCTCATATGGCCAGTTGTGTACGTGATTTAATCTCCGCGAATCCAGAGTTTAAATATCAGTTTTACGACGATGAACGGTGCCGAACTTTCATCCAATCACATTTTCCGGAGGATGTACTTCATGCCTACGATACGTTCATTCCGGGTGCTTACAAAGCCGATCTCTGGAGATACTGTATACTCTATATTTATGGCGGCATTTATCTCGATATCAAATATCGGTGTGTTCCTCCCTTCAAGTTGATTGAATTGACAACACGAGAACACTATGTCAGGGATCGTGAATTCTGTGGGATCGATGGAATTTATCAGGGGTTTCTTTCTTGCTACCCTAGAAATCCTATTCTTGATCGATGTATACGGAAAATCGTAGAGTATGTATACCGACTGGAATATGGGAAGACGTGTTTATTTGTAGGACCTCAATTGGTAGGGTCTCATTTTTGTAATTTAGACTTAAAACAAATGGACATGTCGTACACTGGATTCGGGATTCAACGAGGAAATAAACTCATCATGAAAATGTACCCTGAGTACAGGGCCGAATTAAAACAATTTGCTAATAAAAAACACTATACCGAATTATGGATGGATCGAGACATGTACCATGTCAAACGACTTACCCCTTATCATGTGGAGGAGTTGCCACGAAGGACATTTCAAAATCAAACGTGGAGTGCAAGTCGTCCAGTACGAACCGAACGAGGTCTTCATCTTCAGTGGTCGAATTCAGAAAGAATCATTCATACATGTCAGGATGTCATTCTTCCGTATCTTGAAGGAGTCGAACGAGTTCGTTGGTACGGAGATCAGTATACAGGGGTTCATCATGCAAAACTGTGTGGAGGAAAAGAAGGGGCGTTTTCGGTCATTACGTCAACGTTTCATGCGTATTCTGACGCGATGTGTATGGCAACGTACAAGGACGAACCTTGTGTCATTTATGAGTGGTATCCATTACAGCTATGTAAAATAAAGAATCATCATTTACTGTTGTCGACCATTCTGTATACTACACCGGAATGGTTCAAGGACTTGAAGGCGTCTACGAATTGTGTTCTATGGAAGGGTCAACAGTGGGTCGTGTTGACAAGAACGTATGTGTATAAAAAACAAGGAAGGATTCACACGAAGGTGTATCATTTATTGGCAGTATTGGATGAAGCATTTCATATGAAACATTCGGAGTTTTTTAGGATCGATTCGGTTATATCGGATTTACATTTTACGGAAGAGGGTATGTCGATAGGACATTCGGAATCCGGAAAATGTTATTTTTCAAAGTATACATGGGAGGAGGTGAATGGACTTAGATGGTGTTCTCTTGAATGATGCGTTGCACGACACTTTTCAGGGAAGGAGTCATTTTGATGGAGAGTAATTCATGTATACTTTCGAGAGGTTTGGGACTGTCTAACTCTGGAGGCGGTCCATCAGGGGTAGTTGGTTCGGAATCGATGGTATCTGGTTCGATCGGATAAGATCCGATGATCTCTACATCGGATTCCGTCTCTGGTTCAGGTTCTGGTTCTACAGTATCCATTACTGGTTCTACTTGTGTTTCCACTACTGGTTCTGGCTCCACTACTGGTTCTGGCTCCACTACTGGTTCTGGTACTGGTTCTGGCTCCACTACTGGCTCTGGTACTGGTTCTACAGTATCCATTACTGGTTCCACTACAGGTTCCACTACTGGCTCCACTACTGGTTCCACTGGCTCCACTACTGGTTCCACTGGCTCCACTACTGGCTCTGGTTCTGGTTCTACGGGTGGTTCTGGTTCTACTACAGGTTCTGGTTCCACTACTGGCTCTGGTTCTGGTTCTACGGGTGGTTCTGGTTCTACTACAGGTTCTGGCTCCACAGGTGGTTCTGGTTCTACGGGTGGTTCTGGTTCTACTACAGGTTCTGGTTCTACGGGTGGTTCTGGTTCCACTACTGGCTCCACTGGCTCCACTACTGGCTCTGGTTCCACTACGGGTTCAGGATCCACTACTGGCTCCACTGGCTCCACAGGTTCTGGTTCTGGTTCAGGTTCTGGCTCCACTACTGGCTCCACTACTGGTTCTGGCTCCACAGGTTCTGGTTCTGGTTCAGGTTCTGGCTCCACTACTGGCTCTGGCTCTACTGGGTCAGGTAGAACCATATTCTCAACAATCTCGTTGTACAACGTCTCTCTTACATCATTTCGACTGCACAGTTTACAGTATTCCGCTACATTTTCCCCACAAGAGACACATGCATTTGCTACAGTACTGTTGGATTTAGAAATCGTCAATCTCAACTGTACCAATAAATTCGTATACCGAACCGTATGGTATCGATGATACGTCGTAAAATGATTGTTAAATAACTTCAATTGATCTGTCATTAAGGACACCTGATGCTGCATGATATTAAAGTAGTTCCCAATATTTAATCCTTTGGTAATCTTTTGATGATGTTCCTCCAATTCCTTCCTTTTTTCTGCAATCGTGGATTCCAAAAACTGTAAATATGATTTAATATCCTCATACAATTCTTCAATGGCGGCATTCCCGTATACTTTGTACGGTTCTAAATCCTTGTACACTGGATACTTCTCAATATCCATCGAATATTCGTTCTTGCAGTAATTGTACATCGACGTAAATAACTTATAATAATCTCCATAAGTTCGATTCTCAATATACTGATTCATCTTATGATAATGATCATATTCCATGTCCAATAATTTCCTCTGAAATAAAAACGAATCCAACATTTCCGGATGTTCCGCACTTTTTGCATATTTGATGTACCACTCATGAACATCCTGTTTCAGTAGAGCAAGCAATTCAAACGACGCCGCAATATCTTTCTTCAGAGAAAGCATAGTATACGATAGTATTTTTTATTGTATACTAGTATGGACGCAGTCAATTGGGGACCTGAACATGAAACCGTACTGGCAGAGTGGGCCGACAAATCCAACTGTTATATGTGGTTACATACCAAATGTAATGAAAAATTCCATTCTCTTCATATTTGGTACACGATTCCCGTCATCATCATGAGTACACTGACAGGAACAGCTAACTTTGCTCAAGATAAGATCCCCGCCAATTTTCGTGGATATGCAACCATGATTATAGGAGGAGTCAACATCATGGCAGGGATCATTACGACGATCCAACAATTCTTGAAGATTAATGAATTGAATGAGTCTCACCGCGTCGCGTCTCTTGCATGGGATAAATTTTACCGAAAAATAAAGGTCGAACTGGCGAAGAATCCTAAGGAACGCCAAAAGGTTGGCCTCTTTTTTGCAGCTGCAACCGAAGAATATGATCGATTGATGGAAGCCAGTCCTGTTATTGAAAGGGATGTTCTTCTTAGGTTCAATAAGGTGTTCAATAAAGTGGGGGAGGAATTTTCAAAACCTGAAATTTGTGATACGTTAGTCAGTGTGAAAACAACTGTATACCGAGAGAGTCCGGATTCTAAACGCGATTCGATCGTCAAAACCCTTGTAGGTGATATCATGATGGTTCAAACGGAACGACAAGATACTCAACAAAAAATCATTAAGGAATTTTATGAAAAGTTCAACTCAGAATTACAGAGAAATCCTACCAAACAAGAACTCATCGACAACTTGGTACGCGATCCCAGTGTACACGATCTATTAATTACAGAAGAGGCGATTGAGGAATTTTTAGAGTAGCACATAAAAAATAGGGATATAGTATGGCGTTATGTAAAAACCTATCGTTTGAGGAATGCGAGATTGCAATTTTAAAGCACTCGGTAGAAAAAATAACGAATCAGCAAGGAGAAATTTTGATGAATGAACCCGATACAAAGAAAATGGTCAAGATCGCTGAAGATTTTATTTCGAAACATAATTGTGTCCTGTATGGAGGAACGGCCATCAACGCGATGCTTCCCAAAAGCGATCAGTTTTACAATTACAAGTATGAATTACCGGATTATGATGCCTATAGTCCACTAGCGTTGGACCATGCGAAAGAACTTGCCGATATTTATGTAAAGGAGGGATTCAAGGATGTAGAGGCAAAAGCAGGGGTTCATTATGGAACCTACAAGGTGTTTGTCAATCAACATGCCATCATGGATCTTACTCAACTGCATGAAGAGCTGTATACATCCATCAAACGACAGGCCAAGGTCATCGATGGACTTCGATATGCACCGGTAAATTATTTACGGATGTCGTGTTATTTAGAACTGTCTCGACCGATGGGAGATGTGTCTCGATGGGAAAAAGTATACAAGCGTCTCTCTAAACTAAACAAGTACTATCCTCTCCTTTTTAAAAAATGTAAGCGTATTCCCAAGCGAAGAAAGTTCGCGCCGGAAGAAATACTTCTTTTCAATACTTCGTTGAACACGTTAGCGGAGATGGATGTAGTATTTATTGGAGCTTATGCGAACAAAATCTATACGTATAAATCGAATGTACCATTTGTTGAGAATTTATCCGAGTTTGATGTCATTTCGTCTACTCCCGAAGACACCTGTCATGCGATGATGAACGCACTTACCAAAGCCGGATTTATTCCCACCTTAAAAACTCATTCTCCCATCGGAGAACTGATTGATACCCATCATTCCATCATCGTGAATGAAAAAACGATTGCCATCGTCTATCCTCCGATGGGGTGCCATAGTTATAACACCGTCAAAGATATATATGGAAACAATCTTAAATTGGGGACGATTGATACGTTGTTCAGCTACTATCTTGCTTTTTTGTATGCGGATCGCGACTATTTAGAGCCGGATCGAATTGCCTGTATTTGCAGTATACTGTACAAGGTTCAACAAGATCATCGTATAACGAACAAAAAGCCGTTGCAACGGTTCGGGATCAATTGTTATGGAAAACAAGAGACGCTTTCTACGATCCGAGCCCATCGTACAGAAATGTTGGAGAAGTTGATTCCTCACACACGCAAGTATGACGAGTGGTTTTTGAAGTATACACCGAAATCAAAGACCAAACGATTTAAAAAGTTTTCAGGAAAGAAGGATATATGAGCACCGTGGTCATCATTCGGTCCAACGGTGAAATGAAGATGGGAAAGTTCCCGAAAAGCAAGAATGTCACCATCCAACATACATGGTCGACTCCGGAGTATGACATTCAGGTGTACGCAAAGACGACCGGCGCAGCGGGAACCGAAAACAAGTATGATTTTCCTCCTCCGATCGATACTGTCCTGTATTTTGGTGATGTGGTCATCGCGTCTCCGACCTGTGATTTTACAGAAGACATGTGGGTATCCTTTTACGAGGGGATCATGCAGTTTGAGGATATTGAAGAGTCGGACGGGGAACGATCGGAGGATGAGATGGATCCGGATGCCGAGTATACCAAGGAAGGGTACATGAAGGATGGGTTCGTCGTCTCGGATTCAGAACTCGAAGAAGAGGCCTATAAAATTGATATAAACACTAAATCCGATTAACGTTAACATGTATATCATAACGGACCCTGCAACCTTCCGAAAACGGTGCGTGGAGAAAATCAACACCGTGGTAGAGGATCCAAAGTTAAGTGAAAATATTGAGATTGGCGTGTTCAATTATAGCATTCAACACGCCAAAGAAAAGCAAGTCATCCGAAAATGGGCCAACAAGTTTTTCGTGGAAATTTATTTGTCCAAACTGAAGTCTCTCTTGGCCAATCTGACGAAAGAATTAGTTGCCTCGTTGAAAGAGCCTCACAAGATCGCCTTCATGGAGCACTACGATTTAAACCCCTCTCGATGGGAGACCCTCATCCAAAAGAAGAACAAGCGAGATGCCTACTTGTACGAACCCAAGACGGCGGGTTCTTCCGAGCTCAAGTGTTTCAAGTGTAAGAGTAATAACTGTTCGTACTATCAGCTTCAGACACGGTCGGCGGATGAGTCGATGACGACATATGCGAACTGTATCAATTGCGGCAATCACTGGAAATTTTAATACAATCATGGATGAACAGGAGCAACTCCAATTGATGTTCGTGAACATTCGTATAAATGATGATGTACTTACAAATGAGTTTAATGATCTCGTATTTATAGACATCTTTCATCGGAAAGTTTTTTATGAATTGGAAATACGTATCCAAAATGTCGATGACCGAATACCCTTCTTGATATAAGTATACAATCGCGGATATTGCATCAGGTTCGTCCTGCTGTAATATAGCATTTGTCATACGAACAAACACCTCATCATGAATGGTATGATGCGTTGATTCGATGTACGATCGTGTGATCGGTCTTTTTAAAATGGAATATTTTTCCAAATAATTCAGAAGGGTATTGGTCGAGGAACCCGAAATGGACACAAGGTACTCGATTGCATCGTCGCTGATGTCAAGTTCCTCCTGAGAAATCACTCGTCGAGAAAGGTTCAGCAAATACTCGTTGGATACGGGTTTCATACACACGACGGCGCATTTTTGAAAAATACCCTCCAGTATTTTCTGACTGTTTTTTCCAATCAAAATAAATTTAACCGAAGAACCATATTTATTCATGTAATTCAAAAAAATTTGTTGGGCTTGTTCGGACATGTCATCAATCTCATCGATGACCACCATTTTGGGGATCGACGGTGTTGTCTGACAAAAACATTTCATGTCCGTTCGATAGTACTGTATCCCCTGTTCCTTGATGTTATTAATCATGAGACAGTTCTCCTGTGTGGGTACGATGAATTTTTTTGTCAACAATTCAGCAAGGGTGGTCTTCCCCGTACGCTCTCCGCCCAATAATAATAAATGAACATTATTACTGAAGGAATGTTCAGTTTCAAACTCACTCATCGTGGTAGGTTTATACTTATACATGAATGGAGTCATACACATAAATATACAAGTAGCCTTTAATACAAAGGGTTATTAGTTATGGTAAGACCACAATATTCAACAGGCTTTTTAGAGTAGTCGATTGGATCATACAGGTTTTCTGCAACCGCATTTTCCAGAATGAATTCAAAATTCGTCCAAAACTCTTCGTTATGTCCTACGGACGCGGACATTAAATGAGAGAGTTCATGTAGCGCTACAAAGACAATCGTATTGAGATCAATCAACTGTGCATTATTCTTATACTTTCTTAAACAAAAGGCCAACTTCTCACCCTTATTCTCACTATAGGCAGTATACGTACTGGTAGGAAGTGTCTCTACCACTCTATCCGGATTAAAGTTTTTGACGAGGCGTTTTACACGGGGATCATCCGGATACTTTTTATCTAAAAAGGCGACTACTTTTTGCATACGAATGTTGACTTCCGCCAAAAGTTCAACACTTTCTTTCAGAAGAGTAGAATCACGAACACAATACTTTTTTCCATCCTTTTCGGCAACGACACAAGTTAAATTAAACGTGTCCGATGTAAAATACATGATCATCAAGATCGCTATGACAAGGATCGCAATCAGGTACTTGTTCATACAATGATAATATATAAAACTATATAGAGTATTTACCGAATGCCAACATCACTAAGAAACCTTAGAAATTCATGCTACATGAACGCGATTCTTCAATGCATCCTGTACATTCCAGAAATTACGCAGTGGTGTAAACAACATAAGAATGAGATCATGAAAGAGTATAGCGATCTTCAGGCAATTATGACAAGAGATCATAAAGAAGTTGCACCGCATCGGTTTCTTCATTTTATACAGACATCCTTTCAGTTGAATGCAGGAGAACAACACGATGCGCATGAGTTTTTAATCCATTTGTTGGATAAATTGGAATGTCCCTCGTTAAGAGGTGAGCGTCGATCCATGATTGGGAAATCGGTTCAGGTGGAGCCTTTCATGTGTCTTGAACTTCCTATCCCGAAAGAAGGAGCTTCTTTAATGGAATGTATACAGGAATGTGTCAAAACAGAAATGGTGGAGTATGAAGGTAAAATGGTAGAAAAACGATGGGAATTGATCATCCCGCCTATTTTATGTATTGTTTTATTGCGGTTTCACAACTCTTCTAAAAAGAAGGATTGGAAAGTAAATATTCCTTTTCAATTAGGAGATTATTCTCTTGTCAGTATTTGCAATCATTATGGATCCTCTACCCATGGACACTATACAGCAACCGTATTCTTGGAAGAGTGGTATGAATTCAACGATGAACACGTCCAAAAGACGAGGCCGACCTTAGAGAATGCATACTGTCTATTCTTTAGGAAAAAACCTTAATACATACTATGAATGAAATATATACGATTTCGATATCGCTTGCTGTAATTGTGGGGATATTCATTTTGTTCAATATCATCAGTATGTTGGGGTATCTTGCGTTAATGGTTGCCCTTTTTGTAGGGATTGTGGTGTTGATCATGATGTTTGTTCCGATGCCTGAATGGGTACAAGATATAAAGGCTCCAGAGTGGCTAGATATGAAGTCTCCAGAGTGGCTAAATATGAAGGCTCCAGAATGGAAGATGCCTGAGATTCCTCCGATGTCGGAGTGGTTTAAAAAGAAAGAGGTGGAGCCTCCAGAAGATCCTCTTACTACCGATACGATGATGCCAGTTGAGAAAGAAGAAGAAGTTACCCCGTCAGCGCCGTACATGGATTCCATCGACATAACCACCCCTGCACTAACTGCACCGATCACCTCCGCCCTCGACATGAGTCAGGGGAACGAAGTCTTTCATGTACAGGGCCAATTTGATTACTCGATGGCACGCGCCGTGTGTAAATCATATGGGGCTCAACTGGCGACGTATGACCAAATTAAAGAGGGTCATGATAAGGGAGCCGAATGGTGTGGGTACGGATGGTCGGATGATTCGATGGTTCTCTACCCTACCCAATACAAGTCATGGGAAAAGTTCAAGGAAAGTGAAGAACCTCAACGATGTGGCATCCCCGGTGTGAATGGAGGGTACAATAATGATACCTCGCAACAATTGGGGGCAAACTGTTATGGAAAGAAACCTAAGGGCAAAATAACACCTTTTTCATTCCCTAAAGTAAAACCTCGTCCTGTACCTGAATACGATGTATCCCCGTTCAATTACACTTCATGGAGCGGAATTTAAGAAGGAACTCTTTTTAAAAAAATAAAAAAGTAAACTATGGATTTAACCTTAGAACATTATTCCCTTGATGAATTATTGAAACTATTCAAGCTTCCTAAGAATTTTACGGAACAACAATTAAAAGCGGCTCGAAAAATTGTTGTTTCTGTTCATCCTGATAAATGTAATTTGCCCAACGAATACTTTTTATTTTTTTATAACGCCTATGCTCTTCTCGAATCCATCCATAAGTTCAATCAGAGAGCTCAACAGAATGCATCAGAACCTCAATCGTTTCAGGATATTTTATCGACGATGGATGATTCGCATAAACAGATTATTGCGAACCAATTTACCAAAAATCCATCGTTCAACAAAGAGTTCAACAAGTTATTCGATACGTTGTACATCCGAGAAGATGACGGGTACGGGGATTGGCTCAAATCCGATGCGGATTTAGATGTACCTTTTGAATCGAGAAAGGAGAGTGCGAGAGCCATCGTGGTCAATACGATTGAACCCGCTGCCAAAACCAAGTATACCGATTTAAAATCAGTGTACACCCATGATTCGGTCATCGGTGTTTCGGAAGTGGATTTTATTCAGAAGGAAACTAACGTAGAAGCTCGCAAAACGGAACGCGCTCGACAAATAAAGCCGTTGGATCAACAGGAAGCGTCCAGAATCTTGGCGAAAGAACGTGAACGGGAAGGTGCAGAGGCATCGGATCGAATGTTCCGGTTGCTTCAACAAGATAAAGTGAACGAAAAACATCAACAAACGTTTTGGGGTAAATTAATGAGCCTTACCCAATAAGTTTAAACACACTTAACAAAATGTATCCGCTAAACTATGTTAACGATCCATTTACAAGGAGGATTAGGAAACCAATTATTTCAGATCTTTGCCGCAATTGCTTATTCGATGGAACATGGAGAAAGGCTTGTCATTTCTACTTCCAAGTTCGATGAAAAAGAAAGGCCTACCTATTGGAACAGTATACTGAAGAAACTTAAGGAAAATGTAGATCCTAGTGTCCCCAAATGTCCTCGTTTATGGGAAAAGAATTTTCATTATGATCCTCTCCCGAAACAGTCGAACGTCATGCTGGTAGGATACTTTCAATCTTACCGATACTTTGACAAATACTACGAGAACATTTACAAGAGATTGAACCTTAAGTTTGAACGAGAAATGATTAAATCCAAGTATTTGAGGATGACGAAGACCATTTCCCTGCATTTCCGCATCGGAGACTACATCCACATTCAGCTTCATCATCCCATTTTGAATGATATATACTATACTCGATCGATTCAGGAAATCATTAACCGTACGGGGTCCTCCGACTGGAACATCATTTATTATTGTGAAGAAAAGGACAACCTTCCGGTCAAACAACGTATGCGCAACATCAAGAAGAAATTTCCGGAAATTACTTTTTACAAGGCCGAAGATGAAATGGAGGATTGGGAACAGATGCTTCTCATGAGTTGTTCCGATCATAACATTATTGCCAATAGTGCGTTCAGTTGGTGGGCGGCCTACTTTAACTCGAATCCTCAAAAGATTGTTTGTTATCCCAGTACATGGTTCGGAGCTTCCAACTATGATAAGGACACGAAGGACATTTGCCCACCTTCATGGCTAAAGATATCATGTTGAATGAAATTGATACAAAGTATACTACTTTAGTCTTGAGTAGATGGAAGAATTGTATGCAGATCTCATTCGGTATCGAGAAATCTTTCTTCCCATCAAACGAATCGATGACATGACGGTGAACTCCCGTATGTACATGAGTACAAATGGATGGGGAGAAGAACCGTCGACCATATTCTACTTTGAGGTCTCTTTACAGGATGGAACCCAGTATGTGGATGCAGGAAGTACCTATGAACATTTTTGTACGGTGATTGAAGGTCTCAAAGACATGAAGTTCAGTGTACTCTTGGGAGAATTTCAAAACCCAAATAAATTAAGTAAGTGTCATCTGTACAAGAGGCGAATCATGCCGATGTTTCATCACCCCAACATCGAAATGGATTATTCCGATTGTAGTGTTTGTTTTGAGACGACCTATTCCAAAACAAAGTGTAGTCACGCCCTCTGCTTGCGTTGTCATCAAAAACTCAAGGCCAATATATGTCCTGTATGTAGAGGAAACCTTTCATGGGAGTTGGATTAATATAGAAATACATAGTATGGCACAAATTAATACGATGGACGAATTGGATGCCTATTATCGTGATGTTGATGTTCATACACTTAACTTTCCTCACATCTCCAATACGATACGAGCCATCTTAAGAGGACGTAATGTAGATCGATTGTTGCCCCTTTTTTTATCCACCATTCCGTTGATTACCAATCACAACATCAGCGGGCTCATAA
>Ga0164294_10001685_pt1 | contig 20337 bp, 16 predicted proteins | sample GEODES005metaG_FD_111479 | JGI IMG/M metagenome (GOLD analysis project Ga0164294, IMG submission 111479) | Oligotrophic lake water microbial communities from Sparkling Lake, Wisconsin, USA - GEODES005 metaG | ecosystem: Environmental > Aquatic > Freshwater > Lake | place: USA: Sparkling Lake...
GCTATCTTTTATCGTATGCATCAATGCGTTAGGTAAAGATTCTAAACCCAGCATCTTCGAACGCATGAAGGTGGGATTGGTATCCGAATAACGAATGGGTGCATTTTTTTATAAAAATGTGAATAAACATTTTTCAGATAGTCCAAAATGAAAAATAATCGTTTATTAGGCGGGTAAATTATGCTTTACGCTCTTAAAAGGTCAGATTTGACCTTGTGGTAAGATATTACAAGTTAGAAATTTATAAAAAAGTGTGAATTTCAAATGAATGAACTTTAAGAAAGAGGAACTTACACTAAAAGTGGGGTCAAGAATTAGGGAGTTACGAATGCAAAAAGGGTTAACCATAGAACAACTTGCTACTGAGGCTGGGATTGAAACCAAGCAATTGCAGCGGATCGAGCTTGGTCAAATAAACACGAGTATTTTTCAGATTTATAGATTATCAAGCGCCCTAGGGGTTTATTTGAAGGAAATTTTTAATTTTTAATTTTATCATGACCAAAAATATTCTTCAATTAATCATACATGGAATATTTAATCAATACAAATTTTCTGAAGTTACTACGCTAGGAAAGGCCAATTTTGATCATTTTGTGTCGAAACTAAATCCGAATCAAACTACGATTACAGAGGATGAGAATTTCAAGCGTATACAATGGGAAGATCTCCAGACCTATTAGCATTCGGTTTTCAAAAAACGGGGATTTTTTATTTATTGAAGAAGAAGTTTGGTATGAATTCAAATTTCCTTTTTTGAGAAGAAGAATCTACCGCCACATCAGAAAAGCCTAATTGCAAATATCTTTCTGAAAAAAATCAAGCTTGCGGATCCTTTACCAGCTCTGGTATTTTGTCAATCATACCCCTCGGGGCAACTTAATGGTATTTTAAAATGCAATAAATCGCTCTAAATCCATCTTTCCAGCCGATTTTTTTCCCCTCCTCAAAGGTCCGGCCAAAATAGCTTATCCCAACTTCATAGATGCGTACCCCCTTTATTTTAGCGATTTTCGCCGTAACTTCTGGCTCAAAACCAAAGCGTTTTTCCTGTAAATCAATGGATTGAATGACGTTCGTTCGGAACATCTTATAACAGGTTTCCATGTCTGTTAAATTCAAATTCGTCAGGGCATTGCTTAAAAAGGTCAAAATTTTATTGCCAATACTATGCCAAAAAAATAAAATTCGATGAGGTTTACCCCCGATAAATCGACTGCCATAAACCACATCCGCAAAACCATCTAAAATGGGTTTCAAAAGAATATTAAATTCGTTTGGATCATATTCCAAATCAGCATCTTGAATCACCAAAATATCACCTGTTGCTTGTTTGATACCCGTATGCAAGGCAGCTCCTTTTCCTTGATTTTTTGGGTGCTGAATAAGTTGAATAGTTTGATCCGGGTGCTTTTTCATATAGTCATTCAGCCGGTCTACCGTTTGATCCGAACTACAATCATCCACGACGATTATTTCTTTCTCTAAGTTTCCCAATAAAATGACAGAATCAATTTTCTCCAAAATAAAATGGATCGTAGGCCCTTCGTTATAAGCCGGAATGATGATCGAAAGTTTCTTAAAGGTCATAGAGGAAATGCAAAATGAGAGAGAAATGCCGCAATTTAGAAAATATCAATTGAATTTAGAAGCAAAATGGGGATCAAATCAAATACTTTTTATGTTGGTCCATTAAACAAAAATACAGGAAAAGGATACTTGGATATAGGTGATGAATTAATCTAAAAAAGGAGGTTGATAAATGCCAACTAAGATCTTTTGGTGTAATCAAATAAATCCCCATATACGCCCAAAACAACAAAATAATCACTAGACTAGGTAAAAGCAGGCTCTTTGGAAAGGATTTAACTATAAATAGGCCAATCAATGCGAGTGGTATCAGCATTTGATATTCGGCAAGCATTGATTTTTTGGCAAAATCAAATAGGGTAAAATAACGCTCCTGGGATTTTAATTTCTGCCAAATCGAGCCCTTCATTTCCGCCGCCATGTCATTCGCTGGGGTCCAATGAATTTTATAAAACAGGATGAGTAAAAGGAGAATTCCTGCACTCGCCATAAAAACGAGTAGATTTTTTTTATGCGGAAATAGATAATATACGGTGGTCGCGCCGGCCAAAATGAAAAAGATAAAACCTTCGTTTTTAATCCAACAACAATTTGCCATTATCAACCCAATTACCCACGCCAAATGTTTGTTTTTGGGCAGCTCAACGAGTAAATAAAGCCCCAATAAAATAAAAAAAGCCAACCACGTATCGGCATATTGGCTAGCGGCCTGATCGATAAATGCCTTATCTACTAGCAGGATGACGCAAGGAATAATACCAATGGCTTTTTGGGGCACGGAAAAAAATAAAATGGTCAGAATTCCCAGCAAAGGAAAAAGTCCTAAAATCATGGGAACCGCATTCGAAAGGCCAGGAAAGGCTTGCCAAGCGATGGCGATTAGCGAAGGTAGAAATAAGGGATAATCCGGATGAGACGAGGAAAGTGCGGGGTCAAACATGGCAATCCATTGTGGCCCTGCGGATAAAAACTTGGCATGTTGGTTCCAAATGGCCACCGCATCCCAGCCGCCCCATGGGATGCTACTCTTTTGGTAAAATATCGCGGCAAGGCCCAAAATCGCACAGGCAAGCAGGCTCATCGTGCTTGGGATTTTCAGGGAAGTCAATTTAAAAGTAGCGTATTTTTTCACAAGGTATCCGTAGAAAAATACTAAAATAATCAGTGCTATTTTAAAATCGAATGACAACCAAAGGCAGAGAATAAAGGACCAAGAAAGAATAACCAAGTTTAATGTGCTGGCAAGCACCAGGCTAATCGCGGTGGGTAATCCTTGGATTCGTGCCTGGTGAAACCTAATCCCCAAAACAAAAAAAAGGCTAATTAGAATAATCATTTGTTTCGAAGGAGTAAATAGTTGGTCACGTCGCCGTGCTGCGCGGAATCAATAACGCGATAGGGTAATTTTTTAAGGAAAAAAAGGCTGTCTTTTTTGGAGCCATCAAACAAAAATATGGCGGAGTCTTGTAGGCCAAATTTGCTAACAACTAAAGGGCTAAGCATGAGTTGGGCCGTAAAATAAAGCCCATCGTCATAGCTATTCGAATAATAGGCGATATGACCTTTTGTGGGGAGTTTATTTTTAAGCGCTTGAATCGATTTTTCAATGGCCAAGGTGGGGATATCTTTCTGTGGTAATCGAGTAAAATTTCGAATGACAAAAAAAATTAACAGGGCAACCAAAAGGATTAATATTTTTTTAGACATGGGGGGAATTCAAAATGCCAAATCTAAAATAAGTTATTTTTGTCTAAATTTCCTTAATTTGGTTTATTGATTGAAAAATTAACAAACCTATCCCTATGAACATGAGTCGTCGGGCGCTATTAAAAGCGTCAGGTAGTGCCGCCGGAATGGCCCTAATCCCCGCCTCTGCGGAGGCCAATGCGGCAATCGCCAAGAAAAAAAATGTCGAATATTCGCTCAACATGAGTACCATCATGGGCCAAAAACTCGGTTTCATCAAAGAACTCGAAGTCGCCGCCCAAGCCGGTTACAAACATTGCGAGATTTGGATCCCCACCCTGGAAGCCTATCTTAAATCTGGGGGGACCCTGAAAGATGCCAAAAAACGCATCGATGACCTCGGTCTCCACATTCAAAATGCCATCGGTTTCGCCCAATGGATCGTGGACGATGCCGCCACCCGCAGCGCCGGCCTCGAACAAATGAAACGCGAAATGGACATGCTCGCCCAATTGGGCTGCCCCCGCACCGCCGCCCCACCCATGGGTGCGACGAAAGATCCTGGCCTCGATCTACGTAAAGCCGCCGAACGCTATCGTGCCATTCTCGATTTGGGTGTTTCTATGCAGGTGATACCCCAACTCGAAATGTGGGGTCACTCCAAAAACCTCAATCGCGTCGCCGATGTCCTCTTTGTCGCCGCCGAAGCCGCCCACCCCGAAGCCAAATTACTCCTCGATATTTTTCATATCTACAAAGGCGAATCCAGCCCGGATTCTCTTCATTTAGTCGGTGAAATGGCCATCGACATCTTTCATGTGAACGACTACACGACGAACCTAAAACCCACCCAAATCACCGATGCCGATCGCATCTATGCTGGGGACGGCGAAGCGCCCATCGCGAAAATCGTAGGCATGTTGAAACCTTCAGATAAACCCGTGATTTTGTCTTTGGAATTGTTTAATAAAACGCTGTACCAACAAGACGCTCTCCTCGTCGCCAAAACCGGTCTAGCTAAATTAAAAGCCATTAGCCTCTAAAAATGAAAATTTTCCGCATCTCCCAGGTCCTGACGATCGCTTATGTGCTCCTACCTGGTGCATTATTATGGGGTCAAAAACCTCAAAAACTCAAACTTTGGTACGATAAACCCGCCCAATATTTCGAAGAAGCGCTCGTGCTCGGCAACGGCACTCAAGGCGCCACCATCTTCGGGGGTACCGAAAGTGATAAAATCTTCTTGAATGACATCACCCTTTGGTCAGGCGAACCCATGGATCCCCGCATGAACCCCGAGGCCTATAAAAACCTGCCGGGTGTTCGCTCCGCCTTGAAAAACGAAAACTACAAACTGGCCGATTCCCTCATCCTAAAAATGCAAGGCAAATTCTCTGAATCCTATGCACCGCTCGGAACACTCTACCTCGATTTTAAAACCCAAAAAACGGATCAATACTACCGCGAATTAGACCTCGACCGCGCCATGGCCACCGTGAAATACGCCGCCGATGGGAATCAAATCCAACGCGAATATTTCGTCTCCAATCCCGACCGCGTACTCGTCATTCACCTCACTAGCCAAAAAGCCGGCGGATTAAATTTCGCCGTTCGTTTCAATTCTTTGCTAAATTATAAGGCAAAATCGACGACCCAACACCTCCATTTTCGCGGCTCCGCCCCCGTTCGTGCCGAACCAAATTACGTCCGCAAAAAAGGGAATTCCATTATCTACCAAGATGACCGCGGGACGCGCTTCTCTACAGACGTTTTAATCCAATCCACCGACGGCAAGGTCACCCAAACTGATTCTACGCTTAGTCTTTCGAATGCCACCGAAGCCGTAGTGCTCGTTTCCCTGGCCACATCGTTTAATGGATTCGACAAAAACCCCGCCAAAGACGGCCTAAATGACGATCAAATCGCTGAAAATCGTTTGCAATTGGCTTCCCGAAAAAGCATTTCTGAGCTGAAAAGTCGGCACATGCAGGATTATCAAAAATTCTTCAAACGCGTCTCGCTCCAATTAAATCAAAACGACGCCCCTGATTTACCTACCGACCAGCGCCTCCGTCGATACGCCACCGGCGCCACGGATTCCTATTTGGAAACACTTTATTTTCAATACGGCCGCTATTTATTGATTGCTAGTTCCCGTACCCCAGGCGTTCCTGCAAATTTACAGGGGCTTTGGAATCCACATATTCAACCGCCTTGGTCGAGTAATTATACCATGAACATTAATGCCGAGGAAAATTACTGGCTCGCCGAAAATACCAACCTCCCCGAAATGCATCAATCCTTTTTGTCCTTTTTAGGGAATTTGGAAAAAACGGGCCGTATCACCGCGCAAACCTTTTATAATTTACCGGGCTGGGTGTGTCACCATAACTCCGATATTTGGGCAATGACGAATCCCGTGGGGGATTTTGGGAATGGAAAACCGAGTTGGGCCAACTGGCCCATGGGTGCCGCCTGGGCCTCCGCGCATTTATGGGAACATTATTTGTTCAATCAAGACAAGAATTTCTTGCAAACCCAAGCCTATCCCATCATGAAAGGGGCAGCTGAATTTTGCCTCGCATTTTTAATTCAAGATGCCAAAGGAAAACTGATCACCTCGCCATCCACCTCACCTGAAAATTTCTATGTTACCCCAAGCGGCTATAAAGGCGAAACGGCCTATGGAGGAACAGCGGATTTGGCCATGATTCGTGAATTGTTTTTGGACATGATTGCGGCAGAAAAAATACTGAAAAAGGATCCTGCGTTCCAAGCGTCTTTGGAAAAGGCTTTAGCGAATTTATATCCCTACCAAGTGAGTGAAAACGGAAGCCTGCAAGAATGGTATTTCGACTGGCCAGATAAAGATCCTTTACACCGCCACCAAAGCCATTTGTACGGTCTTTATCCGGGAACTCACGTGACGCTCAACGAAACGCCGGCCGTAGCCGCGGCCTCGAAAAAGACCTTGGAAATTAAAGGGGATGAAACCACGGGCTGGTCGAAAGGCTGGCGGATTAATCTTTGGGCGCGGCTCAAAGACGGCGAACACGCCTATAAAATGTACCGTGAATTATTGCGCTATGTAGAACCCGATGGCGTCAAAATTAATTACAAACGTGGCGGAGGAACCTATCCGAATCTTTTTGATGCGCATCCTCCTTTTCAAATCGACGGGAATTTTGGTGGGGCGGCCGCCGTGGCTGAAATGCTGGTTCAATCGAGTCCAACACTCATTGAGCTATTACCCGCTTGTCCAAAAACCTGGAATTCAGGTTCGGTCAAAGGACTCAAAACCCGTGGGGCTTTTGAGATCGATATGGATTGGGCACAAGGAAAAGTGAAATCGCTGCGAGTTAAATCAAGCACGCAAGCCTTTGCCCAGGTGAAAATCAACGGCACCCTTAAAAAACTGAAAACGAATGCGTTGATTCAATTTTAAAAGGAACAATGGAGTTGGGCCCAAACACTACGGCCCACTCCATTGATTCCAGAACCGTGCATGCGATAATCGACATCCCCCAAGTTTTGGGCTTGCACAGAAAGCCGAATGGACTTCCAAGCATAAGCGGCTTCCGCATTGACAATGGCCCAGCCGGCGGTTCCCATCGGATTCATTCGATTATCTGATTTATCTCCGGCACTTAAGCGCGTTTGTTCTCCCGCAAAAACAAGTTCGGCTCCCGTTTGGAAATGACCTTGTTGACGCATCACCTTCACACCCCCATGCATCGGAGGGATACGTCGAAGGGGTTCATTTTGAGTCACATTTTGTCCTAACACATAGGACACTTGCCCTCGAATTTTCCATGCAGGATTTATCTCCAATAAACCTACCCATTCAGCCCCTGTCACATAGGCTTCATCCACATTTTGCTTCACATAGACCGGATAGCCTTGGATGATTTGTGCGGTTTTAATGCGCGTGATTAAATTGGTTAATTGCGTTCTAAATACCGAAATTTCATTCTGAAAACGACTATTCTGCCATTTGAGGCCTAGTTCATAATTTTGCGAATATTCTGGTTTTAAATCAAACGCAGGTAATTCATAGCGAAAATCAACGATACCTAAACTCCCTAAATCATCTAAATTAGGCGCCCGAAAACCTGAATTGGTCTGTGCGAAAAGTGCCAAATTATTCCCAAGCAAACGTGTTAGCCCCAAGGAATACACCCATGCGCCAAATTGTATTTTGCTTTGCCCCACCGTCGTGTCAGGTAAGGTAGCTAGACCCCTGTGGTAGCGAAGACCGGCTTCGATTTGCCAACGGTCCAAATCGATATGATGCAACGAAAATACCGATTGATATCCATATGTGGATTGATTCGGATATAAACCTCGGAGCGATTTGGATGTGCCCAGGGTCGTTGAAATATCCGCACGCGCACTCATAACGGCATCTTGATAATAATCAAAACCACTTACAGCTGACCAGTTTTTACCCAAAATACTCTTCACTTGGCCTGTCAATTCCAAGGTTTCTACTTCATCTGTTTCCGCCCGCAGGGTAGTGGATCCCTTTTTCTGCAATTTTCGGTTTTCTAAGCTATTTTGCCGCGACACGGTCACTTCCACCGCGCTCCATGCCTTCGATTCAAACGTACCTTGCGCACGAACGTAGGCCTTTTGATACCGCTGCAAATCCATTTCATTTATTAAAAAATTCTCTAATATGATCTTGTGATATACGGGCACATGGCTTTGTGTTGTATGTTGGAGTAAACCTTCTAGTGTCCAATGGGGGTTTATTTTTTGACGGATTTTGGCCAAATACGACCATTCGTCATAAGCTGTGGGCGACTGAAAGCCTAGGCCATTTCCCCGCGTGATATCTCCAAATTGACGAGATGAACCCGATACGATAAAGGCTGTTTTGTCGGAGGAATACGCGGTTTTAGCTTGCCAAGTCTGTTCCATGCCTTGTCCCGCCCAGCGTGTCCCTAAGGTTGTCCGCCATAATGATGCAGCTGAAAATTCGGGTTTTTCGGTAAAAAAATGCAAAACACCAGTTAAAGCATCTGATCCGTATTGCACGGAGCCCGACCCTTTTAAAATTTCGATATGTGATAAACTGAAGGGGTCAATCGTGTTTAAATATTGATTTGGGCCATAGCGGAAGGTGGAATTATTGAACCGAATGCCGTCGACGACCAATAAGGTTTGATTACCCGTCAGTCCACGAACAAAGGCAGAACCGCCACCATGATTCGTTTTTTGAAGAAATACGCCTGGGCTATTGAGTAAAAGGTCGGGGCTGTTCCGACTCGCTTTTTCGCTCGTATTAATTCGATAGGTGGTGAATGGAGTTTTTTGAGTGCTGATGATTTGTCGGCTAGCGCTGACAATCACATTTTGTAAGGTGTCTGTTGACGTAAAAGCCATACTCAAATATGGCAGCAGGCATAGTAAAAGTAATTTCATGGCACAAAAATAACACGGCTCTTTGAAAGCCGTGTTAAGAAATAAAAATTTTTAATCCCTTTTCGGGCGTGGTTTCATTTTTAAGCTATCGGCCGGATAGGTGGATTTCAACATGGCCATTTGTTCTTTAGCCCAATGAATCAAAACAGCTCTTTGCTCATCAGATAAATTCGCCTTCGCATGCAATCCTAAATAGGTATATGAAGGCATTGGCATTTCTTTTTCCTCTGTTTGCTCGACAACCTCTTCTAATTTATGGTTTTGAACGGCGATAGGCATTTTGGTGAAATTCGAGAAATTCAAATGCTTTTTACCATCCTTAATGTGATCGTTTAACCAAAATCCAACGGGCTGGATGTTACCATACCAGGGATAAGTGGACTTGTTCGTATGGCAATCGTTACACGCATTTTGCAAAATGGTGTTGACATCCGCAGGGATAGTGTATTTTTTTGAAATATCGTATAGTTGATCGTCAGAAAGATTTTTTTCTTGGGGCACGAATTGGATAACGATGAGTAGCCCTACTAGACCTAGGATGATTTTTTTTAACATGATTTCTTGGGTTTACAGATTTATATTCGGGTAATTTAGTATTTTTAGTTACACATTCCCCTATATGAGGTATTTTTATTTGTTCCTGCCCTTTTTCTTCTCTTGTACGATGAATCAAAACCCAAAGACCTTTGGCGAGGATGTTGAATTTCTCAAAAAACATATGCCTGATGCCATCGTACTCGGTGCTACGGATTCAGATGCACAGATTATCGTGGCACCTAGTTTGCAAGGCCGAGTGATGACCAGTACCGCCTCAGGGACGGAGGGTGCGAGTTTTGGCTGGTTAAATTATGACTTAATCGCCTCAGGTAAATCGAGTCCGCACATGTCGGCCTATGGCGGCGAAGAGCGTTTTTGGTTAGGGCCTGAAGGGGGTCAATTTTCCATCTATTTCAAAAAGGGCCTGCCTTTTACTTTCGCGAATTGGCAAGTTCCCAAGGAAATCGATACAGAAGCCTTTGACCTAGTTTCATCGACAAAGACCGAAGCTAAATTTAAAAAATCCATGCATTTCGAGAATTATTCTGGGGTGGCTTTGGATCTTCAGGTAGAGCGAAATGTTCGACTTTTGTCCTTGGCACAAATGAATCAACTGCTCGGCCTAGATCTTCCCGCAGCACTGCAAACCGTCGGTTTCGAAACGCAAAACACGATAACAAATACGGGTCAAAAGGCCTGGGATAAAACGAATGGCATGCTGTCCATCTGGATTCTAAGCATGTTAAATGCCTCTGAAAAAACGATGGTCGTAGCACCTGTTCGGGGAGGCGAGGATTTGGGTCCGGTGTATACGGATGATTATTTTGGCAAAGTTCCTGCGGATCGCTTAAGGCATGAAAAAGGCTTAATCTTTTTCAAAGCTGATGCCAAATATAGGAGTAAAATCGGCATTTCGCCCAAGCGCGCTTTGCCATTTATTTGTAGCTATGATGCCTCTTCCGGGGTTTTGACGATCGCTCAATTCGATATTCCAGCCGGTGATCAGCCCTACGTGAATTCAAAATGGGAAAATCAAAAGGATCCTTTTTCAGGGGATTTGGTGAATTCCTATAACGATGGTATGAATGATGGCAAACAATTAGGCAACTTTTATGAGATCGAAAGTTCATCTCCCGCTGCTGCTTTAGCGCCAGGCCAATCGCTTCTTCATGCCCATCGAACCTTTCATTTGAAGGGCACGGTGGATCAATTAAATGTGGTTTCGAAGAAAATTCTAGGAATTTCAGTTGATCAAATCCAATAATTCCCGAATCGCTTTCGCAAATTCCAAGGCATGTGGGCCATCGCCATGTAGGCAAATCGTGTCCACCTGTAGAGGGATGATCTCCCCGCTGATGGCTTGTACTTCTTTTGATGTTACCATGCGATTTACCTGGGTCAGTACATCTTCTACCTTTTCCAAACAGGCTTTTGGCTGATTTCTTGGTACCAAGGAACCATCTTTTTGATACCTGCGATCCGCAAAAACCTCATGGGCCGTTTTTAGTCCGATGGCTTCGGCTTTGTCGATCGAACAAGAGCCACTCAAACCAAACAACACCAAAGCTGGCCCTTCATCAAATACCGCTTGGGCAATCGCCTGGGCGATGACAGAATCTTTGGCCGAGGCATTGTACAAAGCGCCATGCGGTTTTACGTGATGTAATTTTTGTCCATGCGCGGAGGCAATCTTCGCTATTAATTGAATCTGCTGTCGGACTAAATCGTAGATCTCTTTTGGACTGAACTCCATCATGTTCCTTCCAAAATTCGCACGGTCCGGAAAGGAAGGATGCGCTCCCAGGTGGACGCCAAATTCCCTACATAATTTTATGGTAGCGGTCATCGTATTTTCGTCGCCGGCATGAAAGCCACAGGCGATGTTGGCAGAATTAAGAAAGGGCATAAGCGCAGCGTCATTAGGCATGCCTTCGCCCATGTCACCATTGAGGTCAATTCGCATAGGAACGTATTTTAAGGATACTGGCAGATTGTATTTGTTGCAAGTGAAATTGCTGGCTTTTCCAAAGATTTTCAGCGGTGCTTTGGTCGCAGAGATTAAACTGAATGGGCTCTCCGGGTCTTTTTTGGGCTAATTTAGGTAAATCAGCGGAGATGACATGGGCGATCATGGGGTAGCCGCCGGTCAACTGGTGGTCGGCCATCAGAATAATCATTTGGCCAGCATGGGTTAATTGGACCGTTCCAAAACTCGCCGCGGTCGATAAGATATCTTCCTTATTTCGGACCTGTAGCGGCGGATGTTCGAGTCGAAAACCCATGCGATTGGCTTCGTGGGAAAGATATTGTATGTGGCTAAAAAATTGTTGCTGCGCTCTCGACGTTAAGCGTTCCCAATCCCGACCTGGCAGCACATGAATGAGGTGACAAGGTGTTTTTTCCCAAGCCAGATTGGCGGACCAAGGGAGGCATTTGGCCTCGTCGAGCGGAAATGGATAATCGGCCGTAGCTACATAAGCGCTGGCCCCTTTTACGGGTGCTTGAAAAGTCAAAACAGAACCTTTAGGGGCTAAAATGGGTCGATTGTTTGGGATGGAAAGGTCATTCAGTCGAGCCGTGAAATCTGCGCCACAAAGACAAAACCAGGTATTATTATTCCATTTGATTTTCGCGGCAGGGAAATGTACTTCTAAACAGGCTTGGTCCAAAGGATTTCCTAAGAGCGCATTCGCGAGTGACATAGAAAATCTGTCCATCGGTTTTTCCGTGTGGGTATCCTTTAGGCCTGCTTGGAGAATTTGGTAGGGAATCATGATTCGATGGCGTAAAATTGAACCGAATCTCCAGCCTGTAGCCGAGGAATTCCGTTTTCGATACATGTAAAATCGCTGTGGCCGATGATCTGCCATCCTCCCGGCGAATCTCCTGGATACACCCCCGTTTGATTTCCTGCAATTCCGACACTTCCAGCTTTAACGGGTAGGGGTGTGGACTTTCGGGGCAATTGGATTCGCTGATCCACTTCCCCCAAATATCCAAAACCCGGTAAAAAACCGAGCATAAAAACTCGATAAATAGGTTTCGTGTGAACCTCGATAAATTCGGAAAGCGAAAGTCCCGTTTCCTCGAGCGCCCATGTTAAATCAGGTGCCATATTGGTATCGTAGCGAACGGGAATTCGGTGAAGAATGCCTGGCGCAAGGGATTTTTTCGTGGATTGGACTACTAAATTTTGCACCTGATCGATGACATCAGAAAGTCGGCCCTCCGAAAAAACTAAAGCCCTTAAGTCGACATGAATGGTAAGGGTTCGATAGGCCGGTACGAGGGAAAGAATATGATCAATGGGATTTTCGATAAAAAAATTTTGAAAAAAATGCACGTGTTCGTTTGCCTCGAGGAGTGAATCGCTTTGGAATTCTATCGAAAAGGCAGCATCTCCCAAAGGAAAAATGCGGTATGGAATAGCTGGCTTCGTCATGAGAAATGGGACTCGATTTTTTCGTGGTTTAAATTAGGCTAATTTGTTCAAAAATTAATTTAAATTCGTAAAATGTATTGGACACGAATTATTCTTCTTCTCTGTTTTCCGTTCGCTTTGATGGCACAAAGCAAAAAAATTACGGTATGTCATGTACCCATGCCGAGTAAAAAGGGAATCCTTTTAGCCAAAAATACCAGCGCTAATGTGACGTTCAAAACCAATGTCTCGGGCATGGTACGGGTTCCTGGCGGAGTTTTTGGGATGGGATCTCATAGCAAGGAAGGGCGTGCGGATGAATATCCGGTGCATCAGGTTCAGGTCAAAGGATTTTGGATGGATGAAACGGAGGTGACCAATGCGCAGTTTGCAGTCTTTATTAAGGCAACGGGTTATGTGACCACGGCTGAAAAGGCGATCGACTGGGAAGAAATGAAAAAACAAGTTCCGCCGGGAACGCCGAAACCGGCAGATTCGCTTTTGGCGGCTAGTTCGCTTGTCTTTGTTCCTACGACGGGACCGGTGAATTTGAATGATTATAGCCAATGGTGGCAATTTAAAGCTGGTGCCGACTGGCGTCATCCCGCGGGTCCTCAGTCGACTATTGAAGGCAAGGAGAATCATCCAGTGGTTCAGGTTTCTTGGGACGATGCGCAGGCATATGCGCGCTGGGCAGGAAAGCGCTTGCCGACGGAGGCAGAATGGGAATGGGCATCTCGGGGTGCCTTGAAAAATATGGAATATCCTTGGGGTGCGGAATCGGTGGACCGTGGTCCTATGAAGGCAAATACATGGCAAGGAGATTTTCCGTATCGGGATGATGCCAAAGACGGTTTTCGTTTTACCACCGCACCGGCCAAATCCTATCCAGCGAATGGGTATGGATTATTTGATATCGCGGGAAATGTGTGGGAATGGTGTTCAGATAATTATCGGCATGATTATTACAGGACATTGAAAGGGCGTTTGAGTATTTCTCCGAAAGGTCCCAAGGACAGTTATGATCCTGATGAACCGGGTATTCCCAAAAAGGTCATGCGAGGAGGTTCCTTTTTATGCAATGATGTGTATTGCGCGAGTTACCGGGTCGCGGCGCGGATGAAATCGAGTCCAGATTCGGGACTTCAGCACACGGGTTTTCGCTGTGTGAAAGATTAATTGATTTTTTTGAGGCTTACGGCGCAGCCACCTCCGCGTTGGAGTCGATACGTCATGTTCGACACGCGCGTAACGAGCCGTTTTTCGATGATATAGGCTTCTGGATTTTTCTCAAAATCGGCGGTATCCGCATCCCGGTACACGATGGCTTCGTAGGTTTTATCGGGGTCTAAAAAATCGAGCCCAAAGGAGATGTTGCGTGCATTTTCGTTTGTGATGGAACCGATGAACCAGGCGTCTTTCCCTTTTGCTTTTCGGGCGATGGTGAGGTATTCGCCGGGTTCGGCGGAGATGATTTTAGTATCGTCCCAGTTCACCGCTACGTCTTTGATAAATTGAAAGGCGTCTGGATGTTGTTCGTAATTTTCGGGTAAATCGGAGGCCATTTGCAGCGGGCTGTATATGGTTACGTAGAGTGCTAATTGTTTGGCTAACGTGGATCGTACTTTTTGGGTACGGGTGGTGTCAAATTGGTTGAGCGACAAATGAAAAAGTCCCGGCGTATAGTCCATGGGTCCGCCGATGAGGCGGGTGAAGGGTAAAATGGTGGTGTGGTTTGAGGCGATGCCGAGGGTGGGGGCATTGTTAAATTCGGATCCGCGGGCGGCTTCGGAGGTGAGCCAATTGGGATATGTTCGCTGCAAACCTGTGGGATGAGATGATTCGTGTGAATCGACCATGAGTTTGTAGTCGGCGGCTTTTTCGGCGACACGCTGGTAGTGTTGGGTCATCCATTGGGAATCGTGATGTTCGCCGCGGGGAATAATTCGGCCAACGTATCCAGTTTTGACGGTATTGATTCCTTTGGAAACCATGTAGGAATAGGCGGCGTCCATGCGGCGTTCGTAGTTCGTCGCTGAGCCTGATGTTTCATGGTGCATGATGAGGCGGAGGCCTTTGGATTGTGCGTATTTGGTGAGGGAATCGATGTCGTAGTCGGGATATGGGCTGGTGAAATCGAAGACATTTTCTTTCCAATTGCCAAACCAGTCTTCCCAGCCTTGGTTCCATCCTTCGATGAGGACGCCGTCGAAGCTATGTTGGGCCGCGAAATCGATGTAACGTTTTACATTGGCGGTGTTTGCGCCGTGTTTTCCGCTGGCGAGGGGCCAATTGGCCTTTCCTACGTGCATTTCCCACCACATGCCAACGAACTTTTGTCCCTTAATCCAAGTGGAGTCCTTGATTTTGGAGGGTTCGTTTAGGTTCAAAATCAGTTTGGAAGCGAGGATTTGCTCGGCTTTGTCGGCGATGATGAGCGTACGCCAAGGGGTGGAAAAAGGGGTTTGAAGATAGGCTTTGTTGCCCACGGCGTCGGGGGTCAACTGGCTCGTCAGCGTGCTCCCGTTCACTTGTAGGTGCATGACGGGATAATTCAGCAAAGCCGCTTCGTGGACATTGATGTACAAACCTTCGGCGGATTTGAGCATGAGGGGGCTTTGGACGAAATTTTTCCCGATGGGCGAAGTGAGGGCGATGTCTTTTTCTTTGGCGGCGGCGGCGCTGGCGTCGATTTCGCTGAGTTTGGATTTGTTGTAGGTGTATTCGTTGGTATCATAATCCCCCGGAATCCAAAAGGCGGTATGATCGCCGGTCATTTTAAAGGTGGACCATTCGTTGTCGACGATGAAGTGGTTTAGGTTATCTTGTTTGGGAAAGTTGTATCGAAAACCGATGCCGTCGTCGTAGATGCGGAAGTTAATCTGGATGATGATGCCTGAATTTCCGGCGTCTTTGAGTTCGAGGCTTAGTTGTTTGTATTGGTTTCGGATGTCTTTTACTTCGCCGAGGATGGGTGACCAGGTTTCGTCAAAAGTAGAGGAATCGATGCGAATGACGTTAAATTTACGAAGGTCGGCGACTGGTTTTTTGAATGTAAAACCGAGGGAAGATGGGGCGATGACCTCTTTGGATTTGTATGAAATTTGGTATTGAATCTGTTTTTCTGGGCTTTGGATGAGCTTTACTTCGATGAGTTTGTTTGGTGAGGCGAGGCTGGCAATTGTTTGGGCTTCAAGGGAGGCAGAAGCAAAACAAGCGATCAATAAACAGATAATTTGTTTTTTCATGCACAAAAATAGTTATTTTCGAATAATAAATAGGTTTAAAATTCAATACCTTCGTGCCATGCTAGATTCTATGATTGCTTATTTTGATACGATTCCGAGTTCCCACCGGGCCTTGATTATGGCGGGGGGGATTACATTTTTTTGGGTGATGGAGGGGGCGGTACCGCTGTTTCGTTTTAGTTACCAAAAGTGGTCACATGCGGGGTTGAATTTCTTTTTCACCTTGACGACGATTGTGATTAATTTCGCATTTGCGACGGTGATTGTGTGGGCGAGTGGTTGGGCGGTGGCTTCTGGTTTTGGGATATTGCCCTGGTTGGGTTTATCGGGATGGGGGATGTTTGTGGTGGGTTTGCTGGGATTAGATTTGGTGGGGGCATATTTGATTCATTGGGTTGAGCATAAAATAAAGGTGATGTGGAAGTTTCACATGGTGCATCATGCGGATACGCACGTGGATACGACGACGGCGAATCGGCATCATCCGGGGGAGAGTGTGTTTCGAGCGATATTTACGTTGATCGGTGTGGTTCTATGTGGTGCCCCGATATGGCTGGTGATGGTGTATCAAAGTATCAGTGTTGTCTTAGCGCAATTTAACCATGCGAATATTTCACTACCTGCTGGCTTGGATCGGGCGATCAGTTATTTGATCGTGTCGCCGAATATGCATAAGATACATCATCATTACATGCGTCCGCAGACGGATTCGAATTTTGGGAATATCTTTTCGATTTGGGATCGTTTGTTTGGGACATATCAGGATATGAACATGTCGGACATTCGCTATGGCCTGGATGTGTTGGCCGATGAGACGGATGGGAATATGGCCTTTCAGTTAGGCATTCCGTTTAATCCACGGATTAAGACGGATGAGTAGGCGAATCAAGTTTTTTATCAATGTTATAAGGTGGGTTTTTTGATTGGATGTACTAAAATCCAATGCATGATAATAATTTGTCCACTATTTGTTTTTTAGTCCAAACTAATCGTGTTGAATTTGATGCATATGAGTAAAAGCGTCTAGCTTTAAATAGTTCTTGTTTTTAAGGCGAGGACTTTTACGACTCCGTGTTCAAAATTTAATCAATATGATTTATTCGTTGGGAAGGTTATTTCCTTCCATTCAATTCAGCCAGAGGGCTGTTTTATTTTTCGTGGTCCTCACTTTTCAAATTTTCCAAAGTTTTCAAGTACGTGCTCAATGCGATCCCAATAATCCATATGATCGGATTATCAGTGGTTATCATGCATCTATTGCCCTAAAAACGAATGGAGTATTTTCGGTTTGGGGAGCAGGCATGGGAACGAATGGTTCTACAGATAGGTTGAGCCCCGTAGATGTTAATTATACAAATTTTGGCGTATCATCTGCCGATTTTGGGACGCCATTAAGGGCTGCTTTAGGGGGTAGTACGAGTGGATCAGCCGTGGATCAAGCCATTTTATTAACCTCGAAAGGCCTTTGGGCATGGGGGGTTGAAGGGGTAGTTTTAGGAAATACGTTAACTAGCTCTGCTGCATTTGCCCGAATTGCCACGCCTTCGGGTGGGGATGCATTGACGGGTTTGCCTACCGGAGTAAATCCTTCGGATGTTTCTACTATTTTTGCCACCTATCAAACCCTCGTTTTGGTAACCAAAATTGTGAGTGGAGTCGGTGGAGACGTTTGGATTTTAACCCAAACTTCATTGGCAGTTGAAGGAAATGGTGGAAGTGTGGGTACTGCAGGAACGAGTGCTTGGAAACGGGTTAAAAAATCAGCTACGGCGAATGATTACTTGACTAATGTTACGATGGCAAGAGGCCAAGCGACATCGGCAAGCGAAAATGCATTTGTTGCGCAGACAAGTTCAGGTCAATTATTCACCTGGGGAAATACTACCTTTTTAGGAAATGCGAGTTCTGCCGCCGCACTTAATTATGCTACATTGATGACATTGCCCCAAGAAAGCGGCGCTAATATTTCCATTAAGATGTTTGGCGTTTCCGGTGGTGGGACGACAGGAATTAATGCCAATACCTATTATGTATTAAGTACCACGGGTAACCTTTATTCTATGGGGGATAATGCGCAGCGGCAATTGGGAGATTTTACCACGACCGATCAAAAATCCTGGGTACAAGTTAAAAAATCAGCTACCGCTGGGGACTATTTGACAAATGTTAAATTTATTTCAGTTCAGGAGCATAATAGTTCGCACCCGACTGCCCTCGCTGTGACCACGGTCGGAGACCTTTATGGCTGGGGATATAATTCAAAATTGATGCTCGGACGCCCTACGGATAATACCGCCTACGATCCAGGTTTTCCCGGTGGATTTGTTAGTGGAACGAATAAGGCGCTTTTCGTTGAGGCAGGAGGCCATACTTCCTTATACTTAAAAGAAGGAAGCGATCAATTCTGTTATGTTGGACACCGTATCCAAGGAAGTATGGGAGATGGAACCTCTACTGATGCAACGGAAGCCACTTTTAACTGTACTACTACGCCTACCATGGCCATTTGTGGATCTGTACCCGTTGCGGCAGACCCAACCAAATCAACGATTTCCGCCTCATTAAGTAGTATTTTTGCTAATGGAACGAGTACGTCGATTCTTACCGTTCAATTAAAGGATGCTACAGGAACCAATCTAACCACTACCGGTGGGACTGTTATCGTGACGAATACCGATGGAACTTTAGGCACTGTTAGCGATAACAATGACGGAACCTACACAGTAACATTAACCAGTAGTACCTCGGTCAATACTTCAATTATCGGCTTTTCAATCAATTCCGTCACAGCTTCGGGGACAGGTAGTTCAACCAATGTCGCCTTTATCACTAGCTCGGGCAGCCCAACAATTTCAAGCGGAGGAAGCCTCAGCACATTTACCGCCTGCGGTGGCACAGTTTCCGCTGAACAAAGTTTTACGGTGAGCGCCACCGACCTCACAGCAGATTTGCTTGTCACGGCTCCAACAGGTTTTGAGATTTCCTTGACTTCAGGAGGAACATTTAGTGCAAGTGTAACACTTACCCCGATTTCCGGAACCGTGGCCAGCACAACCATTTACATCCGCTTGAAATCAGATGCTAGTTCAGCAGGATCTTTAGATGTGACCTTAAGTTCTACAGGAGCCACAACGGGAGCTGTGACGACGGGGTCATCAACAGTTAGCAGCATTTCCATAACCGGAACCACAAGCGTTTCGCGCCTTAGCTTATCTCAATTAACCGGTACAGGAACCCCTGCCATTTTAAATGCTTGGATTTCTTCTGACACGACCGTTGCGACCATTAGTTCAACTGGTTTAGTACGTCCTAAAATCGACGGAACTACCTACATTACCTATACGCAAAGCAATGGCTGTAGCAAAACCATACTATTCACCGTTTTAACTTCCGATACCGACGGAGACGGTGTTCCGGATGACAAAGAAATCGCTGATGGAACTGACCCGAACGACGGATGTAGTTTTAAACTTGCAAGTCGGGTATTAACACCAAGCCTTGCCTGGAATGACGGAGACTGTGACGGCGATGGAATTTCCAACTTCATCGAATCGAATAATCGCGCGAACAATGGTGACATGGACTGGGATGGTGTTCCTAATTTCCTTGATTTGGATTCAGATGGAGACGGTATTCCAGACCAAACAGAAAAGGATATCGATACAGATAAGGATACCCGCCCCAATTTCCTAGATGAGGATTCAGATAACGATGGCATTCCTGATAAAACAGAAGGCCAAACTGATTTTGACAAGGATGGCATTCCTAACTATTTAGATTTAGACAGTGATGGTGACACGATTTTAGATGTTTGGGAATCAGTGGAAGTATATCGCATTCATAATGATTGGGATTTAAATGGGACAACATCCTTGCAAAATTTAGTATTCCCTGATTGGAACGAAAACGGATTAGCGGATTATTTAGAGGGTGGAAAAATGGGAGGTAAGCCAGCAGAGGTGCCGGATACGGACAGGGACGGTAAGCCGGATTACTTGGATTTGGATTCGGATAATGACAATATTCCAGATGTAATTGATAATACACAAGACACCGATAAGGATCGCCGGACGAATTTCCGTGATTCAGACAGCGATGGGGATGGAGTAGGAGATATTGTAGAAGGCCAAAACGATGCGGACAAGGATGGCATTCCAAACTACCTTGATTTAGATTCAGATGGCGACGGTATTTTGGATTCATTAGAAGGGGTGAACCGCTGCCCTACTTGCAGCGAAGGGGTGGATAATAATGTGGATGGTTGGGAAGATAGTAGCCAATTCCCAGCTTCTGGCAATTGGGTGATCGACACCGACAAGGACAATACCCCGGATTATTTAGATGTAGATTCAGATAACGATGGGATCCCAGACGCAGTAGAAGCGGGCAAGAACCCAGCGATGCCTGTGGACACGGATAAAGACGGAA
>Ga0164294_10001686_pt1 | contig 20323 bp, 9 predicted proteins | sample GEODES005metaG_FD_111479 | JGI IMG/M metagenome (GOLD analysis project Ga0164294, IMG submission 111479) | Oligotrophic lake water microbial communities from Sparkling Lake, Wisconsin, USA - GEODES005 metaG | ecosystem: Environmental > Aquatic > Freshwater > Lake | place: USA: Sparkling Lake...
AAGGCGCGGCTTCCAGCTCAGAGACGCGGCTGGCGACTTCGGCTGCCGTGCTGGCTGACCCCGTGCTGCCAGGAATAACAGCCGGCGTTGGTAGGCGTGGCCTTGCGGGGTCCGGCACGACGGCGCTGAGCCAGAATGGGGGCTCTTCGTTGGGTGCTTTGAGCGGGCTGTTGCGCAAAGTTGAACTCGCGGATGCTGGTGCCTCTTGGGGTGCGGGAGCTGTGGAGAGGGTCGCCACGCCATCACGTGCACGGGTGATCTTAGGCTCACCGATGCGGTAGCCAATCCAGCCAGCGCAAACAACCACGCCTAGCAGTGCAGCGATCTTTGTCGGTTTGGATGGTCGCGCAGGATTCATTGGACAGCAGTTGGCAAGGTGACGATGTGTTCCACCGTCGCATTTTCAGGTGAAGCGTTGACTACCTCCATGCCATCAAAACGTAGCAGGCGGGCGCTATTGAAGATGACAAAAAAGGCGCTGAACTCATGCAGGAAAGCTGCGAGCACCGGATTGACTAGGCCAAGGCTGGAGGCCGTGACGGCGGCGATGATGAAGATGAAACCACACAGCAGGTTTTGATTGATGATGCCGACGGTGCGTGCAGATAGCACCAGCAGATCGGCCAGGCGCCGCAGGTCGCCGGACATGAGGGCGACGTCGGAGGTGTGAACGGTGATGTCGTTGCCCAGGGCCCCCATGGCGACGCCGAGATCGCCTTCCTTCAGCGCAGGCGCATCATTCAGGCCATCACCAACGACGAGCACGCGGCGGCCTTGCTGCTTGAGCAGTCGGATGCGGGCGACTTTATCTTCGGGCAGGCACTCGGCCTGGAAGTCGGTGATGCCGATGCTGCTGGCGATGTGTTGCGCGACTTCAGCGCGATCGCCAGTGAGCATGACGAAGTCAGTGATGCCAAGACTGCGCAAGCGCGTGAGTGTTTCAGCCGCTTCATCACGGATGCGATCAGCGAGTAAAAAAGTCGCGGTGTGGCGGCCATTGAGGCTGAGGAGCACCAGGCTGTGTCGTGTCAGCAATGTAGGATCGAGTGCGATCTCCATGCCATGACCCTTGAGCCATGACAGGCGACCAATCTGGATTTTTTGTCCTTCGACCATGCCTTCAAGTCCGAGTCCGGGATGCTCGATGAGGTCCGTGACTTCAGGCAGCGTTAAGGATTCGCCTGCCTGAGCAATGGCGCGTGCCACGGGATGATTGGAGCTACTTTCCAGGGCGGCGGCGAGGCGTAGCGCTTCGTCTTTACGGATGGCCCCATCATGCAGCAGCACGTCTTCTAGCTCCAGTCTGCCGACCGTGAGCGTGCCGGTCTTGTCAAAGACGACCGTATCGACGAGGCGAGCGGATTCCAGATGGCGCACGCTTTTGATCAGCAGACCCATTCGCGATCCTGCGGCGATGGCGGAGACCATGGCGCTGGGGCTGGCAAGCACGAACGCACAGGGGATGCTGACCACAAGCACAGCGATGGCCCGCTCCACATCCTGAGTGAAGAAAAACACACTCACGGCGATGAGCATGATGAGCGGCGTGTAGTAGCGGGCGTAATCCTCCGCCATGCTGATGATGGGAGCTTCGCTGGACTTCGCCTCCTCGATGATGCTTTGCACGCGGCCCATGACGGTGTCAGTGCCAGCGCCAGTGACACGCGCGGTGAGAGCGCCGTTGAGATTGAGCGTGCCGGCAAAGATGTCGCTGCCTGTGCTGGCCTCCACGGGGGCGGACTCGCCCGTGATCCGACTTTGATCCATCATGGCGCTACCTGTGAGGATGACCGCATCCGCAGGCACGACCTCACCGGGGCGCAGCACAATGATGTCACCGAGATGCAGCTCTGCAGCTTCGACTTCCTCTTCTAGTTCACCGCGACGACGACGGGCGATGAGGCGGTTGAGCTGACGTAGTTTGGACAAGGCCAGTTCAACGCCAACCGTGGTTCGCTCCTCCATCATCTGACCAAAAACGAGGATCACAGCAACGATGCCGCCGGTGAGATAGCGCCCAGTGGCCAAACACGCGGCCAGTGCGAGCACGACGTATTGATCCATGTAAAACTGTGTGGCGGCAAAGCCGGTGGCCCGGATGGCTTTTATCACTCCTAGAACGATCGGCAGGGCAACAATCAAGACACCTGCGAGGGCTAGTAAGGAGGGAACGGTGGGTTGGTCTGGGCGCAGCCATGTCGTGAGAGCAGAGGCCGCAAGAAGGCTGCTGGCGGCGAAGAGCAGACGCAGGCGTGAGAGCGTTGTGTTGTCAAGATCGTGCGTCATCGTGAAAATTCGGGAGATGGCTCCAGCATAATGGCGGGCGCGGAGGTCTTCATGGGCACGAGTGTGCGTGAGTAAATCTGGTTCATCACAGTATCCAGCGTCTCACGCAGGATGCGCTGAGCGACGAGTTCAGGCTGCTGCTGATAGTTGACTAACAGAGAGGCAAAGGCACTGGCCTCACCACGAGAGACAGCGATGAGGTCGGCACTGTAGCCTTGGGCGCGTTGCAGGATGGCGGCGGCTTCGCCTTGCGCTTGAGTCAGCGTTTCACCACGATATTGCAGGGAGTTTTCGGCCATCGTTTTGGCAAACTGGCGTGCGTTCACCACATCTTCAAAGGCGGCGAGGACTTGCTTTGGTGGCGATAGCAAGCCGATGTCGATGCTACTGACGCGGATGCCGAGTTTCAGCTGTGCGGCCGCTTCTTGCAGGTTGGTTGCGGCAGCCTTTGCTAGGTCACTGCGTGCTTCCGTGAGACTGGCGTCGATCTTCCGCGCTGCCAGCTCAATGGTTAGACAGCGGCGCGTGAGTCTGGAAAGCAGTGTTTGGACATCTGTGCCAGTGGAGGCATACGCGAACGGGTCTGCGATACGATAGCGTAAGGTGAAGCGCCCCTGAATGACATTGTAGTCGGCGGTAAGCGTGTAACCGTGGCGCACGGGATCGAGGGTCTTGTCGGCATACTCTGGGTATTCAGTGCCTTCGATTTCACGGGTTCTTATTTCAGCGGCGAGCTGTGCGTCGGATTTTTGAATCGGCTTATCGGGATCAACGATCTTGGTGCCTATGAGGACCCACTCATCCAGCGGCAGGCTGAGATCACGACCTGTGTCAAAGCGCAGCACTTCATCAAATGGTGCTGGCAGTCCGATTAGCAGACCAGGACCATGAAGCTTGGTTTGCAGACGCCCTAGCCTGCGCACCAGCGCACTTTCCTGTGGCTGGATCGTGCGGATGCCGGAGATGGCATAAAGGGCCAGCAAGATGGCAAAGACCCAGCGCGCATGCGCGGTAAGCTGCTTGAGAAAAAGCAGCAACGCCTCGACGAGGTGGCCATCGTTGCGCAGGGCTGAAGGAGAAGACGTTGACATAGCCATCACGGATTACGGTCAATGATGGTGGGAGCTGGAACGCCTTCTGGCACCGTGGCGTCGACGGGCTTCACGGGATTGACGTCGCCTTCTTTAGCCTTAAGCCAGTGGAAGGGCGCTACGCTGGTATCGAGCACGACGGTGGTGTTTTTATCGACAATGGTGCGCAGGCTTTGCAGCTCGCGCAGGAAGCGGTAGAAGGCGGGGTCCTTGCCATGCGCAGCAGCATAAACGGCAGCAGCTTCGGCCTCAGCCTTACCACGCAGTTCCTCGGCTTCACGTTTGGCGTCGGCGATGAGAAAGGTGGCTTGCTTATCGGTTTCAGCTTTCATCTCAGCGGCCTTGGCGCGCCCTTCAGCGCGATATTGCGTGGCTTCACGTTTGCGCTCAGACCTCATGCGTCGGAAGACGGATTCCGTGTTAGCCTCAGGCAATTGAATCTGGGTGATGCCTGTGGTGATGAGCTCGATGCCGAGCTGCTTTGAAGCATCCGGCGCAGCGAGGGTGAGGATTTCCTTTTCCAGTGCTGGGATGGAGGCTCCGGCGCGTTCGTCGCCGACGAGATCCGCAAAATCATGGCGGCCAAGCATGGTGTTACGCGCGCTAGTGATGAGTGCATCGAGCTTTTGCCGCGCGGGTTCAAAGTCGCGCACAGCGGTGTGGAAGGTGAGTGCATCCTGCACCCGCCAGGTGAAGAACACCGGCACGATGACATTGCGCTGATCGCGTGTGAGGGTCTCGCTGAGGCGGATCTCGGCGTGTTGCAGGCGCTTGTCGATGCGGACGACGTGTTCCAGCGGCACCGGCAACCGGAAGTGCAAGCCGGACTGCTCGACGGCGCGCATGGGCTTGCCGAAACGCATCACCAGAACGTGCTCGGCTTCATTGACGAGGAAGCAGCAGGCGAAAGCGAGCACGAGCAGTGCTGCTCCAGCAATGAGGGCGAGGCGCGCTGTGACCGTGTGGCTGGCGTTGATGGGCGTTGTGTCATTCATGGCTTCGGCTGCGCGGGTGGATTTTGAAGAACATTATCGGTGTCTGGATCGGCCATATTGGGTGCAGGAATTTCGCCTTTGCCCATTCGGAGGTAACCTTCGATCTGCATATCAAAAGCCTCCAATGACTTGCTAGGACGAGGAATGAGCGTCTGCGGGACAGGAGGGGCACTGGAGACAAAGTCGGGGTTGAGAACTTTGCGCAGATCGATGTGGGTAGGAATGCGCGTCTGGATGCTGTCATCAATGATGGCTTTCTTGGTGTGGCCCAGAGCTTCATCAAAGATGCGGAAACCCTCACGCCACTGATACAGCGTCGGCTGGATGGCCCAGGCAGCACGCTGACTCTCAAAGCGCGCGGTTTGTCCACTGACTTGTGCCTGACGATTATCTGCGGTTGCGTTGGCACTGGTCAGCGTGGCAGCGGCGAAGCCTTTGGCATTGTAGATGGAGTCGATGTTATCTGACTCCGCCTCATGAATGGTGGCTTCTTTATCCTCCATGGCCGAGATCACTTCCTGGAAGGTCTGTGCGACACTGACCGGAGGATGAATGTCACGTAGTAGAACATCGGTGACAGTGATGCCCGAGTTCAGGGCATCGAGCGCTGTCTGTAAGCGCTGGCGAAACTGGACGCGCATTTCTTCGCGTGCCTGGGTCATGATTTGGGAGGCTTTGAGCGGCAAGGCCAGGGTCAGCAGAACGCGCTGGGCTTCCTGCTCAAGCAGAGTCTCAGGTTGGGCGATACTGCGCAGATAGCGAACGGGATCACTGACGCGAAAAAGGATGGGCACACTGATGGACAGGAAGTCATCTCCGCCCCCGACGAGGGACTGCTGTTCACCCTCATAATGCGCGCGCTCCCAGAGAATGGGCTGGCCCGGATCCGTCCGGAAGCCGAGCACGATCTCGCGCACTTGACCTGTCTTCACGATTGCAACGCGACCCAGTGGCCAAGGCAAAGAGACATGCAATCCAGGTTCCAAGGGCAGTTCCTGCCAGGCACCCAGTTGCTGGCGCACGCCCTGGCTGCCCGCAGGAACTTCATGCAAGCAGGAAGCCGTCCATAGGCAGAGGAAAACTGCCGTCAGGAGCCAAGGCAGACTGCCGCGCACCACGGGCCACATCCACATGTCGGAAAGCTTGAGAGAAATCTGATCCTCGGACTCAGCCGCACTTTGGGTTGGCAGACAGTCCCGCCATTCTTGACCTAACCAAGCATAAAAAAAGAAGACGCCAGGCTGTGGCATTTGCTGCCAATGCCGCCGCGGCGTGTAGAGCTGTGCGGTGAGACGCATGAGTGTGTCTGCGGCCAGCAGAAGGCATAACAGAGCCAACGCGAGCGCCAGCCAGCCATGCAGGTTGGTTTGTAAATAGGCAGCGGCCAGGAGCACGCCTGCACTGATGAAATGAGTGACCACCACCAGTCGCAGCAAGCAGCGTGAGATGGGCGACCAGGTCTTGCGGCCGGTGGTTGCGAGAATGCCAGCAAATGAAAGTGCCGCGCCGATAATCAATGCGCCGATGGGCCAGATGGAGCTAAGCAGTGACTGCGGCTGAAGGTCGAGGAAGCTTGTGAGCCAGACGCCGCAGCTCACGGTCGCCAGCAAGACAGCGCTGACGGGTCGCCTACTCAAAAGGGCAGCGATGAGACTGACCAGACCGAACACCGGCAATAGCCAGAACATTTTCCAAACAAGCACCAGACACAGCAGGCCAGTTGCCTCTGCCCAAAGTAAAATGGGTGGTAGGATGGAGGACTTGGATGGTTTTGACATAATAACCTGGGAATAAAAGTCCCGGCCACACTTTACGCATGGCCGGGATGAACGAGAACTCAAAGATGAGCGGACACCGAATTAAGGAATCGGGCGCATGATGAGCACCTGACCGTCTTCGGCGTAGTTGGCAACTGCGGTTGCCTTGGTCAGAACGCCGCCGCTGCCATCTGGGCAGTTGGAGCGCATTGAGGCAGGGCTAGCTTGAAGATGGCCCTGGACGTTGATGATGAAGGTGCCAGCACCAAAGATGGCATCCGAAGCGATGACACCTGAGGTTTCCCAGCGACCAGCCGTGTTTGTGGCTGAGCTATCACGAGTCTGGGTGTGGGCGTAATTGAAGGTACCTTGGAGCTTGGCGGCATAGCTGCTGTTGCGGTTCAGGCTCCACACGCCGCCATTGCGAGCGTAGTGTGCGAACACATTATCAGCTGGGCTATTACGGTCTTCGCAGCAAAGGATGAAGTCATTGGAGACTGCGATATTGTCGACGCTGACTGGGAAGTCAGTGCCAGTGCCAAGAGCGCCGCCACCAGTGTAGGTTCCGAGGCTGCCTGTGGCAAAGCCAGTGCGTAGCATGCCAGTCGTGCCGTTGTAGGTTCCACCTGGATTGATGACGTTGGAGGCATTGTAGACGACGTTCAGCGTGCCATTGGCGATCGGGTTGACCGGATTCATTGTCAGTTCATAGAGACGACCAAGGGGATTCGGGCCACTGCCGCCTGTAGTTGCGAGGAATACGCTGCGGGTTGGTTGTTTTGGGTCGAATTCTTCATCTTCAACACGCACGAATCCGAAACCGCCGAGGATGTCAGCCTGAATGGAGAGCTGGTCACCCGTGAGGGTTGCTGCATTTGGAATTTCCACCCATTTGGTCGCTAAGCTGCCTGTGGTGAAAGTGCCTTCATTATGTTGGGCGTCGCGACCAGCGAGGACGTAGATTTTACCATTGGTCAGACCGTTTTTGTCCAGCACGCTGTTGGAGCGGCGCTGCTTGGTGCCGACATACATGTAAACGTAGGAAACGACGTTACTTGGCTGAGGACCATCTTCGGTAGAAAGAATGACAGTCAAGGCATCACGACGAGGTTGCACGAGCGTCGTCTCACGCACGATGCGGCCGAGATCGGGAGCGGTGTACATCTTGCCATCAGCGACAACCACGGTCTGTGAACCGTTGCTATCATAGTTGCCGGACTCGGACTCCTCATTGGTGAGGAAGAGCGGGCGGTCCATGCCATGCTCGCGACCAGCGAAGGAGCCGGAGCAGAAGCGGGTGAAACCGGCAGCGTCACCTTCCAGGGGTGGGCGGGTGCCAAGAACACCAGCGGCCTGGGTGTTTTCGAGGAACAGTTCCTTGTGAGCAGGGGAGCCACTCAAGACTGCGCCTGTGGTGCCATTGAGCACAAAACGGGAAACAAAAGCACCTTTATAGCGTGTCTCGCCCAAGAAGGGGCGCGTATTTGTGCCGCTATTCATTTCATGTGCAACGAAGAGAACGTTCTCACCGCTGACGCTGTCTTTGTAGAGTCCCATGGCATCAGGAATGCCGCAGAAAGCGAAATTCGTGGCACCGACAGGGCCTTTGCCTGGTGTCACTGACACGAGGTCACCAACCGTGACGATTGGGTGGAAGGTGAAGTTAGCTCCGGCAGGAGCCGTGAGATAAGACGACTCGGAAGTCAGGAAGCCCTGACCGAAGGCGGATGTCGAGGCGAGCGCAAGGCCGGCCAGAAGTTTGGAGAAGTGCATTTGAGGAGGGTGTATTTGGGTTAACTGCGGGTTGAGGGCAGAAAGGGTTTAGGCGACGCGGCGGCGGCGGAAGAGAAGGCCCACAAAGGCCATGCCGAGGAGTAGTGCGCGTGAAGGCTCTGGGATTGCGGCGAAGGAATTGACGCCAACGCCTGGACCAAAGCTGCCGACCGAAGTGGCTGCGCCGGTGAGTGTGTTGATGGAGTAAAGGGAAGAGCTGAGTCCATCTGTGGAGAGTGTGCCCCAGAGATTACCAGCTGCATCCACTCCGAGACCGCCAAAGGCTGTCACATCAATGCCGAGAGCACCGACCGTGAAGAGTTCACTGAAGTTAGGGTCGAGGCTTGTCACCAGTGTATTCAGATCCGCATCAATGAAGTAAGTGCTGCCGAAATCAGGGTCGATGCCGAGTGCGAAAATCTTCGGTGCAGTGCCGAAGTTCGCGTCACCTACACCATAGACTAAATTACCATTGGCTGTGCGTGTGCCGTTGGTGGAAAAGAGGATGTTTTCGCCGACATCGCTCGCGAAGAGCATCTTATCAGTGATCGGGTCGTAGGCAAATCCAGCGGCAAAACCAAGGGTGCTGAACGTGCTGCTGACCAGAGTCGCCGCACCGCCTCGGGTGACGGAATAAAAGTTTGAGTTCGAGTCAATGCCGTAATGCGTGTCTGAGCTGGCATGGTAGGTCAGGTTCAGCAGCACAGCGCCTGCATCGTTGGTTACACCGTCACTCATCTTCAAGCCTGTGATAGCCGTGGTTGTGATGAAGGTTGCTGGTGCAGCCGTGTCGAAGGACACAAGGTTGTTATCGGTGGTGACACCAAGGAAGACGGCAGCTTGGGTAGTGGCCGTGAGTGCCACGCAGGCGGCACTGAAGATCAAGGAACGATTCATAACTTATGGGCGGGATGGATGAGGGTGATTGAAGCGCCGAAAAAATGAAATTTGTCGACATGCAAATCATACTTCTCTGTCTAATTTTTTGGCAAAACAACGTGCGTAACAATTTTGCCATGCGGCAAATTTGTTTCAAAGATTGAGGTAACGGCTGAATGCGATGACTTCGAATTGCTCGTCATCAGTGCTGATCATAAGAAGGCAGATGCGACTCAATGGGTAGACTTTAGGCAAGAAGATCCCTATGGATCTTTGCGTCGTGGATCAGTGGTTTCGTTATCGCTTCGGAGGAACTCCGAGCGATTCATTTTAGCGACGACGACGAATCAAGAGAGCGATCAAACCCAAGGCGAAGAGTAGCGCACGTGTCGGTTCAGGCACGGCGACGACAGAGATGGTACCTGCAGTGTAGAGTTGGCTCAGATTCCAGCCCAGCAATCCGGTCAGCGTTGGTAGCTCCAATAGCGCGGTATCAAAGGTTCCTGTCGGTGCTGTGCCGGCTAGAGAGCTCCAGTCCAATAGCCGCCAACTATCGTTGGCTGCAAAGCCTGTCATCGCGCTGTTTACCTTCAATTTAACACCGGTGCTGATGTTGAAAAGGCCACCTGTGCGGAAGAGATCGGCTGCGGCAAGATTGCCCGTCTGATTACCCTGACCTGCGCCTGAAAAAAGATCAAACTCCAAGGTGCTGCCACTCTGGAAAAAGGTGGTGATGCTGCCATTGGCTGGGGTGAAGGTCAGGATCTTCCCAATTGTGTCGCCCGAGGTATTTCCCACACTCACTTTCGCCCCGCTGCCGATGGTCACAGTGCCACCTGATGCTGGCTGGATGAATCCCGTGCCAAGAATCACGCTGCCAGAGTTTGCCTGCACATTGCCAGTGCTCGTCGCAGATCCCGTGGTGTTTGTCACGACCAACTTACCGCCATTGTTGACAGTGGTAGGACCGTTGTAGGTGTTGGCGTTGGCAAGCGTCACCGTGGTATCTTCGATCACGAGATCTGAGTTGGCAGAGGCGCCTGTGATGACGCTGCCAACTTTAATCGGCTGGGTGCCGCTGAAGGTGAGTGTGCTGCCGTCCTTTGAAATCGGTCCTGTGAGTATCAGCTCGCCGGAACCGCTGTTCTGAACAGTGCCTGTGCTGCCAGTGGTGACGGTGATGCCACGGTCCCAGCTCGCGCCGACCCCTGTGTAGCTGAGCCGACCACCGGAGGAGAGAGTGACAGGGGTGGTAGCTTGGCCGAGTGGCTGCGCTGCAGTGCTAGCGTCCACTGTAGCGATGGCGAGCGTGCCGCCGGTCACCTGGACGTCCCCAGTGAATGTGTTGGCTCCAGTCACAGTTGTGGTTCCCGCACCCGCCTTGGTGAGCGATCCTGTGCCAGAGATCACAGGTGTGACCGTGATGGAATCGCTGCGATTGATGACCAGCGCTGCGTTGTTCGTGACTGCACTTGTGCTGCCGAGTGTGCCTGACGTGCCGCCATTACCGACTTGTAGGGTGCCACCGCTGATCGTGGTGCCGCCGGAATAGGTGTTCGCCCCCGAGAGGGTCAGGGTGCCAGCGCCCTGTTTTGTCAGCAGACCGCTACCAGTGACCACATTGGTGAGGCTGATGCTGTTTCCATTCGTGTCCAGCGTGCCGCCGCTGGAGCCAAGGGTGATGCCGCGGTTGCTGCTGAAGCTGATGCTGCCGGTTGCCTTCACGCCACCGCCATCGAGCGTGATCTGATCAGCCGTGAAGCTGCCAGGATTCGTTCCAAAGATGCTCTCGCCGCTACCAGCAATAAACCCACCCGTGATGCTGGTCTTGCCCGTGTAGGTATTGGCCTCGCCAAAGGTCTGTGTGCCACTGCCGGTTTTGACCAAGGTGATGGATCCAGTGATGACACCGGAGTTGGCGTTTGTGCCATCGCCATAGCTGTAGCTTCCACTGCCGCCGAGAGTCAATGTGGCGGCTGTAGCCGAGGTCACGGTGTTGTTGTTGGCCGTCGCATTGGTGCCCGTCACAGAGTTCAAACCTGCGATTTGCTGGCTGCGCCCATTGAGGTCGAGTATACCAAGGTTGGCGCTCGCTGCTTGTCCCAGGCTGACCGTCGTGGTCGTGGGCAGACGGTCATTGCCCGTCGTGAGCTGCATCGTGCCGTTGTTGATCGCGGTGTCACCCGTGTAAGTGCTCACCCCGCCCAAAGCCAGCGTGCCGCCGCCCTGTTTCGCCCAGGAGCCTGTTTCCCCGGATTTGTTAGCGATTACTCCGTTGTAGGTCAGAGTCCCAGTGCCGGGCGAGCTGATTCCGGTTCCGACGCCGTCGCCAACAGCGATGGTTCTCCCCGCGCCCAATGTTACTGTTGTCGCATCGCTTGCTTTTGAAAAGCGGCCGCCGTCAATAATGAGGTCGTTGGCGGCATTGCCCATGCTGCCGTCCGTCGTGAAGCGGACTTCGCCTCCGTTGACGTTGATGTCGCCCGTGAAGGTGTTGGCGGCGTTCGTGAGTTCGAAACGCCCGTCGGTGTTTGCATTGGCAGCGAAAGTGAGGCCGCCGGAAGTGTTGCTGATGATGCCACTGAAGGTATTGGTTCCGTTGTTGCCTTGAGTGAAAGTCCGCGTGTTGCTTCCCAAACCCACATTGTTGGCAAACGAGAGGTTAGCCGAGCTGCTTGCGAGTGAGACAACCGTCGCGAGTTCACCAAACTGAACGTTGCCGCCGATGACGATGCCGCCGCCGAAACGAGTGTTGTCGAAGACTCGGGTGGCATTGGATGCGACTGTTCCACCATTGAGGTTAAGCACACTGGTAGCTCCGTTTCCCAAACCTGTCGTTCCCCGGGCAATCACAGTGCCCGAGTTGATCGTAAACGATTGGGCGTTGCTGGTGCTCGTGTAGGTGCCAGTGGCGAATACGCCGGAACCGCTGATGATAAATCCAGTCCCCGCCGCGGTAGAGATTTGTTGACCATTAAAGTCAAAGAGCGAACCAGAGCCCAAGTTGAATGTTCGAACGGCTCCGTTGGTGGCATAGGTGCTTCCGATGGATGCAAAGTTCACCGTCACACCACTCGCCACCGTGACATTGCCCACATTTGTCGAAGCACCCATGCCTGCAAATGTGTAGCTGCCTGAGGTGAATGAAACAGCGTTGTTCGCAGTGAAGGTGCTGGTATAGGGCGCGACATCTGTGGTGTTGTTCCATCGCGCTGCATTCCAGGCAGTCGTGGCGGTGGTAGACGTGAAGGACTGCGCTGATGCCATGGAGCTCATCAGAAGAAAGGAGACAAAGCCGCAGACATAAAACGCGACGGTGCGAACGAAGATGTTGTTAGTGCCGGAGTGGGGGATTGCGAGCATGACGAACTGGGGGTTAGTGTCCTCGACTACATGTCCTGCTAATTTTGCTTCCGTCGCTTCTCGGATGGCGACATTTTTGACAGTGAGTTTTTCGTCACGCAATCGGCTTATGACTGGCACACATGATGTTAGGTGTGGGGTTTGCTAAGCACAAAACGCGCTTGAAAGTCGAGATAAGAATAGCTCAACGTAGGTTCCACTTCATGACCAATCACCACCCTTGAAGCCTAGTAACATCAGCAATCATTTGAGTTGGATCATTCATTGCATGGAATGTTAAAGGATATCAGATGGCAGTGTCTGCCGCATAGGCTGTCGCTTCGAAGTCTGATCCAAGTGTTGACGACACAAAGATCGAAGTGTCGAAGGTTTCACATGGCTAAAATGTCACTCATTTGGATGTAACGCAGGCACTTCAGCAGAAGCCATGCAGTTACGTTTAAACTGCCTTATAGAGAGCTGTTTCATAGAATGTCGCTAATCGCGCGTCCTCTTGTAAACAGACGGCCGGTTAGGCTTCACTACATCGGCTTTGCCCACTGTGGGCGTTCTTCGATCACATAATCCGTCATCAGATATTCGATGCCATTCCTTAGAATGATGAGTTTTACCGGATGGCCAACGCCATACATGTAGAGCCATTTTTGGAAGTCGGCGACGCTGAGGATGCGGTTGTAAGAGAACTGCACCAGGATGTCACCAACTCGGATGCCTAGTTTTTGTGCAGGACTGTTTTCCCAAACAGCTTCAATGGCCACGCCGCCATGGTGTTTTTTGGCTGTTGGGAAAAGTGGCTTCTCTTGTTCGTTGAGAGGGCGAACGGAGAAGCCCGTCCACGGAGATTTGAGGCTGCGCTTGGTTTTGAGGCTTTCATAAATGTTAAAGCACAGATTGATCGGTAGCAGATGCGTCTCGCTCGTGTCCTCAGCATGGCCTGGTTCGACTTCAGGCTTGTAGCCTGTAAACAGAGCTGCTACCTCGCCCGTGTCAGCATAAAAGACGGGTCCGCCAAGCGATGCAGCGGGGATCGTGATCTTTGCACGAAACATGGTGGAGCCGAGGCTGTGCTGATAACAGAGCTTCGTATTCAGTGCGGTCACCTGACCGTCGATTGATTTTAAAGAACCACCTTCAAACGAAACAGCCTGCAATAACAGGCCTGGAGCGATGTCACGCTTCACGGCACAAACGACCGGTGTGAAAGTCTCCTCTGTTTCGAGCTTCAGGATGCCCATGTTGATCGTCGGTTCGACGCCGATGATTTCTGCGTCATAACGCTTCACGCCAGACGTGACCTCAAACTTTTCTAAAAGTCGCCCGTCTGGCTGCGAGGTGAGATTGTCATAGTTCGTAAGCACAAAGCCTTCCTTCTCGACGATGAAGCCAAGGCAGCGATTGACCACCTGACCCTTCTTCGAACCTGCGATGCTGACGACGCCGCGATTAGGCGTTTGAGCGAACATCGCTGTTGTCGCGAACAATAGACAGAGAACAAGTTTCACGGCTTGAATGATTGATTGAATGGGTTCACCTCGGTGCCGCGTGTGATGCGGATGAATGGATGCAGCGTGGCTGCATGGCAGGCATTGCAGCTCTGGACGACTGTATCCAGTGCCGCGAGCATCCGTTGTTTGTCTTTGGCATTCACGGCTTCTTGCATCGTCGCATACGCAGGTAGTCCCAGGCGATCCATCAGCAGCGCCACGGGCTGGCCTTCATATTCTGGCACTTCGGTTTGAATCTTCTTCATCTGCTCCAGAGACTCGTGCATGTAAAAATTAGCCAGCTCTGCATTCCCCGCGTCTGCGGACAGGGCCATCTTATGAGTGAGTCTCTGGAGCTCTCCCATGAGTAAAGCTAACTCGGGCGGAGAGCTTTCCAGAGTTACAGGTTCTAACTTCGAAGCCTCACGACTGGAAGCCTTCAAGACGATAACCGTGAAGACAGCCACAGAGAGAAGTGTTAATGAAGTGGATGTGTGTGCTCGCATGGAAAAGGCAAAAGTTTGTTTCCAAGTCACAAGCCAGATGCGGTCTCAGCAACTCATTGAGAGTGACATTTACGGTTCATCAACGGATCAGTTGTTAGGGCGGTCGTCACCCCAATTCTCAATGACGATAGGCTTTGTGTGACGAGCCTGAAACATAACACAAAATTCAACAAAAAGGTCACACAGAAATGAACGCTGTATTGAAAAGAGGCTCCATAAATCGCCGCGATTCAAAACGATATTTATGAAACTAAAATCCTTGCTCCTCAAATCCTTGGTGGTCTCAGCCGGTTGCTTGCTCGGCCAATCATCGAATGTGCAAGCTGCGGCTTTCAGTGCGGGCGACATCGCCGTATTCCGAGCGGATGCAGCTACGGCTAACAACAGCGCCTTTTCTATCGTGGGGTTAAATCCAAGCACGGCTGGTCAGACGCCAGGGAATGTGATTGCCATTGATGGCACGACAGCGACTCCTTCTGGCGTGCTGCGCACGAGCGGTTCAGCAAGCAGCACTGGCTATCTCTCACGCAGCAATGACGGGTCATTGCTCACCTTCACCGGGCACAATTCAAATACGACCACTGGTAACGCTAACACCTTCTTGCCACGCGGTGTAGGAACACTGAATAGCGCTGGGAACTTTGCACTGGGCACCACTTATACTGGTGCATCAGGCAATCAGACACGCTCAGCGAGTTCTATCAACAACACGACATGGTTCATCGCGGATCAAGGTGGCATCTTCACCAATAGTGCTACTGGTGCCAGCCCAGCTGGGAACGTCCGATCCATCAAGGCCTTCGGCGGCACGGTGTATGTCGGACAAAACTCCGCTGTAGTCACCACTCTTGCCGTTTCCACGGTCTCTGCTGCCACAGGAGGCACGATCACGGGTCTTCCTGGTTTGACCAACAATGCCACGTTCCAAGACTTTTTCCTGATCTCGTCAGGAGATAATGGTTCTGTTTTCGACGTGCTCTACGTGACGAACAACACGTCAGCCACGGCTGGGACCATCCAAAAGTTTTCTCTAGTCAGTGGCACATGGACCGCAAATGGCAGCTACATCACCACCTTCGGGGGTTTTGGTCTTGCGGCGGTGGACAATGGCAATGGCGCGACTCTTTTTGTGAGCAGCGGCACGGGTGCCACAGCGGCGAATAACGTTATCCGACTTGCCGACACTGCTGGATACAATGCGACTATTAGCATAACTACGGCGAGCAACGTGATACTCTATACGGCACCTGCTGGCACTACTGTTAAGGGCGTGGCCTTGGCACCTGCTTCAGTCGTCACGCCGGTCATCACTGGCACCGCGACAGCAGCGGCCTTCACCACGACTTACGGCACTGCATCGGCTGTGCAGACGTTTCCTGTCACGGGCAGCAATTTGACCGCTAACATCACCGCCACAGCACCTGCGGGTTTTGAGGTCTCCAGTGACGGCACGGCCTTCGCAAGTACTGCCAGTTTCGTTCCAGCTAGCGGCAGCGTGAACGGCACACTCTCAGTTCGCTTGAGTGCCAACGCCGCTGTGCTTGGCAGCTTGAATTCACAGAACATCGCGCTCACGAGTGCAGGTGCCACAACGGTAAATGTCACTACAGCAGCCACTGGTAACATCGTCTCAGCGAAAGCACTGACCGTCACGGCAAACGATGTAAGCAAGAATCTTAACGTCACGCTCACGGGCGGCGCTGGTTCCACAGCTTTCACCAGCAGCGGGCTGGCAAACAGCGAAACGATTGGCTCTGTCACGATCACTTATGGTTCAGGCGCAGCGGCGGCTGATCCTGCGGGCACTTATGCGACCTCGGTCGTCGCATCGCTAGCTACAGGTGGCAGCTTCACTTCCTCCAATTACGCCATCACTTACATGGCAGGAACGATCACCGTGAGTCCTGCGGTCTCTTTGACTATCAGTGGTTTAACTGCAGACAACAAACCATATGACCGCACCAACAGCGCAACGTTGAGTGGCACGCCAACTTTAGTGGGTGTGCTTCCAGCTGATGTCGGTAATGTCACGCTGAGCGGTACGCCGGTCGCTACTTTTGCAGCGGCAGGTTTCGGCAATGGCATCGCAGTTACCGTTACGGGCTACACACTGTCCGGTTCTGCAGCAGGGAGCTACGTGCTTTCGCAGCCCACGGGTCTGAGTGCAAACATCACGCAACTTGCGCTCACAGTCTCAAGCGCAGCTGTGACACCGAAGCCCTTTGATGGCAACACAAACGCCACCATCACTGGCACGCTGACAGGTGTGATCGCGCCCGATGTTGTGACTTTTAATGGCATCGGCACCTTTGCTTCATCCGCCATCGGCACCGGCATCGCGGTGACTTCGACGAGCACCATCGGAGGCGCTAATGCAGGTAACTATGTTCTCACCCAACTTACGGGTCTCACTGGCGACATTACCGCGCCCACATTAACCTCAGTGGACCTCTCCACTTACATCCGCGTCGCTCGCATCAATTTGCCTGAGTATCGGCGCACCGCATTGCCGGTAGGCACGCCGGTGAGTAATTTGCTTTGCGATGAAGCCTCTGGGGTGGCCTATAACTGGGATACCGACACGCTCTTCATTTGCGGTGACGGTGGCCGTGCCATCACGCAAGTGACCAAGTCAGGCCAATTGGTGGACACGATGACGCTGGAACTGAACGCAGCGAAACCACAGGGAACCGAGTTTTACGATCCAGAGGGCATCACTTACATCGGCGGTGGTCAGTTTGTCTTCAGTGAGGAGCGTGAGCGTCAGTTGGTGAAGTTTACCTATGTGGGCGGCACTACACTGACTCGTGCGGCAGCGCAGACAGTGGATCTAGGTACCTTTGATGACAACACTGGAACTGAAGGCATGTCTTGGGACCCGCAAACAAGTGGATTCATCGTGCTCAAGGAAAAGACACCGATTGGTGTTTTCCAGACGGGCATTGATTGGAATGCAGGCACAGCGACCAATGGTTCGCCTACGACGGTGAACTCGACCAATCTCTTTGATACCACGCTGCTCGGCATGACGGATGTGGCGGATGTCTTTGCGCTCTCCAATCTGCCTTCCATGACGGGCCAAGCGCAGGCGGGCAACCTGCTCATCCTAGGCCAGGAGAATGCACGTGTCGTCAATGTGGACCGCTCAGGAAATATCACGAGCACGCTGAACATCACCTCCGATGCCGGCAATCCTCTCTCCGCCGCAGACCAGCAGCCTGAAGGCATCACGATGGACCGCGCGGGCAATATCTATGTCGTCAATGAAAACGGCGGCGGCAGTATCGAGTATCCGCAGCTCTGGGTCTATGCGCCTTCCACAGTGCCGAATGCAGCTCCGACAGCTGTGGTGCTGGACAATGCAGTCAATTCTCTTGAGGAGAACACCAGCATGGCTTCTCCGTTCAAGGTCGGCGATATCGTTGTGACCGACGACGGCCTCGGCACGAATACGCTGAGCCTCACCGGAACTGATGCAGCCTCCTTCCAGATCACTGGCAATGCCTTGTATCTCAAATCGGGTGTCGTGCTCGATTTCGAGACGAAGACCAGCTACGCCGTCACCATCAATGCGGACGACGCCACCCTTGGCACCACGCCGGATGTGACCGTGAACTACACCTTGACCGTCACCGATCAGGTCGTCGAGACACCTGCACCTCCCGCACTCATCATTACCGAAGTGGCACCTTGGGCCAGCAGCAACGGCGCCGTCGGTGGCGATTGGTTTGAAGTCACCAACATCAGCGCCAGTGCAGTGGACATCACCGGTTGGAAAGTGGACGACAACTCAAATGCTTTCGCCACCGCCATCGCACTGACCGGAATCACCAGCATCGCACCGGGTGAGTCGGTGATTTTCATCGAAAGCACCGTCGCTAATCAGGCCACCATCGTGGACACCTTTAAAACAGTTTGGTTCGGCGGTAGCACGCCAGCAGGCCTGCAAATCGGCACTTATCAAGGTGGCAGTATTGGTCTCAGCACTGGCGGTGATGCAGTGAATCTCTTCACAGCGGGCGGCACACGGCATTCAGGAGTGAGCTTCGCCGCCGCAGACGTCGTTTCACCTTTCCAAAGCTTCGACAATACCGCTGCGGCCAACGATGCGGTCATCAGCTTGTTGAGCACCACTGGAGTGAACGGTGCCTTTGTGGCAGCTACCAGTGCAGTAGAGATCGGCTCGCCTGGCTTCTCTGCCCCCGGCATGCTTCGCGTTACCGAAGTCGCACCCTGGAGCAGCGGCAACAGTCCTGTCGCCGCCGATTGGTTTGAGGTCACCAACACCGGCGCTCGCAGCGTCGATATCACTGGCTGGAAGGTGGACGACAGTTCCGAATCCCCGGCCGCCGCCCTGGCATTGACTGGCATCACAAGCATCGCGCCGGGTGAATCGGTGATCTTCATCGAAACCGCGACGCTTTCGACCACGAAGGCCACCTTCCTCTCGAATTGGTTCGGAGCCAGTCCTCCCGCGACTCTTCAAATCGGTGCCTACAGTGGTGGCGGCATCGGTCTCAGCACCGGTGGCGATGCGGTAAATCTCTACGATACCAACAACGTGCGCCAGGCAAATGTAAGCTTTGCGCTCTCGCCTTCCGCAGCGCCTTTTACAACCTTTGACAACTCAGCCGCGGTTAACGTAGCTGCCATCACACAGTTCAGCGCTGTAGGCGTCAACGGTGCCTTCGTAGCAGCCAATTCTTCCAATGAAGTTGGCTCTCCCGGCATTAGAAACCAGCCACCTGTTTTGGCCAGCAACCTATCTAGCCAGCCTGCCACGAAAGGCACTGCCTTCTCCTATGTCATTCCGCTGAACACCTTCGCGGACCCGGAAAGCCAGTCGCTGACTTATTCAGCAACTCTTTCCGACAATAGCCCGCTTCCAGCATGGCTCAGCTTCACTCCTGCCACCCGCACCTTCGTCGGCACTCCGACTGCGGTGGATCTCGGCAATGTCGTGGTCAAGTTGACTGCCACTGACGGGGGGCTTGCCTCCAGCTCCACCTTCATCATCCAGGTAGCTCCTGCTTTTGGTTCGGCTTACTTCCCTCAATCTGTCGCCTCTGGCGATCCCCGCTCCAGCAGCGTGATTCTTTGGACACGATTGATGGATGGAGACACGGCGGTGAACCGGACGGTGACGCTGCACATGAGCACCTCGGGGACACTGGCGAACGTGGGCACCACTGCGGCTCTCGGCGGAACGAACGTGTGGACCGGCGGCACGCTGACCGCTCAATCCGCGCATGACGGCGTGGTGAAAGCCAAGGTCACTGGCCTCTCCGCTGACACGACCTATTACTACCAGTTCAGCTACAATGGACAGCGCTCGCCGATTGGCCGCACCAAGACCGCGCCTGCCGCAGGATCGACCCGCACGGTCAAGTACGCCGCCATCAACTGCAATGACTTCGTGGGACGCTACTTCAACGTGCTGCGCCAGCTTGCAGAGCGTGAGCAGAACAGCATCGACTTCGTGCTGAACCTCGGCGACTACGTTTATGAGACCACGGGCGATCCGAGCTTCCAGACATCGTCGCCAGAGCGCGCCATGGTCTTCTCCAACCCTGCAGAGGCCATCAATCTCGGCAGTGGTAACTACGCTGCGCAGTCGGTCGGCAACTACCGCGACGTTTACAAGACCATCCGCCAGGACGCCCAGCTCCAGCGCGTGCATGAACTCTTCCCAATGATCAGCATCTGGGACGACCATGAGTTCAGCGATGACAACTGGAAAGACAACGCCACCTACTTCGACGGCAAGGTCAATGAACAGCAGACGAACCGCAAGAAGAACGGCGAGCAAGCCTGGATGGAATTCCTCCCGACCGAGCGCGGCATGGCTGCCACTGGCGCCGGTCTCGAAATCGACAGCACGGACCTCTACCCGAACACCGTGATTTATGATGCCTTCAACTTCGGCACCAATCTCGACCTGATTCTCACCGACATCCGCACCAACCGCGCTGACCATTTGATTCCTGAAAATGCGATCCCGTCTGGCATTCCGATGACGGAAGCCAATGTCATCGCCACTCTTGCTGCGGCCAATGGATTGGATGTCCCCACTTTTACCGCAGCCGCTTGGCCCAGCATTCGCAGTAACTTTGCCCAGTATGTCAACATCGATGATTCGGCTTACGCGGCCGTGAAGGGTGTTTATAAGGCCATCATGGCAGCCTCCGC
>Ga0164294_10001687_pt1 | contig 20321 bp, 12 predicted proteins | sample GEODES005metaG_FD_111479 | JGI IMG/M metagenome (GOLD analysis project Ga0164294, IMG submission 111479) | Oligotrophic lake water microbial communities from Sparkling Lake, Wisconsin, USA - GEODES005 metaG | ecosystem: Environmental > Aquatic > Freshwater > Lake | place: USA: Sparkling Lake...
CCCCAGCCACCGCCGCCGGGGGTCTGAATGCGCAGGCGGTCGCCCGCTGCAGCCCTCCACTGGGGTGGCGCGGGCTCCCAGGCCTCGCCCTGCTGACGGAGATCCAGGCCCGGCGCGCCGGAGGCTCCCCCGGCGATCCCCGCTGCGCCTTCGTCTCGTCGACCCGCGAGGAGGGCCACTGTGCAGGGCTCCAGGAAGACCAGCTGCTTGTCGGTGCCGTCGCCGCCGCGGTGCTGGCCCTCGCCGCCGCTGCCCCAGCGGCGCCCCCAGCGCTCGATCCGCACAGGAAAACGGTGCTCCAACTCCTCCAGATCGGTGGCGCGGGTGTTGGTCATGTGCACCTGCACGGCGCTCGCGCCGGGGCCCAGCGGGCCGGCGCCCATGCCGCCGCCGATCGTCTCGTAAAAGGCGCCGCGGGCCGTGCCCACCGTCAGGTTGTTCATCGTCCCCTGGCTCGCCGCCAGGGCGCCAATCGCCTGCAGCAGCGCGTCCACGAGGCGCTGGCTCGTCTCCACATTTCCGGCGACCACCGCGGCCTCGGGGCCGGGATCGAAGAGGCTGCCCGGTGGGATCTCCAGGGCGAAGGGCCGCAGCGCGCCTTCGTTCAGGGGCAGCGCCTCAGCCGAGAGGCAGCGAAAGACATAGAGCAGGGCCGCCCGGGCCACGCCGCGGGGTGCGTTGGCGTTGCCCGGGTGAGCGGGGCCCTCCAAGCGACAGCGGGCCTCACCGCCCGCGACATCGAGGATCACGCGGATCAGGCTGCCATCGTCCAGCCGCTCCTCGCCGACATGGCGGCCGGGGAGGCCGGCGAGGACAGCGCGGGCGGCCCCTTCGGCGGCGTCGAGGAGGTGAGAGCCCTGGGCCCGGACCACCTCGGCTCCCAACTGTTCGGCCAGTGCGCCCAGTCGGCGGGCGCCGAGGGCGCAGGCGGCCACCTGGGCCTCCAGATCGGCGATCACCACGTCAACCTGGCGACATCCAGGCAATGGGGGGGGTACAAAGATGCCCCCCGGGTTCAAGGCCACCTGCCGCAGCACCAGCCCCTCGTCGGCGAGGCATCGACTGAAGGGCGGCATCGAGCCTGGTGTGAGGCCGCCGACATCGGCGTGGTGCCCTCGGCAGGCGACGAAGCCCAACAGCCCATCCTCGACGAAGACCGGCTGGGTGACCGTGATGTCGGGCAGGTGCGACCCGCCGGCGGTGGGATCGTTGCTGGCCCAGGCGCGCCCTGGGAGCAGCGCGGGCCCGTGTCGGCGGAGGAGGTCTCGCACCGTCTCGCCCATGGCGCCGAGGTGCACGGGGACATGCGGGGCGTTTGCCAGCAGGTTTCCGGCGGCGTCGAAGACCGCACAGGAGAAGTCCCGCCGCTCGCGGATCGAGACCGACCGGGCGAGTCGACACAGATGCTCTCCCATCTGGCTGGCCAGGGCCTGGATCTGCCCGGCGAAGAGGGCGGTGCCGGCCTTGTCGAAGGCCCGACCGATGCGCGGCGGACGGGGCGCCTCGTCGGTGAGGGTCACCCAGGCTTCGCCCCGGCGCGCCACCCAGCCGGGCTCCACCACCACCGTGGTGCCGGCGCCGCGCAGGAGGGCCGGCCCGGCGAACTCGCCGGGGAGCCCGTTCAGGGGGAGGCAGGGGACCTCCACCCAACCCTCAAAGCAGGCCACCACCGACGAAGGGCCGGCCGGGATGTCGGGGGAGGGCGGCAGGCGCGGTACCTCGCCTTCCTCCACCGAGGCCCGCAGCTCCACCACCTCGATCGGATGGCCAGGACGGACAAAGCCAAAGCGCTGGCGGTGCGCGTTCATAAAGCGCGCCTGCTCGGCGGCGCTCAAGCCCTCGCCGCTGCGCGCGTCGGGCTCGATCTCCAAGAGGAGGCTGGTGCCCACATGCCGTGCGGCCAGCCGCAGCGTCACCTCGCCCTCGAAGGGCAACGCCGTCAGCAGCGCCGCCCGGGTCTCGGCCAGGGAGCCCCGCACCGGGGCCACCCGGGTGGCGCGACGGCGGGCCATGCCGACTCCGGCCGCGGAGAAGGCCCCGGCCAGATCCGGCACCAACACCGTGCGGATGCCCAAGGTGCGCGCCACGCCGCAGGCATGGGCAGGCCCGGCGCCGCCAAAGGCGATGAGGGCCGAACCCTCCAGGGCCGCCCCCTCGGCGGCGGCGAGGCGGGCGATGGCGTGGGCCATCGTGGCGTGGGCCACGGCGCGCAGATCGAGGGCCAGCGCCTCCACGGGGCGATCAGGGTCCAGGGCCTGGACCGCCAGGCAGGCCGCCGCGCGGTCGAGGGGCTGATCGCGGCCAGGCCCGCAGACGGCAGGAAAGCCGGGCAGGCGGCCCAGCACGGCTTCGACATCGGAGAGCGCGGCCGGACCTCCGCGGCCGTAGCAGGCTGGCCCTGGATCGGCGCCTGCGCTGCGAGGGCCCACCGAGAAGACCCCTCCCGTCAGGCCCAGCAGGCTGCCCCCTCCGGCCGCCACCGAGTCGATCTGCACGGCCGGCGTTCGCAGCCGCAGGCCGTCGATCTCGATGGCGTCGATGCGCGCTACCTCTCCGCGCACCAGGGCGACGTCGGTGCTGGTGCCGCCCATGTCGAAGCTGAAGGCCTGTGCAACCCCGGCCGCTCGCGCCAGGGCGGCGGCCGCCACCGCGCCGCCGGCGGGGCCGCTGAGGATGGCCACGCTGCCGCGCCACTCCTCGGGATCGGGCCGCGCCGCGCCGCCGTCGGAGCGCAGGTAGAGCCCGGGCGCCCGTGGCAGCAGGGGGCTGGTGGTGGCGTCGACCAGGGTGGTGGTGAGGCGGTCGAGCAGCCCGCGGGAAGGCGCCACCTCATGCCCAAGCGAGCAGGTGGAAAATCCGATCCTTGCGCATAGATCGCCGATCCGGCGCTCTTCTTCTGGGGCCAGGGGTCCAAAGGCCAGCACGATGGCCACCGCCCGCAGGCCCCGCTCGAAGGCGCCGCGCAGGGCGGCCTCATCGACGGTCGCCGGCTCCAGCACCCGTCCGGCGGCGTCGATGCGCCCCTCTACCGCCAGCACCTCGGCGTAGAGCGGCCGCGCAGCGGGCCAGCCCAGCGAGAAGAGCGCTGGCCGCGTCTGGTCACCGAGGGCCGCCAGCTCGGTCAGGCCGACGTTGGTGAGCAGCAGCGTCGGTGAACCCCGCCGCTCCAGCAGGGCGTTGGTGGCCACGGTGGTTCCCCGGCGCGGCAGGGCGGCGCCGTGGGCGAGCGCTTCGAGATCGGCCTTGTCGCTGGGCACCTTGTGGAGGGTGCAACAGCCGCCCTCCACGCGGAGGACGTCGGTGAAGGTGCCGCCCTGGTCCATCCAGACCTGAGCGCCGGTCGCAGGTTCCATCCGAGGGCCCGGCGCTCCGCGGGGTTCAGCTCATCGGCTCGCAGGTGGCGGTCACCGTCTCAGAGCGGTTGCCGTCGCGATCGATGATGTAGGCGCTGACGTCGTACTTCACGTCGGTGCGGATGTCTTGGAAGGTGGCGATCAGCTGGCCGTCTTCAACCTGCACGTCGAAGTCGTTGATCGGCAGGTTGCCGTCGGGGTACTGGCGAATCTCCTCGCGCTCGCCGTCGGCCTTGACATCGACGTGCAGGATGCCGCCGGTGACGTCATCGTCGGGGTCGGTGTAGTCGAGGCGCACCTCAAGGGCGTAGAAATTGCCCACGGTGGTGAAGGTGGCCACCGCGTTGGTGATGCGTGGGCTTAGATCGTCGGCCTGCTCGGTGTTGCTGTTGGAGGAGCCGCCCGAGGAGGCGCCGCCGCCGAAGAGGGGATCCTCGGAGGACTTGCCAGAGCAGGCGAGCAAGTTCAGCAGGAGAGAGGCGAGCAGGGGGGCGCGCATGGGAACCTCGTGCGTGGCGCGGGGGTCAGCGGACTCAGTATACTTCGCGGCGCCGCTCTGGCGCCTGACCTTTGCAGGTGAATCGTATCGCGGGCACTGCCCGGCAAGGAAAGCGCGTGAAGGACGATCTCGAAGACCTGGACCGCAAAGAAGAGGCGCTGGCCGAGAAGGTCTTCTTCACGCCGCCCAAACGCCGGCTCACCCGAGGCCAGCGCTTCGGCTCTTTCGTGGCGGGCGCGATCCTGGTTTGGGGGCTGCTCACCTGGGCCCGCGGCGCGCCGCCGGGCTGCCATCCCCCCGCCGAGGACGTCGCCTGGGCCGATCTCGCCGTCGGTCAGCGCTCGGTGCGCGTCCAGGGGATGGCCCACTACATCGCCCGCGCCCGCCAGCAGGCTCAGGGGGGGGATGATATGTGGAACATCTACCCCCTCTTTCCCCCCGACGATGTCACCAGCCGCCGGGTGCGGGTGATGGTGCGCACCCGCGAGCCCCTGCCCGAAGACTACCAGTACGGCGAGGTCACCATCGAAGGAGAGGTGGTCGACGGCGAGCGCTTCCTCACCGATGGGGTGATCGGCTATCAGGCGATCAACGGCTATGGACTCGAAGAGAAGGTGCTGCTCATCGACGCCTTCGACGATGACTAGTCTGCGTCGGGCAGCTTGCTGAGGTCCCAGGCCGTCCAGCGCCCCGGGATGGAGGCCATCGGCGGCCCCGCCGCCTCCTCCATCGCGGCGTTGGCGAGGTCGCGCAGGGGGCGCGGGAGCTGCGCCACGTGCAGCGCGACGATGTGAACCCCCGCCTCGCGCAGCGCCTGGAGGTCCTGGCGGAGGCCCTTCGGGGGCGGCGCCGTGTCGCCCCGACCGGCTTGGATGACCCAACGCACCAGACCCAGGTGCCCGAAGCGCGCCTGGAGCGGCTCGTTTGTGAGGTGGGGCAGGGTCATGTGGTAGAGGATCGGCCGGCCATGCGCGAACTGGTCGAGCTGGTAGGGGATGACCTCGGGCCCCGGTCGCACCGGCGGCAGGTCGAGCACCGCGCCCTCATCGGGCAGGGCGGCGATGGCCAGCAGGTTCGGCCGCAGGGTCCAATTCCACCCGGCCACCGGCCAGAGGTCGGCCATCCGCGCGTGTTGAACGGCGCCCCCGAGGAGGCCGATGGCCAGGAGGCCGCCGGCGAGCCTCCCCTTGCGCAGGGCCAGCGCGTCGACCGCCAGCGCGGCGGCCACCACGCTCACGAGGCTCCAGGTCACCAGCAGGCGCACCGGGGTGTGAAACCACGAGAGCAGCGGCAGCGACTGGAACATCGACCAGGGGCCCCAGTTGCCCTCCCACAGATCGCCGCTCTCCCACAGGCCCGGGCTCGGCCCCAGGCCCAGGATCAGGCTCAGGGCGAGGCCCACCCCCGCCGCGACCCCCAGGCGCCGGTGCGCGGCCGGCAGCGTCCAGGGCAGCAGCAGCAGGCTGGCCAGGGCGGGCAGGCTGGGCCGGGCGCCATTGAGGCTGAACCAGTGGAGCAGCGCGGCCGACTCCTTGGCGGCCCAGGCCAGCTTGTCGACCTCCTCGGAGGCGCCACGCACCTCGGCGCAGCGCAGCAAGAAGAGCACCGCCCAGGGCCCGGCCAGCAGGGCGGTGGTCGCGCCGGCGAGGGCCCAGCGGGCCTTGGCCCCCGGCGCGGCCTCGGTGCGCCAGAAGGCCGGCAGCAGCAGGGCCATCGCCGCCGCCAGCCACAGGGCGTGCTCCCAGGAGACGTAGACCACCGCCGCGCCGGCGAGGCCGGTCCACAGGGCCATCCCCCAGCCCGGCCGGGTCCAGCACAGCCGAGCGCCGGCGAGGGCCAGGGCCACAAAGCCGAGCCCGGCCTGCTCCACCCGCCCGCCGCCGGCGTGCCAGAGCACGTAGCCGTCGAGCTGGAGCAGGAGCCCGGCCACCAGCGCGGGGGCGACGCGCACTTCGAAAGCCCGCGCCAGGGCGTAGCCGCCGAGGCCCGCCACCCCGAGGTAGAGCGCCCACACGGCGTTGTAGGCCTGCCAGGCCTCCCATCCCAGCAGGTGGCCCAGGCCCACGCCCAGGAAGATGTCGAGCCAGCCGCCGAGGATCGGCAGCAGGTCGGCGCCATCGGGCCAGGCGACGAAGGTCGATCGCGTAATGTCGGGGGAGCGCAGGCCCGACCAGAGCGTCCACACATGGCCGATCAGGTCCAGCGAGCGCGCGCCCATCACCGCCTGCTTCACCGGCGCCAGCCACAAGGCCGGCAGCAGCGCGAAGATCAGCGGGAGCGCCAGGGCGCGCAAGCCGCGGGTTGGGGTCACGGGGGCTCCGGGGCGGGGGCAGCCACCTTGCCACGGCGGCGCCCCGCCCGCTCAGCGGCGGCGCAGGATGCTCTTTCCGGCGTAGCGCGCCACATCGCCCAACTCCTCTTCGATGCGCAGGAGCTGGTTGTACTTGGCGACCCGCTCGCTGCGGCAGGGGGCGCCGGTCTTGATCTGGCCGGCGTTGGTGGCCACCGCGAGGTCGGCGATGAAGGTGTCTTCGGTCTCGCCGCTGCGGTGGGAGATGATCGCGCTGTAGCCGTGGCGGTGGGCGAGCTGGATGGCGTCGAGGGTCTCGGACAGGGTGCCGATCTGGTTGACCTTCACCAGGATCGAGTTGCCAACCCGCTCATCGAGGCCGCGCTGCAGGCGCGTGACGTTGGTGACGAAGAGATCATCGCCGACGAGCTGCAAGGTGCCGCCGAGCTTTTCGGTGAGCAGGCGCCAGCCGGCCCAGTCGTCTTCGGCGAGGCCGTCTTCGACCGAGAACAGCGGGTACTTGGCGGCGAGGCCGGCGTACCAGTCCACCATGCCGGCGGCGTCGAGCTTCTCGCCGCCCAGCGTGTACAGGCTGGTCTTCTTGTCGAAGAACTCGCTGGCTGCGACATCCATGGCCAGGGCGATGTCTTCGCCTGGGCGGAAGCCAGCCTTTTCGATGGCGACCAGCAGCAGGTCCAAGGCCTCGGCGTTGGCCTGCAGATTGGGCGCGAAGCCGCCCTCGTCGCCGACCCCGGTGGCGAGGCCCTTCTTCTTCAGCACCCCCTTCAGGGTGTGGAAGACCTGGGTGCCCATGCGCAGGCCCTCGGCGAAGGAGTCTGCGCCGACCGGAACGATCATGAACTCCTGCACGTCGAGGTTGTTGTCGGCGTGGGCCCCGCCGTTGATCACGTTGAGCAGGGGCACGGGCAGGGTCTGGGCCGAGAGGCCGCCGACCAGCTTCCACAGGGGCTCATCGTTGACCGCGGCCGCCGCCCGCGCGATGGCCAGCGAGCAGCCGAGCAGGGCATTGGCGCCCAGGCGCGACTTGTTGTCCGTGCCGTCGAGATCGATGAGGAGCTGATCGAGGGCCCGCTGGTCGCGGCAGTCGCGGCCGATGAGCTGGGGTGCGATGACCTCGTTTACATTGCGCACCGCCCGATCCACACCCTTGCCCATCCAGCGGGCGGCCTCGCCGTCGCGCAGCTCAACCGCCTCGTGTTCGCCCGTGCTGGCGCCCGAGGGGACGGCCGCGCGGCCAACGAGCCCGTCTTCGGTCGCGACCTCCACCTCGATGGTGGGGTTGCCGCGCGAATCCAGGATCATGCGGGAGAAAACCTCGAAAATGGCCGCCATGTTGAGCTCCTCGGTGGCGCGGCAGGTATCGCCAGAGGGGGTGCCTTGCAAGGCGCCCCCTCCGGGGATACCGCCCGCGTCCGCAACCCTTCGGCCCTCTCGCGCCGCTGCCGCCTGCCTTGTCCCTTCGCCTGTGGTGGACCCCCTGATGCATGGTGATCGCGTGACCTCCTTCTCCCTCCTCTCCCGCGCGTTCACGGGGCTCTGCGTGGTTCTGGCCCTGGCGGCCAGCCCGGGCTCCTTCGCGGGCGCCCCCTCCTTCGTAGACAAGGTGGGCTCGGTCGGCGAGGTCGTGCTGGGCGGTCAGGTCGATGTCCCGCTGTACCAGGACCCGTCGAACGCCCGCGCTCCGCTGGTCTCGGCGGTGGTCAACGGCGCCGCCGACAAGCCTGTGGCCTTCTTTGCCGTCGACAGCCGCACCTCGCTCATCACGGTGAGCGATGCCTTCGTTACGACCTACGGGCTCGAAAAGAAGACCACCAACAAGAAGCTGATCAACCTCAAGGAGATCCGCCTCAACCGCGCCGCCACCGCCGAGGACTACGAGGCCAGCAAGTACAAGGTGGGCGGCGAGATCACCTATGTCGAGATTCCCTCGCTCAAGATCGGCGATCTCGAGCTGAAGAACGTCACCGCGCTGGTGAACAGCTCCAAGGCCAGCGTGGGTGGTGTCGACAAGAAGACGATGGTGATCGGCATGGGCGCGCTCCCCGGCGTGGCCTGGGCGGTCCGCCCGAGCGTGGGCAAGGTGAGCTTCGCGCCGGCCGCCCAAGGCACCGCGCTGCTCGGCCTCGTCAAGGCGAGCCCAGTGCCCTACAGCAGCGTGCCGTGGGACGTGGTCAAGTTCGGCAACAAGCCCGGCAAGCGCTGGCGGGCCCACAAGGTGGTGGCACCTGCGCGCAACGCCATCGTCGCCGGCAAGGTCGGCGGCGTCGAGGTGAGCGCAGCCCTCGCGACCGCAGGCGGCTCCACCGTGGCGTTGAGCAAGGGCGTCAAGTCCGACCTCGTGCAGCGCCAGGGCGACACCGCGGAGCTCTGGGTGCCTGTCGACGTGTCCCTCACCAGCCTGGGCCAGACCTGGGTGGCGGTTCGGGGCGAGTTCGACATGGGCAACTTCCCCGGCCACCAGGCCAACATCGGCGCCGATCTGCTCGCTGGCTACGACATCGCGGTCGATCCGGGCACCTCCCAGCTCGCCCTCGCGCCTGCGGGCGCCACCGTCATCCGCGCCGATGTGCGGCCGATCCTGCTCGACGCCGCGGTCAAGGCCGTGGCCGAGGCCGACAAGAAGGCCGCCGAGGCCGCCCAGGCCGAAGGCAAGCCCGCCAAGCCCGACGCCGGCGCCCTCGGCAAGCTGGCCGAGGTCTACCGCACCCAGGGCATGGTGGCCGAGATGCTGGCGACCCGCGAGAAGATCGCCGCCCTCGATGCCAAGGACTGCATGGCGCAGTTCGAGTTGGGCAGCGCGCAGCTCGCGGCCGGCAAGGTCAACGAGGCCGTCACTTCGCTGAGCGCGTCCTCCGCGCTCTTCCACGGCTGGTGGGATCGCCCCCTCGACGAGCGCAAGGACCTCGGCAAGGAGCTGGACGACGCCGAAGAGGGCGTCGCCGTGCTCGATGCCGCCGGCAAGGAGGTCACCCGCGCCGCAGGCTCCTGTCAGTCGGCCGACGCCTCGCTCGCCCTCGCCTACGTCGCCCTCAAGGACTACGCCAAGGCCGAGGCGGTCTACCGCGACAACCTCGATCTCGATGCCGGCCTCGCCCGGGCCTGGGGTACGGGCGCGCTGGTCGCCGGACAGAACGCCAAGGCCACCGAGGCCTTCCGTCAGGCGCTCAAGCGCGATCAGGCGCCCGACCGCCGCAGCCACCTCGGCCTCGCCCTGGCCACCGCCGCCTCCGGCGACGTGGTCACGGCCGCTGGCCTCTTTGAGAAGGCCTTCGCCACCGACATCACCGACGCGGTGGTCGGCGCGCTCTGGCTCGACACCCTGCGCGGCGCCCAGGGGCCCGAGGCTTCCCTGGCGGCCGCCGGGGCCTGGATGCGCAGCCACCCGGGCTCGTTGGTGGGGGCCGCCCTCTACGCCCGCGAGGCCAAGGCGGTGGGCAACGCCGCCGCCGGCGAACAGGCCCGTCGGGTGGGCGATGGCATCGTGGCCTTCCGCCGCAGCACCTCCGGCGATCTGGTGCTCTCCGACTCGGCCTACGCGCTCTTCCTGCTCTACACCGGCGATGTGGACGGCGCCGCCAAGGCCGCCGACGCCGCGGTGCGCGCCTACGGCAACACCGCTGGCGCCTGGTACGCGGTTGCCGAGGTGATGGCCGTCAAGGGTGTAGAGGCCCGCGCCGCCGAGGCCCGCAAGAAGGCCGCGCTGCTGGGCGGCACCCACCCCGGCTACGCGCTGCTGGCCCGCTGAAGCGGCCTCATCCGCCGGTCAGCAGGCCCCACCACAAGGGGCGCTGACCGGCGGCGAGCAGCCAGATCTGAAAGAGCAGCGACAAGGCGCTGACGCCCAGGGCGACGCTGGCGACGGCCCGTACCTGGCGCAGGCGCCGGCTCTCCGCTTCGGGGAGCTCTCCGGCGTCCAAGGCCACGCTCTGGCTGTCGATCTGCAGCCAGGCGACGAGCAGGATGAGCGCCCCGGGCACGCCCGTCCACAGCAGGCTGCCCGTCGCAGTGAGGCCGGCGCCCACCATCAACAACAGCATGACCCGCTGAACCAGGGCCGTGGTGTTGGGCCGCCTCGAGGGCTCCCCTGCGAAGAGGGCGTCGACCTTGGAGAGAGGGGCCTCCATCAGGCGAGCATCCGCTTGAGGTTGGCGAGGAGCGCGTTGGTGCCCTCTTCGTCGAGCTGCAGGCCGCTGCCATCGGTGCGGAGCTGCAGGAGGCCGTCTTCGCGCAGGGCGCGCACGGCGTTGCTGAGGTTCACGGCGCTCAAGGACTCGGGGCGCACCAGCTCTTCGACGGCGAGCAGGCCGCGGCCGACCTCCTGAATCTTGGCCGGCAAGGCCGCCACCGAGAGGTCGCGCGAGCGCAGGGCCCGGGCCGCCCGCAGCACGAGGCTGTAGCTCTCCACGAAGTTGCGGGTCAGCTCGGCCAGCTCGGCGACGAGGCGGGGATCCGCGGCGCAGAGGCGGCCGTCCGCTTCGCGGCGCAGGGCGCCATAGGCCAGCAGGTCGTCCTGGGCGGTCTGGCCCAAGGAGCGCAGGCTCTCGTCGGGGTTGAGGGTGTACTCGTACCGAAAGAGCAGCACCTGCTCGGCGAAGAGGCGCTGCAGCTCGGCCTCGGGGAGGGCGTCGGCCTGCTCGCGGCAGGCGCGCACGGCGGCGGCCATCAGGCTGACGGGCACAAAGAAGTGCAGCAGGCCGTTCTTGTAGTACTCCAGGGTCACCCGCTTGTCTTCGATCACCTGCAGGATGTCGCCGTCGTCATCCTTGAGGCGGTGCAGCAGGCGCCCCTTCTCAAAGCGCGCCAGCGCCTCTTCCACCGCCCAGCTCCCGTGGGAGGCCGCTGCTCCCCACTGGGCCCCCTTGCGGCGCAGGTGCTTCTCAAAGCGGGCCACCCGGCTCAGCAGCTCGGTCTGGCGCAGGCCTTTGCGCGACTGGGCCAGCAGGCCCAGGGCCGCCAGCCCCGAGGGCAGCACCACCATGTTCTCGGCGATGCGGTGCAGGATGCGCTCGCCGGTGCGCTGCAAGGTCTCTGCCCGCTCCTCGCGGCCAAGCTGCTCCCAGGGGCGATCCAGGCTGGCGTAGAGCGCGCTCGTGCGGATCGGCTCGCCCACCCGCAGGTAGACCCGGCCGTAGCGCCGCCCGATCACCTTGCTGGCGCGCACCACCTGGCCCAGATCCTCGCGCTCCTTCTTGCCGCCGGCCAGCTCGCGGGCGTAGGCCGCCTCCTCGGCGATCTGCTCGTAGCAGAGCGCGATCGGCAGCAGGCTGACCTCCTGGCCCTCCCGGCCCTTGGCGGCAGCGTCGAGCACCATGCCGAGCACGCCGGTCTTGGCCGGCAGGAGCTTGCCGGTGCGGCTGCGGCCCCCCTCGATGAAGAACTCGATGGGGAAGCCATCGCGGATGAGCTGGCGCACGTAGCGGCCAAAGACCACTGGAAAGATGCGGTCGCCCTTGAAGCTGCGCTTGATGAAGAAGGCGCCCGCCCGGCGAAAGAAGGCCCCCACCGGCCAGAAGTTGAGGTTGTCGCCGGCGACCACATGGGGAACCACGAGGTCGTGCTCGAACATCACGGTGGAGACGAGCAGGTAGTCGAGGTGGGAGCGGTGGCAGGGGATCAGCACCGGCGTGCCGGCCCGCATCGCCGCCCGCAGGCGCTCGGCGTCTTCGGGGCGGATGTCGATGCCCGAGAAGATGCGGTTGAAGAGGAAGCGCGTGATCAGGTGGCCGGCCTTCACCGCCGGGTAGGACAGCCGCGCCGCCACCTTGTCGAGGACCGCCGCCACCTCGCGCCGGACCTCGGCCATGTCTTTGCCGGTGGCCGCTGCCTCCTGGGTGACGAGGTCGCGCACCTCGGCCGACTCCAGCACGAGGCGGCGCATCCAGCGGAAGGGCCGCACCCCCGGCCCTCGGATGACGTGGGCCTCGCGGTAGAGGAAGCGCCGCAGCAAGATGCGCGCGGTGCGCACCCGCCGCTCGAAGGGCTGGGCCTCGTAACGCTCGACCAGGGCGCGCAGATCGAGGGGGGCCCCCGCCTGAATGAGGGCGTCGGACGAGCGGCTCATCACGCTCCAGAGCTTGTCGAGGGGCCCCGGCTCGTCCTGAGAGCCCAGCAGCACGCGCTCGACCTCGGTGCGGACCGTCTCGGGCCGGCGGTGCCAGGCCACCACCACCGGGATGACCTGAATCGGCCGCTCGCTCTTCGCCTGGGCCTGCAACAAGGCCTCGACCGGATCGGGGGCATCGGGCCCCAGCACGCCCGCACCCGCGCCCGGAACCAAGAAGACACAGGTGGTGAGCCCGCTGGCCACCGCGTCGGCCAGCCAGCCCGAGGCCACCGGATCGGGCGCCGGCCCCTCCGAGAAGCGAGCCCGGATCGCGCCGCCGAGGGCCGCCAGGGCCTCGTGCAGGGGGGCCAGGAAGCTCGGCCGCAGGCCCAGGGTGAAGTCCGCCAGGGGCAGCCGCCGCGCCGCCAGCACCCGGTTCAGGGCCAGCCAGTCCAGGAGCGAGGTGGTGTGCAGCGCATAGACCACCGGCCCCGCCTGGGCCGCCCGGCGGATCTGCTCGGCGGAGTGCTCTTCGAGGCGCAGGCGCCGCAGGATCAGCCAGAGCCCCGACAGCCAGTAGAGCAGGCCGAAGCGCGGCAGCATGCCCGAGCGGTAGCGCGCCAGGGCCGGCAGCGGAGAGGGCGAGGAGGGTGGCGGGGAGGAGGTCAGGTCCGACATGGACGGAGGGCTAACCCGCCGCCCGCCGGACCTGCAGATCGGCGGCTAGCCGCCGACACACACCGCCTCGGCCCAGACCGACTCGTTGTTGGTCTCGTCGCACTCGTCCACCAGGGCGCCAGTGCCCGCGTTGCCGCCGTCGATGGTGGCCCGCAGGCTGGCGAGGTCGGCGGCGCCGGGCTGAACCTCGAACTCGAAGGCCTGCAGCGCCTGACCGGCCTGCAGGGTGGCCGTGACGCTCAGCGTCTGGAGCAGCGACTCCACCCCGGCGGAATTCGTGCCGTACAGCTCGATCACCACGTCATCCTCGACGTCGACGTAGCCCTGGTTGGCCACCGACACCCAGGTGAGCAGACGGTCGTTGCCGCAGTCATCCACGCAGACATCTTCGATGGTGACGGTCAGATCGGCGCGGGCGGGGATGTCGGTGCCCACGTCGAGGGCGCCCGAGCGGAAGTTGTTGTAGACAGTCAGGTTGCGCACCGGCGTGGCCGGGATGCTGCCGTCGTCGTTGACGTTGGTGATCGAGTAGGCGTGCTGGTTCCAGATCTTGCGCCCGGGCCGCCAGGAGCTGTCGGCGTCGCCAAAGACGGTGAAGCCCGTGTAGGTGGCCGTGTAGCGGGTGTTGGCCACGATGATCTCGGCCTGGTTGTCGCCGTCGACGTCGGCGATCGCCGGGTACTCGAGCCAGGTGGCGTTGCTGTGGTGGGTGCTCTCCAGCTTGGTGGCGCCGTCCGGTCCGGCGAAGACCCAAAGGCGGTTCTCATCGGCATAGACCGCCTCGGCCACGCCGTCGCCTTCGAAGTCAAAGACGGCCGAGCCGGTGTTGCCGCTGCTGGCGTCGGTGGTGTTGTGCTGCCACTTCACCGAGCAGTCCTTCTCAAAGACCGAGTACCGGCTGCCCGCTGCTGCCGCGAACTCGGCCTCGCCGTCGCCGTCGAAGTCGGCGATGGTGGGCGGGCCGCCGTAGTAGGCCGAGCCGGCGCCGGGGATGCCCGCCTCGCAGATGAGGGTACCGTTGTCGTCCTGCAGGCGGATGCGCCCCTGGCTGGAGACCACGATCTCGGCGGCCAGATCGCTGTCGAAGTTGCCCGCCGCCGGGTAGCCGTCGACCCGGCCGTTGGCCCAGATGCTGCTGCCGTTCTTGTTGTAGAGCGCGTTGCCGACCACCACCTCTTGGTCGCCGTCGCCGTCGATGTCGTAGGCGAAGGAGGTGGTGCCCACGTTGGAGCCGGCCACGCCGCCGATGCCGGCCGTGCCGATGCCCAGGACGGCACCGGTGTTGGACAGGATGGCCGCCCCGCAGATCACCTCGGGGGCGCCGTCGCCATCGAGGTCGGCGATGGCGGGGTTGTCGGAGGTGCCGTACATGGCGCTGCCGAGGTAGGGGCTCGACCAGAGGATGGCCCCCGTGCGGTCGACCGCCACCACCGTGCGGCTGTTGGTGGGGAAGACGATGTCCTGCCAGCCGTCGAGGTTGATGTCGCCGATCGCCACGCCGCCCTGGCCCTGCACGCCGGAGAAGCGCAGGTTGAGCAACTCGGCGCCGCTCCCGTCGCCGCTGACGATGCGCACCACGTCTTCTGAGCTGTAGGTCACCACCACCACGTCGGGGATGTCGTCCTCATCGGCGTCGCCGTCGCCGTCGTCGTCGGAGAAGGAGCCGACCGCCGGCATCATCATGACCTCCATGCTGCCGGGGGCCACCGACCAGCTCGACTTCTCCCACTCCACCACCGGGGTGAAGCTGCCCACCGGGCTCGCCGACTCTTCGCAGGCGTCGACCTTGGCCACCTCGTGCTCATCGAAGATCAGGGACACGCAGGCATCCACCTCGACCACGTTGGTGTCTTCGGGGATCTCGCCGGTGTCTTCGTCGGGGGTGTCGGTGTCGGGGCGGCCGGGGCGATCCGGCTCCTTCTCGGCGTTGAGCTCATACTCGGTGCAGCCAAGGCAGAGGGTGAGCAGGGCGAGGGCGCGCATCGGTGACTCCGGGGTTGCGGGCAGACTACCTGATGGCCGGCGCGCTCCCAAGCGCCTTTTCAGGGGGGGCCAGCATATCGGCCGCCACGGTAGCCCAGGAGCGCACGAAGGGGGCGCTGCGCTGGCCGATGCGCCGGCGGGAGGCCTCGATCAGGGCGCCAGCGTCGTCGGGGGGCACCAGGAGGTCTTCGGGGCCGATGAGGGCGGTGCAGTCGCCCACATCGGTGGCGACGATGGGGGTGCCCTGGCTGCGGTAGTCGAGCAGCTTGAGGGGGCAAAACCAGGGCGGTGCTGTGGCCGGGTAGGGCGCCAGGGCGAGATCCACCGCGGCGAGGGCGTCGGCGAGGGCCTGACCGAGCAGCCAGCCGGGCTGCAGGGCCTCGATGCCGGGCTGCGGCGGCCCCAGGAGCACCAGCCGCGCGCCGAGGGCCTGGGCGACCGGGAGGCAGCGCTCCACCCCGTGGTAGGGGCGCATCGAGCCCAGAAATGCGATCGCAGGCTCGTCGGCGCCGAGCCCCAGCGCCGCCCGCCCCCGCGCGCGATCGCCGGGCGGCAGGTCGGTGCCATTGGGCACCCAGATCACGTCGGCGCAGCCGATCTCCTCGCGCAGCCAGCGCACCAGCCAGCGCGAGACCGCGGCGATCCGGCTGGCCCCGCGCAGCACCGTGCGCTCCCAGCGGGCGGCCCAGGCCGGGTGGGGCAGGGCCTCGTAGCGGGCGCGCTCGGCGCAGAGGGGGGCGTTGACCTCCAGCAGCAGCGGGCGACCCAGGGCCTCGGCGGCGCGCAGGCCGGCGTCGGAGAAGAGGCTGTGCCGCTCGATGATCCGGTCGGGGAGCCAGCCCCGATCGGCCTCTTCGATGAGCCGCTCGCCGAGACGGCGCCCCGCGCGGATCTCCCGCAGCTCCTCCCAACGGCGCAGGTAGGAGGGCCAGCCCGGCACGCCGGTGTAGACCCCCGGGTTCGGCGGAGCGACGGCGCCCCGTCGGTCCTGCTCCCGAACGGCGAAGAGCCGCGCCTCGCCCTGCTCGGCCAGGGCCACCAAGAGGCCCCGGGCGTGGGCGCTGGCGCCGGAGGGCCCCCGCAGGGGCACCCCGGCCACGAGGTAGGCGATCTTCACCCCCTGGCGGCGGCGAAGGCCCCTTCGAGATCGCCGCGCAGGTCGGCGAGATCCTCGATGCCCACGCTGAGCCGGATGAGCCCGTCGTCGAGGCCGATGGACTTGCGCACCGCGGCGGGGATGCTGGCGTGGGTCATGATCGCCGGCAGCTCGATCAGGCTCTCGACCCCGCCCAGGCTCTCGGCCAGGGTGAAGAGGCGGGTGGCCTTGACGAAACGCACGGCGGCGTCGATGTCCGCGTCGAGGACGAAGGAGACCATGCCGCCAAAGCCCGGGTAGTGCACCCGCGAGACCTGGGGGTGGCCGCGCAGCCAGTCCACCAGGGCCAGGGCGTTGCTCTGGTGCCGCTCCATGCGCACCTGCAGGGTCTTGATGCCCCGCATCGTGAGGAAGCAGTCCCAAGGCCCCGGCACCGCCCCGCAGGCGTTCTGGAGGAAGGCGAGGCGGGCGTGCAGGGCGTCATCGTTGACGATGACGATGCCACCGACCACATCGGAGTGGCCGCCCATGTACTTGGTGGTGGAGTGCACCACCACGTCGGCACCCAGCAGCAGGGGGCGCTGAAAGATCGGGGTGGCGAAGGTGTTGTCGACCACCACGATGGCGCCGACGGCGTGGGCCTTCTGGGCGATGGCGGCGATGTCGCTGGTCTTCAAGAGCGGGTTGGTGGGGCTCTCCAGCCAGACGAGGCGGGTTCCCTCGGGGATCTCCACCTCGCTCGAAGACAGATCCACAAAGGAGAACTGCAGGCCGAAGCGGGCCCACTCCTTGGTGAACAGGCGGTAGGTGCCGCCGTAGACGTCATCGCCGCAGATCACCTTGTCGCCGGCCGAGAGCGAACGGATGACCGTGTCGATCGCCGCCATGCCCGAGGCGAAGGCGAGGCCGTGCTTGCCGCCCTCCAAGGCCGCCACGCAGCTCTGCAGGGCGCTGCGGGTGGGGTTGTGGGTGCGGCTGTACTCCCAGGGCCACTGGCCCGGGTGCGGCTGGGCGTAGGTGGAGGTCTGGAAGACCGGCGTCATCACGGCGCCGGTGACCGCCTCGGGGGGCTGGCCGGCGTGGATGGCGAGGGTGCCGAGACCGGCCTCGTGCGGCGCGCTCATGCGCCACCGCCGGCCGGACGGATGCTGCTGATGTAGTCGATGAGGTCGATGCGGGTGATGATGTCGACCGGCGCACGCTGATCGTCGAGCACCACCGCGACCTTGAAGCGGCGGAACAGCTCGGTGAGCACCGCCACCTCGGTGACGCGGTCGACCGTGCAGTAGGTGGCCTCCACCAGATCGCTGACCGGCACGTCGGAGCGGTTGGCCTCCAGGGCCTTCTCCAGCAGGCGCTTCTCAAAGAGCACGCCGGTGATCTTGCCCTCGTCGAGCACCGGAACCTGGCTCACACCGTGCATCTTCATCACGCCGATCACCTCGGTGACCCGCGCGTTGGGCTTGACGCTGACGAGGTTGCGGCGGCCGCGGTGGTGGAGCAGATCGCCCACGGTGCCCATGGTGTTCTCGGGCTCCATGTAGCCGCCCTCGCGCATCCAGGCGTCGTTGAAGATCTTGGACAGATAGCGGTTGGCGCTGTCGGGCAGCAGCACCACGGCGACGAGTCCCTCGGCGTCGTGGCGGCGCAGGTACTTGATGGCGCCGGCCACCGCGGCCCCCGACGAGCCGCCGCAGAAGAGGCCCTCTTCGCGGACGAGGCGGCGGGTCATGTGGAAGCACTCGCGATCGTTCACGCGCACCACATCATCGACGTACTGGAAGTTCATCGTGGAGGGCAGGAAGTCCTCGCCGATGCCCTCAATGACGTAGCTGTGGGGCTGGGTGAGCTGCCCGGTGGTGAAGTAGTCGTAGTACAGAGAGCCGACCGGGTCGACGCCGACCGTCTTCAGATTGGGGCGAACGGTCTTGAGGAACTGGCTGGTGCCGCTGATCGTGCCGCCCGTGCCCAGGCCGGCGATGAAGAGGTCGAACTTGTCGTCGAGCTGGGCGTGCAGCTCGGGGCCGGTCGACTTCACATGGGCCCGGGGGTTCGCCGGGTTGTGGTACTGGTTGGCGTAGAAGGCGTTGGGGGTCTCTTCCACGAGGCGCTTGGCGGTCTGGTAGTAGCTGCGCGGATCTTCGGGCTCGACGTCGGTGGGGGTGATCACCACCCGGGCGCCCCAGGCCCGCAGGGCGGCGCGCTTCTCTTCGGACTGTTTGTCTGGCATCACGAAGATCGTGCGGTAGCCCTTGAGCGCCGCCACCATCGCGAGGCCGGCGCCGGTGTTGCCGCTGGTGGCCTCGATGATCGTGCCGCCGGGGCGCAGGGCGCCGCTGCGTTCACCCTCTTCGATGATCTCGATCGCGATGCGATCCTTCACCGATCCGCCCGGGTTCAGGTACTCGAGCTTGGCGTACAGGGTGGCCTTGAGGCCCTCGGTGACGCGGTTGAGCTTGACCAGTGGGGTGTCACCGACACATTCGAGGACATTGTTGTAGACGCGGCGCATCAGGGCCTCAACAGGCAGTAGGGAGCCGCCGCGTAACCGGCCGGCCGGCCTGAGGCAGGTGGGGGCCGTGCCGGCGGAGCCCCTCGCCGCGCTGCCCGACTTGATATAGTGGGCCGGCCCGTTTCCCCCCTTGGCAGGACTCCACCGTGGACGACATCCGGGACCGCATCGTTCGCAAAGGCGACTACGTCTACGGCTCCTTTCTCAAGCCGGAGTCCATTGACGGATACATCAACGCCAGCAACCCGGGTGACCGTTCGGACATCTTAGGGCGCTTCCCTTTTGCCGAATCCAGCGTCAACGACGCGGTGGAGTGCGCCAAAAAGGGGGCCCGCACCTGGCGGCGCAGCGGCATCAACGATCGGGTTGTGGTGGTGCGGCGCTTCCGCGATCACCTCGCCCGGGCCCAGGAGCGCATCGCCCGCCTCGTCACCCGCGAGACCGGCAAGGCCATCTGGGAGGCCCGTCAGGAGGTCCTCGCTGCCATCCGGGCCCTTGATTTGTACCTCGAAGAGAGCCCCGGGATGCTGGCCCCCCGGGTCATCGAAGAGCTGGGCGCCCGCAGCGATCGCCTGCCCCGGGGCGTGGTCTCGGTGCTCTGCCCCTTCAACTTCCCGGTGCTGATCCCCACGAGCCAGGTCGGCGCCGCGATCCTCGCCGGCAACGCCGTGGTGGTCAAGCCGAGCAAGTTCACCCCCGGCGTGGGGCAGTCGTTGGCCGAGCTGTGGGACCGCTGCAAGCTGCCGCGCGGCGTCTTCAACATGGTGCAGGGCCCGGGCTCGGTCATCGGCCAGCGCCTCACCCAGCACCCCGACGTCGACGCCGTGGTCTTCACCGGCTCCTACGCGGTGGCCACCCTCATCCGGCAGGCCACCCTCGATCGCCCCGAGCTGCCCCTGGTGATGCAGTGCGGCGGCAAGGGTGTCGCCGTGGTGCTCGACGACGCCGAGGTGGATCGCGCCGTCTACGAGGTGATGGTGGGCGCCTTCCTCACCAGCGGCCAGCGCCACAACTCCACCGGCCGGGTCATCGTCACCGAGGGCATCTACGAGGCCTTCGTCTCGATGCTGGTGCGGCAGACCTCTCGGCTGTCGGTCGGCTACGGCTTCGACACCGACGTCTTCATGGGCCCCCTCATCTCCGAGAACCTGCGCAGCCGCTACCGGCGCTTTGCCCGGGCCCTCGTGGGAGCCGGCCACGCCGCCCTGATCGAGGCCCGCCCCGAGCGGCTGCAGCGCCGGGGCTTTTACGCCCGGCCCTCGATCTTCCGGGTCTTCTGGGAGAACGGCAGCCCCTTCCTCGCCGACGAGCCGCCTGGGCCCACACTGCTCATCTACAAGGTCTCCAACTGGGAAGAAGCGGTGGCCCTGCACAACCAGTGCGCCTTCCGGGCCAGCACCAGCCTCTTCTGCCGCGGCGACGCCCCCTACCTGGGCGAGGTGCGCGATCGCCTGCGCACCGGCGGGCTCAACATCAACCGCGGCAGCATCGGCGCCAGCCTGCGCTTGCCGTCGGTGGGCCTGGGCCGCAGCTCGAATGGCATCTCGGGGGGGCTGGAGCTGGTGCAGGTGCTGAGCCACCCGCGCTCGCAGCTCATCGAGACCCGGCCCTTCACCGGCTCGCCGGTGCTGCCCGGCACCAACTGGAACCTGCCGCCGGCCAGCGAGCCCGCGGTGGAGGTCGTCGAGGACACCGATGAGTCCGACGACCTCTCCGCCTCTCTCGAGCTGTCGGCGGAGTAGCCGCTACTTCGGCGGGCCGCCGGGGGGAGGGCCGCCCGCGCCGCCCGGAGGGGGTCCGCCGGCCCCTTCGCCGCCGGGAGGGGGCCCGCCGGCGCCGCCGGGAG
>Ga0164294_10001689_pt1 | contig 20295 bp, 21 predicted proteins | sample GEODES005metaG_FD_111479 | JGI IMG/M metagenome (GOLD analysis project Ga0164294, IMG submission 111479) | Oligotrophic lake water microbial communities from Sparkling Lake, Wisconsin, USA - GEODES005 metaG | ecosystem: Environmental > Aquatic > Freshwater > Lake | place: USA: Sparkling Lake...
CCCAAGAGCCCAAAGACTGGCTGCTGGCCCACGACATGGTGCCGCTGGATGTGCAGTCCGCCTGGAGCCGCGCCTGCGACGATGCCATGGCCTTGATTGCGCGCCACCCGACCCTGACCAGTGAGAAGTCGCCCATTCGCCTGCTGCGCCTGCACGGCGACTGCCACCCCGGCAACATCTTGTGGACGCCACTGGACGCGGCCACCAGCGCCGGGCCGGGGCCGCATTTTGTGGACCTGGACGACGCGCGCATGGGCCCCGCCGTGCAAGACCTGTGGATGCTGCTCAGCGGCGACCGCGGCCAGCGCACCCGCCAGTTGGGCGCGCTGGTGGACGGCTACGAGCAGTTCCGCGAATTCGACCGCGAAGAGCTGGCGCTGATCGAGCCCCTGCGCACCCTGCGGCTCATCCACTACAGCGCTTGGTTGGCAAGGCGTTGGGGCGACCCCACCTTTCCGGTCAATTTCCCCTGGTTTGGCTCCAGCGACTACTGGCAAGGCCAGGTGCAAATGCTGGTGGAGCAGTGCGAAGCCATGCAAGAAGACCCGCTAGTGGTGTAGCCCATGGCGCAACCTAAGCCCACCCTGAACCTGATCGGCGCCGGGCGCGTCGGCCAAACACTGGCGCGGCTGTGGACGCAAGCCGGTGTGTTTGCAGTGCAAGACGTGCTGACCCGGTCGCCGGCCAGCGCGCAAACGGCCTGCGACTTTGTGGGCGCGGGCGTCCCGGTCGCACATTTGGATGCGATGCGCCCCGCCGACGTGTGGCTGATTGCCACCACCGATGCGCAGATTGCCGCGAGCGCAGCCGCCTTGGCCGCTCAGGCCGCCCAGTGGCCCGCGTTAGCCCCAGCCTCGCGCACCCACCAAATCGGCTTGGCAACCGCGCGCCCCACCGCCGCACAGGCAGCGGCGCCCTTCCCCATCGCCTTCCATTGCAGCGGCGCGCTCGGCGCCGACCAGCTCGCGCCCCTTGCCGCTTTAGGCTGGCACACCGCCAGCGCCCACCCCATTCTGAGTTTTGCCACGCCCCAGGCGGCCTGCGCCCAGTTTCACGGCACGCCCTGCGCGCTGGAGGGCGACCCAGTGGCGCGCGCGTTGCTGCAAGACGCCTTTACCGCCATCGGCGCGCAGTGCTTTGAAGTGAGCAGCCAAGACAAACTGCTCTACCACGCCGCTGCCGTGTTTGCCACCAACTTCTTGCCGGTGCTGCAGTCGGTGGCCGAAGACGCCTGGCGCGCCACCGGCGTGCCCGAGACACTGCTGCCGCATTTGCGCGCATCTTTGCTGAACAATGCGGTGGCCAACATCACGCGCTTAGGGCCGCAAGGCGCACTCACCGGCCCGGCGGCGCGCGGCGACATTGCAGCCATCGCCCGGCAAGCGCAGGCTGTGGGCGCGTACGACAACCAAGCCGGGGACGCTTACCGAGCGCTCAGTGCTTTGGCGCTTCGGCTGGCGGGCCATGGACCGGTATCTGACGGCGCAACTGGCGCCGGGCAACAGAGCGACTAGGACCTGCCCGCCGGGCGCAGACTTGCTTTAGACTGAGTCGCACCATGCACGCCACCCCTGCAATTCCCCGCCACCTGGCCGACGCCCTGTCGCCGCGAGGGCCGGTGGTGTCGGCCATCCGCGCGGCGCTGCCGCAGGCCCTGGCCGTGTAAGCCTTTGGCCGCCAGCATCGAGCGCTGCGTGGGCCGTGCCAAGGCCGAGTACGCGCGCGACCCCGACACCTTTGCCCAAGACTTCACGCGCCAGGACGCGGCGATTTTGAACATCCAGCGCGCCTGCGAAGCGGCGCTGCACATGGGCCAACACCTGGTGCGACGCGAGCGCTTGGGCGTACCGCAAAGCGCGCGCGATGTTTTTGAACTGCTGCATGTTGGCGGCTGGCTGTCGGCGGACCTGGCCGAAGCCATGAAACGCATGGTGGGTTTTCGCAATATTGCGGTGCACGACTACCAGGCGCTGCAACTTCCCATTACCGTCAACATCATCCGCAATCACCTGGACGAGTTTTTGGCGTTCACCCAGGCGGTGCTGACGCACGGTGCCCAGCCACCAATCGCTGCATAAGCGCTATCCGGGGAGCCACCTAGCGGCCTGCGGCCACCCCGAAAATCGATTTAAGCGCGCTAAAAACCACCCCTCCGGGCAGTGCCAGTTCCCCGCTGGCGCCCGACAAAAACCAGCAGTACGATTGCGACCAGCACCGCCAGCACTTGTTGTAAAGGCGTGTTTTCTGCAAAGTCCAAAGGCGCATCCAGCAGCACGTAGGCCGTTGCCGCAAGTAAAACCGCCACAGTGCGCAAGCGCCAGCCGCGTGCTTGCCCATACTGCGCGCCCAAACGGCACCATAGCAAGTTGCCCAGCAAACCGGCCAGCACGCCCAGACAGGCACCCACCGCCACATCGCCCGGCCAGTGCGCGCCCACCGCAATGCGCGACAGGCCCACTGCGGCAGCCAGCAGCCACAACCAGGCAAAGCGCGCGCGGCGCTGCGCGTCCAGCGCAAAGTACAGGCTGCTGGCCACGGCAAACGCGGTCAGCGTGTGGCCCGAAGGCATGGACGCGACTTCGAGCTTTTCGCCCACCAGGTGAAACAAGCTGTTGTCCACCACGGCGGCCGGACGCGGGCTATCGAGCAGGCCCTTGCCCAGTCGGGCAAACAGCACGCCAAAGGGCACAGCGCACAGCCAAGCCCACAGCAGGCGCGGCGCCAGCACCAGAAGTGGCGATGTCACTGCCAACACGCCCCAGGCATTGCCCAGCAGCGACAGCCCGGTCCAAAGCGGCACGGGCAACAGCAAGCAAGCCTGGTTGATCGCCAGAAACACCCCCGGCTCGCCCCAGTGCAACCACAGCGGCGCGCACAGGGCCAGCAGCGCTATGGGTATGGCCCAGCGGCTCCGATGCACAGGCTTGGCGCTCCCGTTCATCTATTCCAGCCGCAAACGCGGTTGCGGGCTGCCCGACCAGCCATGGCAGGCGTAAAAGCGAAAACGCGACAGCGGCGCGCCCCAGTGCGTGGCATCTTGGGTCTCTAGCAACGCGCAATCACGAAAGCCGTGCGCGCCCAGCGGGACGGTGTACGCCATGGCCGACCAGTCCACCAGCAGCGTGTCGCCACCCACCGCCAGGTCGCCAGCCCAGATATCAAACTGGTCAAACCGGTCTTCCAGCACGTGCACCGGCAGCGGCCGCGCGTACCAGCCCAGGCGGCTGGCCAGAGTCCAGTTTTGCACTGCGACGCTGGCTAGACCCTGTTCGGCGGCCAGGCTTCCAGCGCGCGCGCCCGCAGCTTGCCAGCCGTAGAGATCAACAAAGGGGTTGGCGCCCACGGGCGTATCCGCAAGGCTGCGCGGCAACAAGGGCGCGCCGCCACTGAGCATCAGGCCGCCCAAGCCCGCGCAGGCCAGCGCTTGCAGCGCTACCCAGCCCGCAATCAGGGCGCGCCGCAGCCGCGCACCTGCGCCCGCCCGCCAATGCGCAGCCAAGGCCAGCCCCGCAAACGGCGCCAGCGCCACCCAGGCGGGGGCTGTCCAATGCGGCAGGCTGCTGCCCCCGCCTGAGAGATAGGCCAACACCCCAAACGGCAGCACAAAAAACCAGCGCATCACACCCAGGCGGGTGCGCGCCCACGCCCCCCAGAGCAGCAGCGGCCCATAGGCCAGCAACTGCACCAGCACAAAGCGCAGCACTTCTTGCCAGCGCCACACGCTGCCCGCGCCGTGCTGCGCCTGGTAGGCAAACGACACCCAGGCGTTCTGCGCATTCCAAACCGCCACCGGCGACACCAGCAGCAGCGCCAGCAAAATCGCGCCCCACAAAGCAGGCAGGCGCAACAGACGCAGGCCGTGGGCGCTAAACAAGCACAGGGCGCAGGCCAGGGCCAAAAAGATGGCCGTGTATTTGCTCAAACCCGCCAGCCCCAGCAGCAGCCCCAGCACCAGCCAGGCCAGCGGGCGCGCCAAGGCGCCAGGCTGCATCAAGCGCTCAGTTTGCAGCATCACCAGCACGGTGAAAAACATGAGCAAGGTGTCGGGCAGCAAGCCAATGGCCAGCACATGCAACACGGGCGCCAGCGCCAGCGCAGCCACCGCCCACAGGCCAGCGCGTCCGACTGCGTCACCCCCATCACCCGCATCAGCCAACACCAGCTGCTGCGCCAGGCGATACACCCCCAGCACCGTGCCCAGCCACAGCGCGCCGGGCACCACGCGCAGCAGCACCGTGGGCGCGTCCAGCACCACCAGCGGCCACTGCACCCAGCCCACCAGCGGTGGATGGTCAAAATAGCTGAGCGCCGGGTGCGCGGCATACAGCAGGTAATGCGCCTCGTCCACCGACAAACCCAGGGCCGCCGCCAGGCCCAGATGCAGCACGAGCGCGGTGGCAATCAGCCAACGCGTAGAGCGCTCGGGCGGCAGAAAGCGAAGGAAATTTGTCAAACACCAATCCGGTCAAAAAGAATCCGTGCAGTCTAAACTGCCAACCCGCAGCCCCCCCCGGATGCCCCAACCAACACCCAAAGGAACACCATGCCCACCTACCACGTAGAAATGATCGAAGGCCGCACCATTGAGCAAAAGAAAAAACTGGTGCAAGAAATTACCCGCATCAGCGTCGAAGTGCTGGGCGGCTCGCCCGACTCGGTGGACGTGCTGATCACCGATGTGAAAGCCGAAAACTGGGCCACCGGCGGCAAACTGTGGAGCGAGCCGCGCGGGGTTTGACAAGCACACGTCAAAGGCAGTGCGACATAATTTTTTCGTAGCTACAATCAAACCATGCCGACCTGGGACGAAGCAAAGCGCCTTCGCAACCTCAAGAACCACGAACTGGACTTCTTAGGTTGCGAAGCAGTCTTTGACGGACCAGTCGTCAATTGGGAAGATGCTCGTGAGGCCTACGGGGAGCAAAGGATCAACTTGCTCGGCTGGCTGAACGGCATCGTTGTGCACATGACATACACAGAGCGAGGCGATGAGCCACACATCATCAGCCTTCGCAAGGCAGAAAAACATGAAATCCGTCGCTACATCCAAGAAACCACCGCTTACCGCTGCTGAGTGGGAGCGGCTGATCGCTGCTGCGCCAGGCAAAGACCGGGCGCTGACCCCCAGCGAAGCGCAGAGCATGGCGCACGCGGTGGTTGTGAAAGGCGGCGGTTACGCCGCCGTGCGTGAGGCACTGGCAAAGAAACGCGAGCGCGGCGAACGCGGCCCGCAAGTTGCACCCACCAAGCAACTCGTCAGCGTTCGCTACAGCCCTGAAGTCTTGCAGTACTTCAAAGCAAGCGGCGCGGGCTGGCAAACCCGCATGAACGAGGCCCTTCTGGAATGGGTACACAAGCACCTCGGCAGTGGGGGTAGTGGCGGCTGAATCGCCAGAGAGTCGAACGCCAAGCGCCCGGTGCTGTTCGCGTCTTAGAGTATGCAAAGTCACCCCCCAACTCGACCTCACCAACGAGTTGCAAGACCGCGAGCAACTCGGCTCTTCGGGAGCTTCCACGGTCCCGCCTCAACGGGTCAACATCCCGGGTATTTCTTTCAGCGCAAACACGTAAACTGTTTCCATGTGCCAATTGCTAGGAATGAACAGCCGCCTGCCCGCCAGCCTGACCCTGAGTTTTACCGGTTTTGCCCAGCGCGGCGGCGGCACCGACCACCATTCGGACGGCTGGGGCATTGCGTTTTTTGAGAGTGATGGCGACCAGCCGGGCAAGGCGGCGCGGCATTTTGTGGACAAGGAAAGCGCCGCCACCTCGCCCATTGCGCACATGTTGCGCAACTACCCCATCAAAAGCCACAACGTGGTGGCCCATGTGCGCAAAGCCACGGTGGGTGCGGTCAACTTAGAAAACTGCCATCCTTTTGTGCGCGAACTCTGGGGCCGCTACTGGGTGTTTGCCCACAACGGCGACCTGAAAGACTTTGCGCCGCTGCTGCACGGCAGCTTTCGGCCCGTGGGCAACACCGACAGCGAGCTGGCTTTTTGCTGGATGCTGCAAGAAATGAACAAATCGCACGCCGGGGTGCCCACCGCGACCGAACTCACCCACACCCTGCGCGAGCTCTCGCAGCGCATTGCCAAACACGGCACTTTTAACTTTTTGCTCAGCAACGGCCAGGCGCTGTGGGCGCATGCCAGCACCAAGCTGCATTACGTGCTGCGCCAGCACCCGTTTAGTGAGGTGCAACTCAAAGACGAAGACATCAGCGTGGACCTGTCGCAGCTCAATTGCCCCGACGACCGCCAAGTGATTGTGGTGACCGAACCCCTCACCTCCAACGAAACCTGGGTCGCCATGCAGCCCGGCGAGTTGCAGGTGTTTATTGAAGGGCAGCCTTTCAACTAGCTGCCTGGGAACCCGCAGCCGGTGAACGTGCTGCCGATGAACCAGCAGCCGATGAACCCGCAGCCAGTTACCGAGCCGCCGCCTCCAGCGCGTCCATGAACATGGCGCTCACGTCAAAGCCCGTCTGGTCGGTGATTTCCTGGAAGCAGGTCGGGCTGGTGACGTTGATTTCGGTAAGGCTGGTGCCGATGATGTCCAGGCCCACCAGCAGCAAACCGCGCGCCGCCAGCACCGGGCCAATGGTTAGGGCCACCGCACGGTCTGCGGTATTGAGCGGCTGCGCCACGCCCAAGCCACCGGCCGCCAGGTTGCCCCGCACCTCGCCGCCCTGGGGGATGCGTGCCAGGCAAAACGGCACCGGCTTGCCGCCAATCACCAGCACGCGCTTGTCGCCCTCGCGAATGGCGGGCAAAAACTTTTGCACCATCAGGCTTTGTGCGCCGTCTTTGTTCAGCGTCTCGGTGATCGAACCCAGGTTCAGGCCGTCGTCTTTGACCCGGAAAATGCCGCTGCCGCCCATGCCGTCGAGCGGCTTCAAGATGATGTCGCGGTGCTCTGCATGGAAGGCGCGCACCGCCAACGCATCGCGCGTGACCAGCGTGGGGCCGATGAACTGGGGAAACTCCATGATGGCCAGTTTTTCCGGGTGGTCGCGCAGGGCGCGCGGCTTGTTGAACACCTTGGCACCTTCGCGCTCGGCTTGTTCTAGCAGGTGGGTGGCGTAGAAAAACTCGCTGTCAAAAGGCGGGTCTTTGCGCATGACCACGGCGTCAAAGCTGCGCATCTCTCGCACCGTACCGCTTTCCAGAAAAAACCAGTCTGTCGGGTCGCCCGTGAGGCGAATCTGGCGCACCAGCGCCTGCACCACGCCGCCGCTGCGCCATACCAGCCCGCGCGGCTCGCAGGCCGCCACGGTGTGGCCGCGGGCCTGGGCCTCACGCATCATGGCAAAAGTGGTGTCTTTGTAGATCTGGAAGGACTCCAGCGGGTCGGCAACGAACAGAATGTGCATACAGGAATTCTCCAGACAGACGCGCCGCGCTGCGACAAGGTGCGCAGGGGCAATAAACCGGTTGGCCGCCGACCTTCAGGCCTGGCGCTTGGCTGGCCGGTAGTGTTGCACAGCCAGCGCCAGCACCCCAGCCAGCAAGCCCCAAAAGGCCGAGCCCACGCCGCCGATAACCACGCCGCTCAGGGTAATCAAAAAAGTCACCATGGCCGCTTCGCGGTCAGACTCTTTGTGCAGGGCTGCTGCCAGCGCGCTGCCGATAGTGCCCATCAGCGCCAGCCCGGCTATTGCCGCAACCAGCTCTGTAGGAAAGGCTGTCAGCAGCGCCATGATGGTCGCGCCAAACAAACCCAGCACGATGTACAGCACGCCGCAGGACACGGCTGCGGTGTAGCGCCGCGCGCGGTCCGGGTGCGCTTCGGGGCCCATGCAAATAGCTGCGGTAATGGCGCTCAGATTGAGCGAAAAAGCGCCAAAAGGCGCCAACACGAACGTGGCCAGTCCGGTGAGCGTGAGGATTTTGGATACCGGAATCCCTGCGTCGCCACCGTGCGCACGCTCATCGCCAAAGCCCGAGGCGCGGATGGCGGCCACGCCCGGCAGGTTTTGCGAAGCCATGGTGACCACAAACAAAGGCAGCGCCAAGCTGACCAAGGCGGAGAATGAAAATTCAGGCGCCACAAACACCGGCACCGTCAGACCCAGCGGAATATCCACCCGGGAAAAGCCGCCTTGCGCGGCCACAAACAAGACCGCAAACAACAGGGTACCGGGCACCGCGTAGCGCGGCACAAAGCGTTTGCCCAGCAAATAGGTGAGCAGCATCAGCACCACCAGGGGCAAGGCCGACTGGGCCGCAGCAAAGCCTGACAGGCCAAAGCGCGCCAGGACGCCTGCGAGCAAGGCGCTGGCAAGTGCCACGGGAATGCGGTTCATCACGCGCTCGAACCAGCCGGTGGCACCCACCAGCACGACCAGCGCGGCACTGGCCATAAAGGCGCCCACCGCATCGCCCATCGAGAAGCCACCGGTCAGGCCGGCGCTGGCTAAAACCGCTGCGCCTGGCGTGCTCCAGGCCACCATCACCGGCTTGCGCAGCCATAGCGAAGGAACAGCAGTGGCCAGACCCATGCCAATGCAGACAGCCCAGAGCCATGAGGCCAGCATCGCTGGCGTAGCGCCAAACGCCTGAGCGGCTTGGTAGATGATGGCAATCGAGCTGGTAATGCCCACCAGCACCGAAACAAAACCGGCAGTAAAGCTGGACCAACTCAGGTCTTTGAAGAACTGCACTGATGCCTAGATTTCGATTTTGGAGCCCAGCTCCACCACCGAGTTGTTGGGCAGGTTCAAAAAGTCGGCGGCGCTGCTGGCGTTGTGGTGCATTTGGGCAAATAACTTTTCGCGCCACGGTGCCATGCCCTTGCCCAGTGTAGGCACCACGGTGTCGCGGGACAAAAAGTAGCTTGTCAGCATGGGGTCCAGCGCCACGCCACGGCCTTTGAGCTGCTGCAGGGCCTTGGGCACGTCGGGGTCGTTTTTGAAGCCGTAGTTGATTAGCACCTGCCAGCAGTCGTGGCCCAGGCGCTCGATCTCGATGCGCTTATCCAGCCCAATCCACGGCACTTCCTGGTTGCGCACGGTGACAAACAGATTGGTGTCGTGCAACACCTTGTTGTGCTTGAGGTTGTGCAGCAGCGCGTTAGGAACATTGCCTACGGCCGCGGTCAAAAACACCGCCGTTCCTTCCACCCGTGTGGGGGGGCTGACAAACACGGCCTCCAAAAAGCTGGGCAAATCCATGGAATCGGCCTGTATTTTCGAGCTTAAAAGCGCGCGCCCGTCTTTCCAGGTGCCCATGAACAGGAACACCACGGCGCCAATAAGTAGCGGAAACCAGCCGCCCTCAAACAGCTTGAGCAGATTGGAGCCCCAAAACAGGAGGTCCACCGTAAAGAAGAAGCCGGTTGCCGCCAAACACAGACCCAGCGGGTATTTCCAGCCATAGCGAATCACATAGAAGGTCAAAATGGTGGTGATCAGCATGTCAGTACACACCGCAATACCATAGGCCGCAGCCAGATTGCTAGACGACTTGAACATCACCACCGCCAGTACGATGGCGGCAAACAGGCCCCAGTTAACAAAGGGAATGTAGATTTGCCCCGCCTCGCGCGCGCTGGTGTGAACCAGATTCAGGCGCGGCAGGTAGCCGAGCTGAATCACCTGCTTGGTCACGCTAAAGGCGCCGGTAATCAAGGCCTGAGAGGCAATCACCGCCGCCATGGTGGCCAGCACCACCAGCGGCAACAGCATCCAGTCGGGCGCCATCATATAAAACGGGTTTTTGACGGCCGCAGGGTTACTCAGCAGCAGCGCGCCTTGGCCAAAGTAGTTCAAGGTCAGCGACGGCATGACCACAAAAAACCAGGCCACGCGGATCGGTTTTTTGCCGAAATGCCCCAGGTCGGCGTACAGCGCCTCGGCGCCGGTTACGCACAAAACCACCGCGCCCAGAAGGATGAAGGTCACCCCCGGGTTGTCCCACATAAAGGCCAGCGCGTAATAGGGGTTAAGGGCCACCAATATGTGCGGGTTAGCAGCGATGTGCGCCACGCCCAGGGCCGCAAGCACCGCGAACCACAGCACCGTAATCGGACCAAAAAACTTGCCGATACCGGCAGTGCCGCGTTTTTGTACCCAAAACAGGCAAAACAAGATCACCAGAGTGATCGGTACCACGTACTTGACGAACTTCGGCGAAATGATCTCCAGGCCCTCCACCGCGCCCAACACCGATATGGCCGGGGTAATCACCCCATCGCCGTAGAACAAACAGGTGCCAAAAATACCCACGTTCAGGAGCACGCGGCGCAGGGCGGGCCGGTCTTTTACCGCCTGGGACGCCAGCGCCAGCATGGCAACCAGGCCGCCCTCTCCTTCGTTATCAGCGCGCAAAACCAAAATAACGTATTTCAGAGAGACGATGACGGTCAGGGTCCAAAAAATCATGGACAAGATGCCGTACACATTGTCCGGGGTGAAGGGCACGTGGCCGGAGCCAAACACCTCTTTAAGCGCATACAGCACGCTGGTGCCAATATCGCCATACACCACGCCAATGGCGCCCAGCGTGAGCGCGCTTAGTGAAGATTTAGAAGCAGACAAAGTTGCTCCGGGTGCTTAGGCTGCCCGGTTTCCGTTCAATAAGGGAGCACCATTGTGCCCCTGCCCGAGCGTAAAAACCTTCATTGTGTGAAAAACGATACCAAGAATGCTGCATCGCAGCAAAAAACGTCGCACGCGCGACACTGCTGGCGGCGGCCGGGCTGCGGCTTAATCGTCCGGGTCGGCTTCGGGGTCGGTGGCTTCGAGTTCGTAGCTCGCTGCCAGCATGGCCAGGCGCCCGATCACGCCGTACATATAGAAGCGATTGGGGGCGCTGGCGCCCGGGCGAACCCCCAGCTGCGGCAGCTGCGCGCCCCCGCCAAAGGCCAGGGGCACGTAGCTCGAACCTGGTGCACTCAGGTTTTCATCGCTACCGCGCTCGGCGTGCACCCGGTAAAAACCGCCCACCACATAGCGGTCCATCATGTAGACCACCGGCTCGGCCACAGCGTCGTTCATGCGCTCGTGGGTCAGTATCCCCTCTTGCAGTATGAGCTCTTGAAGCCCCGCACCAGGCTGGCCCGGCGCGGCGGACGCCGCCAACAGCGCGGGCAGGTCATTGGCATCGCGCACCGTCATCAAGCCCATGCCGCTGCTGCGGTTGTTGGCCTTGACGATGACAAACGGTCTTTCCTTGATGCCATATTCCTTGTACTTTTTCTTCACCTTGGACAGCAACACATCCACCCGCTCACCCAGGCTGGCCAGGCCCTGGGCGCTGGAGAGGTCGATGTTGCCGCAGGTGTCATACATCGGGTTAATCAGCCACGGGTCGATGCCAATGAGTTTGCCAAAGCGCTTGGCGATCTCCTCGTAGCACCGGAAGTGCATGCTTTTACGCCGGGTAGTCCAGCTGGCATGCAGGGGCGGCAGCAGGTATTGCTGGTGCAGGTCTTCCAAAATGCCGGGTATGCCCGCATGCAAATCGTTGTTGAGCAGCACGGTGCAGGGGTCAAAGTCTTTGACGCCAATGCGACCCTTGGCGCGCACCACCGGCTCCAGGGTGATGCTTTCGCCCCCGGGCAACTCCATCACAGTCGCTTTTTTGATCTCCGGGCTGATGGAGCCAACGCGCACGTTCAAACCCGCCATGTGGAAAACACGGCGCAACTGGGCCAAATTGCTCAGATAAAACGTGTTTTTCGTGTTGTGCTCGGGAATGATGAGCAGGTTGCGTGCCTCGGGGCAGATTTTCTCGATCGCCACCATGGCCGCTTGCACGGCCAGGGGCAGCATCGCCTCGGTCAGGTTGTTCCAGCCCGTGGGGAAAAAGTCGGTATCTACCGGCGCGAGCTTGAAGCCCGCATTGCGCACGTCCACCGAGGCATAAAACGGGGGCGTGTGCTCCATCCACTCCAGCCGAAACCAGCGCTCAATAGCCGGCATCGTGTCCAGAATGCGCTGCTCAAGCTCATTGGTTGGGCCGGTCAGTGCGGTGACGAGGTGGGGGACCATGGCGGTGCTGCTTTCATCGGTAAATTGCCGGGCCGGGTTGTGTAAACCATTAAGTTCAGATGGTGGCCAGTGGGGGAAATGCAAGTGCCTACCCGCCGTTAAAGGGCACTATCCCCGCACCTCGCCCTGCCCCAGCACCACGTACTTCAGCGAGGTCAGACCCTCGATGCCCACCGGGCCGCGGGCGTGGAATTTGTCGGTAGAAATGCCGATTTCTGCGCCCAGTCCGTACTCGAAGCCGTCGGCAAAGCGGGTGCTGGTGTTGACCATGACGCTGGCCGAGTCCACTTCGCGCAAAAACCGCTGGGCATGCATGTGGTCGCGGGTCAGGATGGCGTCGGTGTGGTGGCTGGAATAGTGGTTGATGTGGCAAATAGCCGCATCCACGCCGTCCACCACCTTGATGCTGATGATGGGCGCCAGGTATTCCTCAAACCAGTCTTGCTCGCTGGCAATCTGCAGATTGGCGCCGGACACCGCCTCAAGAAGGGCTTTGGATTCGGGGCAGCAACGCATTTCCACGCCTTTGGCGGCGTAAATCGCGCCTATGCGGGGCAAAAAGGCGGCTGCCACACCGCGCGCCACCAGCAGGCTTTCGCTGGCGTTGCAGGGGCTGTATTTTTGGGTTTTTGCGTTGTCAGCCACCGTAACGGCCATGTCCAGGTCGCAGGGGTCGTCCACGTAGGTGTGGCAGTTGCCGTCCAGGTGCTTGATGACGGGCACTTTGGCGTCGCGGCTGATGCGCTCAATCAAGCCCTTGCCGCCGCGCGGAATGATCACGTCCACATACTGCGGCATGGTGATGAGTTCGCCCACCATAGCGCGGTCGGTGGTTTGCACCAGTTGCACCGCGTGCGCGGGCAGGCCGCTTTCAATGAGGGCCTGCTCGACCAGCAGCGCCAGCGCTTTGTTGGAATCAATCGCTTCCGAGCCGCCGCGCAAGATGCAGGCGTTGCCGCTTTTGATGCTCAGGCCGGCCGCCTCAATGGTCACGTTGGGTCGGCTCTCGAACACCATGCCAAAAACGCCAATGGGCACACGCATTTGGCCCACACGGATGCCACTGGGCTGCTGCTTCATGCCGATGATTTCGCCAATCACGTCGGCCATGGCGGCAAGCTGCTCGCAGCCTTGGGCGCAGGTTTCCAGCACTTTGGATGTGAGGCGCAGGCGGTCTACCATCGGCTCGGCCAGCCCGGCCGATGTGGCGCGGTCCAGGTCTCTGGCGTTTTCTATTTGCAGCGCGGCAGTGTTTTCGCGCAGCAGGGCAGCCAGCCGGGTCAGGGCCTGGTTTTTGCATGCGGTACTGGCCGCTGCCATCAGGGTGCTGGCGGCTTTGGCTTGGGCGCCCAGGGTTTGGGCAAGTTCGGAAATGGTGGGAGCGGTCATGGGGCGATTTTCACCGATGGCAGGAGCCTGCCCATTGTGCCCGCCCTACAGGTAGCGCGCGTAGGCGATGGTGACCGTGCTTTTGCCGTTGTTGTTGGTCAGGGTGCTGGGCAGAGATTGGGCGTTGATCGTGGTGCTGGCGCCCAGGCTGCTGTACTTGGTGGTTTGGGCCGGGTTGCTCACGCCCAGGCCCTGGGCGCTGATATAGCCCCGGATGGTGGAACTACCCGCGCTGGTAAACGCGTTACCCGCAAGTACATAGCCAAAGGCATTGGTCGAGGAGGCCAACACGATGTTGCCGCCCACGTAGCTGCTGGCCTGGTAGGTGCTGCCGCTAAAGCTGCCGGCCATGTAGGCGTAGCTGCCCAGACCGGCGGCGGCAGTGGCGTCGTAGCTGGCGCTGGCGGTGTTGCAAAAGTTGCTCGGGTAGTATGCGATGGTGGCGCCAGCGGCCGTGGTGCACACGCCGCTGGGGGCATAGGTGGTGCCATCCACTGCGCCCGAATACCCGGCGTAGTTGGGCGCGTAGGTGACGTGGCTGCCGCTGGTGGCGATGTTGCCGGTGGCAATAAAGGTGTTGTAGTAGGTGCCGTTGCCCGCGTCCAGGTCGCCGCTGAACCAGGCCACGCCGGGGCGAATGGCGTTCATGTCGTTGCCCACATACCAGCGCAGGTTGGACGCGTCGTAGCGGATGCACTGGGACGACAGGCACAGGTTCATGGTGGCGTTGTTTTGGTTGCAGGTGCTGTTGCTGGTGGCGCACAAGTAGTCGTAGCGGGCGTTGCCGCTGGCGTTGCCCAGCAAGTAGGTGCCGTCGGTGACGCTGTTCACGTTTTTCACGTCCACCAACAAATTACCAGCGCTCACATAAAAGGCGTAGTTGGCATAACTGCGGTAGTTGGTGGCGTTGAACTGGTTGTCCGGCGTGATGGACACCGCCGCCACGGCCGTGATGGTGGGGCTGGGCCCGCCAGTGCTGACCGTGCCGCTATAGCCAAAGCCGTTGCCCACAATGCTGCCACCCACCGTGCCGCTGATGTTGGCGCCACTTCCCTTGAGCACCAGGTTGTTGCCCGCAACCAAGCTGCCGATGGTGCCGCTGCCCATGTACACATTGCCTATGGTGCGCACGCTAGTTGCTTGGCCGTTGTTATTACCCGTGAACAGGTCTACGCCGGCCCCAATGGGGTCGGCACAGGTGGCGGCCACGTTGCTGGCGCCGCCACCTGCAGCGCCGGTGGCGCTGCAACTGTTGGTAAACGCCGTGTCGCCCAGGGCGGCCAAGGTGCCGTTGCCCGTGGTTGCCATATTGATAGAACCATTGGCCGTGGCCACGCCGCTGACCTTGGTGCCCCCGCCACCGCACACATGGCGCCGGGCGTTGATGGTGACCACCTGCACGCCGCCGCTAATCACCACGTCGCAGTTGGAGTTGAGTATTTGGTAGCTCGATCCGCTGCCGATGTTGATGGTGCCGGTGGCGTTGATGATGTCAGCGCCGGTGATGCTATTGCCCCCGGTGCTCAAGTCGCCTGCGATGTTCATCACGCTTTGCGCAGACGCGTCTTTGTTAATGGTGATGCTGCCTTCGAGCTTGGTGTTCATGGCGGACTTGAATACGGTGCTCAAGCTGCTCAGGCTGTTGGTGCCGCCGCTGACGGTGTAGTGCAGCTCCAGCGTCACAGTGGATTTGACTTTGTCGGATGCCAGCGCCGTGGTGCCGGTCACCTGGGCCACAAAGTCGCTTGCCGTGGAGGTGTTCATCAGGCGCGCGCCCATGCTGTCTGCGCCGCTAGAAAAGGTCAGCGTCGTGCCCGCCGCCGATGCACCCTGCACGCTGGCCAGCAGCGTGGTGCGTTGCGCAGTGCTCAAGCCTGCAAGGTACTGGCGCACCAGCTCTGCGGCGGTCCAGGCATTCATCTGCGCCTGGGTTTGGGCGTGCACCGTCAGGCTTTGGTCTTGGCCGGTGCGCACGTACTGCACCACGGCAAAGGTGCTGGCCATCACCGCCAGCCCCACCAGCATCACCATCAGCACAGTGGTGACCCCCCGCTGGTGGCGAGGACGACTGAACCCCTTGAGGCGGTGCGCTGTCATGGTGTCTTGAAGTTGAACAGGCATTGCTGCTCGGTCAGCGGCGCGCCGCTGCGGTTGGTGCTAGCCAGAGTCCAGACCACATTGCCACTGCCGGCGGTCAATCCAAAGGGCTTGCACGCAGTGCTAGCGACGCTAAAAGTGATGGCGGTCTGGTTGTAAGCGGCAGCGGCCTGGTTGGCCGGACGGTCGGCCCAGCGGGTGAAGGTCCAGGACAGGCTGCTCCAGCCGCTGACGCTGCCCGCACTACAGGCCACCGGGCCCAGAAAAAACAAGCCTCCACCGCCGCCATTGGTCGCTTCGAACAGCAAACCGGCGCACTGCGCGGTGCCCGTGGTGTTCATGGCCCACAGCACCGCGTTGCCGCTAGAGCCGGTGGCCACGGTGCTTCCACTGAGCGCCGTGCCGTTGAGTGCCGCACCCGACAGCACCACCAGTTGCGTGCCCAGACTGGCCGAGGCAATGCCATAGCCCGCGTCCTGCACCGCAAGGCCAGCGCGCAGCAAAGCGGCCGTGAGCTGCGAGTCGGCAGCAGCGTCTTGCCCGGCCTGGCCGCCGTAGCGGGCGCTGACCTTGAACATCGACAGCATGGCCAGCGCCACCACCGTGGACAGCAGCAGGCCCAGCATCAGGCTGATCAGGGATTCGCCTCTTTGGCGGCTCGCTCTGGCGCAGGGCATCGTGGCTGTGCACCTGCTAGGGGCTAAAGGAGATGACGCCACCGTCGCCAAAGAGCGCGCTGGCGGTAGAGCCTGCGTCTGTGGTGGCCAGTGTGGAAGGAACTTGCAAGCTGGTGGCCACGCCCTGCCCCGCACCGCTGATGGTGGGCGTGACGGTGCTGCAAGTCAGCGCATAGGGCACGGTCTGCGTACTGGCAGCAGCAGTGGCTCCAGCGCTGTCCACATTGTTCAGGCGCAGCGCAAAGCTTCCTGAACCGCTGTTACACCACGCTGCCAGATCGGCTGGCACGGCCAGCATGCCGCGCATCGCGAGCACGGCCATGGTTTGGGTGCTGTGGTAGCGCTGCATGGACAGCGCGCGCGCCGCGCTGTAGGCCATGCCCAAACCCAGCGCCGCGCTGAGCACCAGGCCCACCAGGGCTTCGAGCAGCATGCTGCCCCCTTGGCGTCGGCCAGGGCGCACCACTGCACAGCGCTTCGGCCGTCGCGTGGCGCGCTCAGAGCAGCGAGCCCGTTGCATCATTGGCAGACGCTCCTCGCGCCAGGGTATATGTCAGCACTGCACCCGTGGTCGGCACTCCCCGGTTGTTCAGGCCCACGACGGTAGCACTGCTGGCCGTCACACTGCTGCCGCCCAGCGTCAATGCCACCGACGACGGAAAGTCAGCCGACCACAGCACACTGGCGCCGCTGCTGGCGCAGTCGGCGCTGCTGGGGTCGCCCTTGCAGACGTAGACCGTGCGCAGGTTGGTACCGGTTTCGAGCTTGAGACCGGCTGCGGCCTGGTTGCTCTGCGCCGCGTCCGGGTTGCGTAGCGCCAGCGCCTTGGCCAGGCCGTAACCCGACAACAACTTGCTTTGCGCGTCTTTGATTTGTCGGCTATGCGTCCAACCCGCCAAAAACGGCGTACACGCCATCAGCAAAAACGCCATGATGGACAGGGTAACCATCAACTCAATCAAGGTAAATGCTTGCTGTCGGCGCCGGGACTGCATGGGTTAGGGCCTTACCAGGAGGTGATGCCACACGCATTGTCCGACGGCGCGCTACGCACGTTGGCGTTCGTCAGGGTCAAGATGCAACTGCTGCTCATGGCGCCGGTGCCCACGGCCGTTACGGTGAAGGTCGAGCTGGTGCTGGTGACCTTGTAGGTGAAGTAGCTGCCTTGCGAAGGCGTCCAGGATGTGAAGTTGGTGTCACCCCCGGAGATGGTGGTCTGCGCGGCGTAGACCGGGTAGCTCAGGGTTTTTTGGAAGGTGTTCTCCAGCGCCAAAGCCATGCCCACCAGGTCCGCCGTGGCAGCTTGGGCCCGGCTCTGGGTCACGTAACGCTGGTAAGCCGGCAGCGCGATACGCGCCAAGATGCCCAGTATGGCCACCACCACCAGCAACTCCACCAAGGAAAAGCCGCTTACCTGCGCGATGTGGCGCTGGCGAACCGCCTTCGACAACAAAAAACAGCTGAACATAAAACAAGTTTAATGCAAAATTCGTTTTATGTTAGCTAATTAGTAAATATTAATTAAATAGGTTTTTTCGTTAAATTTGCTATCTTGGCGCGGGCCGCGCCTGCCCCGTCGTGGGAGCCGGGCTACCTGTGGCACACAAACGGCACAGCTCCTGCGCCAGCCGGTGTAACGCCTGCCAGCCGCTGGCGGGCCAGTCGGCTTGTTTGAGGCCTTTGACAATCCCGTCCACCAACTGGGCTGACTGCAGTAAATCGGCCAGCGCAGCGGCGCTCAGGCGTGGCAGCACGCGCTCGAACAGGCGTTCCTTGGCGCCCCAAATGCGGTTTTCGCGCAAGGCCATGGGCAGCGGGCGGCCCTGGCCCATGGCGTCTTTCACGCGCTTGAGCGCCCGAATGTCCTCAGCCAGCGTGTAATGCACCAGCACCTCGGCCTCGCCCTCGGCTTGCAGGCCGTCAAGCATGCGCTGCACGCGCAAGGCCTGACCGGCCAGCACGGCTTCGGACAGCTTGAACACGTCGTAGCGCGCCACATTCAGCACCGCGCTTTCCACCTGCGCCAGCGCCAAGACACCGGCGTTGTCGGCGCTGGGCGGGAACAGCAAACCCAGTTTTTGGATTTCCTGATGGGCGGCGAGCAGGTTGCCCTCTACCCGGTCGGCAAAAAATTGCAAGGTGTGCTGGCCCTCCTCGCCCGCAGCCACGCGCTGCCCCTGCGCGGCCAGGCGCTGGGCAATCCACTGCGGCAGCGCAGCGCGCTCCACCGGCTCCACCTGCAGGGTGATGCCATGGCTTTCCAAGGCCATAAACCAGGCCGTGGACTTGGTCGCCTTGTCCAGGCGTGGCAAGAGCACGATGGTCAGCGTGCTGTCATTGCCCTGCGCTTGTTCGGCAAGTTGCTGCAGCGCCGCGCTGCCCTCTTTGCCGGGCTTGCCGCTCGGGATGCGGATTTCGATGATTTGCTTATCGGCAAACAGGCTCAGGCTGCCTGCGGCGGCCAGCACCTCGCTCCAGTCAAAGTGGGCGCCGGCCACGGTGTGGGCGCTGCGCTCGGCAAAGCCCTGCGCACGGGCATGGGCGCGCAAGGTGTCCAAAGCTTCAAGCTGGAGCAGCGGCTCGTCACCGTGCAGGGTGTACAGGCTTTTGAGCCCACGCTCCAGGTGGCGGCCCAGTTGCAAAGGGGCAATTTGCATGGACGCGCGCTGATTAGGGCGTGAGCGACTTGACTACAGCCAGGCGGCGCACCAGCTGCTGCACGATGTCGGTTTGCATGTCGCGGTACAGCAGCACTTCTTCGGCCTCTTTGGCCAGCACGGCGGTTTCGTTAAAGCTGATGTCGCGCTGCAAGGCGATCTCGGTGGGCGCAATCAGCTCCGCCCCGGCGAGGGTGCGCAGGCGAAACTTCACCCGCAGGCGCAACTGAAACTCGCGTACCTGGCCCGAGGCGTTCACGCCGACCACAATTTTTTCGCGCGCCTCTTGCAAGATGTCCACCACCGCGTCTGGTGGCAAGCCGCCTGCGGGCGGCACCAGCGGGCGCACGCGGGCGCCCAGGTAGCGGTTCAGTTCAGCGGCCACGCCCGCACTGCGTTCCGGGGTGACGGCCACGGTGTCAAACACAAAGTTTTGGCTGCTGCGCAGCGCAAAGCCGCAGCCTTGCAAGCCCAACACCAGCGCCATGCCCCCAAGCAACACGCCCCGGCGAACCATGCCCAGTGTGGCGGCGCAGGGGCTTAAGGACGAGCGGGGCGAGACGTGTTGCATGGATTGGCGCCGCTTCAATCTACAGAACCACGTTTACCAAGCGCCCCGGCACCACGATCACTTTCTTGGGCACCGCCCCGGCGGCGAAGGCCAGCAGCGTCGGGCTGCCCAGCGCCAGCGCCTCAATGGCTTCCTTAGAGGCGCCCGAAGGCACCACCACCGCGCCGCGCAGCTTGCCGTTGATTTGCAGCACCAGCTCGATCTCGTCTTGCACCAAGGCCGCCGGGTCCACCTGCGGCCAGGGCGCGTCGAGCAAATCGCCGATCGCGCGCGCAAAATCCAGTTCAGCCCACAGTGCGTGGGCAATGTGCGGGCAGGCGGGGTACAGCAAGCGCAGCAGCAGCGACGCGCCTTCGCAGCGCAGGGCGGCATCACCCTCGCTGGCGTCAAAGGCAAAATCATCCAGCGCATTGAGCAGCTTCATGCAGCCCGACACCACGGTGTTGTATTGCATGCGCTCGTAGTCATAGCTCACTTGCTTGAGCACCACGTGCATTTCGCGGCGCAGCTTTTTGCCCTCGGCACGCAGTGGGGCCGTGCTCAGGTCGCCTGCCGTGGCGGCGCGCAGTGCGTCCGCGTGCTTGTAGCCAAAGTTCCACACCCGGCGCAAAAAGCGGTAGCTGCCTTCCACGCCCGCGTCGTTCCACTCCAGCGTGGCCTCGGGCGGAGCGGTGAACATGGTGTACAGGCGTGCGGTGTCGGCGCCGTATTTGCCAATCAGGTCTTGCGGGTCCACACCGTTGTTTTTGGACTTGGACATGGTGCCCACGCCCTCGTAGTCAATCGCCGTGCCGACGGGTAAGACGCCAACGGCCTTGATCAACCGTGCGCCAGTGACCTTGCCCGCCTCGTCATGCACATGTTCCACGTCCTGCGGCCAGAAATACTCTTTGGCGCCTTTGTCGGTGC
>Ga0164294_10001690_pt1 | contig 20274 bp, 16 predicted proteins | sample GEODES005metaG_FD_111479 | JGI IMG/M metagenome (GOLD analysis project Ga0164294, IMG submission 111479) | Oligotrophic lake water microbial communities from Sparkling Lake, Wisconsin, USA - GEODES005 metaG | ecosystem: Environmental > Aquatic > Freshwater > Lake | place: USA: Sparkling Lake...
AAAAAGATGTAGAAAATTGAATGACTTTTTATTCTTATCGGACTGAAACTAGAATCACAACCCCCCATTGTTTGTACAAATTACTATCGTTTCTTCGAAAATGTCTGCTTTATCTATGAATACCGCGCCTCATTTTGCAGAGGCGTTACGGGACATGGCAAATAGTGTTCCCATGCCCAAGTTAACCCATACCAGTTGCTATACTACGCCAACTTCCGATGGAGATTATTATGCGCAGCATACTACGGATCTGGATGCGTTCTTGAATAAATCTCCAGCGATTAAATTCGAGAATGAAGTGAATCGTATGCAACAGTACGATGTCGAGTTTGTGCAACCTAAGGAAGAAGGTGCGCTCAGTCTGGGACTGCCTGTTCTTCGTGGAGGACAAGACCCATTCGAGGAATTGAGATGGGAAGATGATATTCCTGCAGACGCGTTGATGGCAGCGCGTGCATCAGACCCCGATATCAAACCTCATCTTTGTTCCGGAGTTTCCATTCATATGGGATACCGCCCCATTTCTGAGGAAGAAGCGTTTGTATTTGCGGTAAGTAGTGTAAAAGTTCTACATGCATCTCATTTTACTATTCCGAGAGGACAAATGTCAATCGAGAAAATCATCGACCGAATCAGAAAGGTGGTTTTCTCCACGGAAGAGATCCACGAAATTGTGCCAATAAACATACACTTTGATTCGGTCGAGAATACCAGCAGTATGTACGGTTCGAACCTGCTCTATACAACTTTCGACGAATACGGCAATCATCGATTTGCGAAATTTGACATCCACTTAATCGCGATCGAGTCTCCCGAGGAAATTGCGGTGTTAGTGACGCACGTCATTGGCGATACCCGCCTCTCGATGGGGTTTTTCCGAACGGTTCGCGATTACGTTTTGAGCAACGGGACGACGGAGAGAAAGGTTTGCCCAGACCTCCAGAATGGATTTGCGGATCAATATATTGATGAGATGACCGAACCTGCCTATATACCCGGCGAACACGTGCCTGACTATACATCGGATGGCGATGATGATGACGACTACTACTCATTCTATCCATCTTCGCAGGACAGTTTTGACAGTAGTCCGTAAGGTAAGTAACCCAGTAACCCACTAAACCACTAAAATATATTTAAAACCTACTTAAAGACACCTCACTATATATTGTATCCCCCCAACATATACTCTCTATCCTCCACACTTTATAACTAACCCTTTTTTAACGCTTATTTTTTGCAAAGAATCTTATCGCCAAAATGTCTAAATCTTTTGTTCTCACTTTACCCGAATGGGATGTTACCAACTCGCGCTTCATGCAACCAAAGGTGAATGAACGTGGTGGAAAGTCCGTCAATATTATCAGCAACCAAACGAATCGCGGATTGCATATTTCTCTTCCCTTTTTGAATACCTGGGGAATCAGCGACTTTGTCGATGAGAAGACCGGTGAGTCGGATGGAAAGTATAGTCTCTCTCTCTCTTTCCCAAGTGAGGATTATGCTACTCCCGCGACTCGTCAGGCACTCGAGAAGTTGAAGGAATTCGAGAACTTCGTGTTGGATTCTGCTGTTAAGAATTCGGAGGTATGGTGGGGCGAGTCAATGTCCCGCGAAGTTGCCAAGCACACATTTTTCCCGTTCATCAAGTATAGTCGCAATAAGGATACCAAGAAGATTGATTTAACCAAACCACCTTCTCTTCGTGCCAAGGTCCCATTTTATGATGGGCGTTGGAATACGGAGATTTACAACATCAAGTCGCAGATGATTTATCCTGCGGATGATAATACTACCCCAATGGACCATATTCCTTCCAGAAGCAATGTCGCATGTGTTTTGCAGTGCGGTGGAATCTGGATTGGTGGAAAGGGTTGGGGACTCACTTGGAAGTTGTTCCAGTGTGTCGTGAAGAACAATCATCCTCAATTGTCAGTTCGAGGAGTTTGCAATGTCCATATTCCTAAGGAGGATTTGGAGGAAGGCGAACCTGAGGTCGCGCAGACTCAGAAACCTTCTGTGCCGGTTGTTGAGAAGAAGGTATCTGCGCCTCAACCAGTTTCTGCGGCAGTAGATGATAGTGACGATGAGGAACAACCTTATGTACCTTCTGCTCCGGTTTCTGTGCCTGCTGCTCCTGCTGCTCCGGTTTCTGTGCCTTCTGCTCCGGTTGTTGTGCCTGCTGTCCCGGTTGCTCCAGTAGAAGAACCTGTCGAAGCAGAAGCACCGGCAGTGGTGAAGAAGGTAGTCAAGAAGGTGGTGAAGAAGGCAGCATAATATCCCGTTAATAAATAATAAGTCACAATTTATGTATTATAAAAACGAATACACAAATTACTAGACATTGACATTGGAGTTTGTTCGTTTATTTATTTCGTCCGTTACGATTTGTTTATTTATTTCATTTTTTGTAACACATACTACAATAGATAATACTGCAACAAGTATTGAAAACACAACAATACCCTTCGCGATCCAATATTCACAATACATATTTGTGATAAAGACCAAGAATAAAGTAAACAAGATATCGAACAAGATATTACTCAGATGTATTCCAGAAATACATAAATCGAACGACGTGATGATAACGGAAAGAAGAAAAACTATTTTTGCTAAAACACAAACTTCCATGATATATATTATTGCTCCATAATGTCATCGTATCAGGAATATCTGACATTATTCGAAATGTCGGTTTAAACGTTCGTACGACTCAGGATTGTTTGCTTTGCATAATTTGTGCGTATCTCCGACATAACATCCGTCGCCTTTCGTACAGATCTCCATGCATTCCTTTACTCTCTTGACCCATTTGATACTATTCAAGTCCAATATTTTGTCGCCGTCGATTTTGATAAACTCGACTTGTTTTTTGTAAGACCTCACCATCTAGACAAATATAATAATATAACACTTTATTTGATATATTATTTACCGCGCTCCATCGAAGAAGATAGTTATTATAAAGATGACCGACTGTTTCTTAGAAATGTCCATCACATCCTCCGAATTATTGTAAGGAACCCCGCAATCTAAATATTCAACGCGTTGTGGTTCACTAGTTAATCTCAATGAATTCCCGCGTATTGTAAATTGTTTGCTGCCAATTTCCACTACAACCTCTCTATCCCATAACTCCGAATAATGATATTGCAGTGTTACTGTCAAATTATTGCACTCATCCAACTCCATATATTCTGGTAATACTGGGAAACATTTGACGTACAATCCCTTCCCATGATGCTCAAATGTCATTTCATGATGCCAAAGGGGCACCAAATACGACCGGTCCTCTCGCTTCAAAATATACACATTTTCATCCGAGAATAAGTCTTCTAAACCCGGATTCAGCACAATACACTCTTCTTCCGTTTTAAAAATTTCGTTTATCCTCTCGATTAATTCAGACGATAAATGCAGAACCGTCCGATATTTCATTAGCACGCCATAGACGATCCTCAATGTGTCTCGATTGATTGTCCGCAAATAATCGACAATGTGGTCTACATTGTGCTCAACTAGTAGGCATAATTTTTTGCCAATTATCTCAATTATTTTTGATATGAGAGGCGTGGTTTCCTCTCGAAAAACCGTCGACAGAAACGTTTTTAGAATATCTGGGTAAGAGTCGTCGTTGATAACTTCGTCTTCCGGTAAAAGTTGCAAATATCTGTATGCTGCTTGTATTTCGCGGAATTTCTCTGCCGCGTCGGGGGATTTGTTCTTGTCTGGATGAAATTGCAGTATCTTTGAACGATATGCCTTTTTGACTTCGTCTTCGTTCGCGTCCTCTCGAATCCCTAATACGTTAAGTGCATGTTTTCGGTCCATTCGATTTCGACTGATATCGATATATCTTCGTTATCAAATAAATAAACATACTCTCTAAATGGTATATTGGTCTATAGTTGTTATTGTAGAACTTCAAAAACGAATCAGTCTTTTCCATTATTTCGGAAAGTATTTCGCCGGATTCATCTACGAATATCCCATTCTCCACGAAGTGATAAAGAATGTACCAAAGACATTCCGTTACATCGAGACCGTATAGCAATATATCATACAGGTTGTCGCGAAATGATATAATATCGATGTTACTGTGGTCAATCATTTTTGCAATGATGTTGTCGCAAACAATATTAAATACGTCTTTCGGGGGTGTATCGACTTTCGCAATCAAATGCATTTCTTTCATGTTGAGCAACGACTCTGGCGCAAAATCGATCGATGGGGGGTCTCTTCTCAGCATACTAAACACGGTGACGTCATGATTCAATGGATGAATTTGCTGTAAAAACGTCTTATGCGATTTCGGACCACCAAATCGCGGATTTTGTCCGTTTCTGGATTTTTTATATAATTCGGCGTCTGGACGCTTTACTGGTATTAATTTGCAGCATTGAAGAATACGGTTCGGAATAAAACTCACGTGCTCCGTCAAGAGGACAAACGCAATATGAATACTTAATGCGCGACAATGCTGTATGTAACTATAAAATACATCTAATAACTCGCTATGGATTGACTGGAAATTCTTGCAGAGGATGATTCCACATTTCGTTTTTTTTGTGGAAACGATGTCTACAATCTGGAAAAAACATTCGTTCCATAGTTTCTTCGATTCACAACCAAGAAGCGCCAGATCGATTTCATAGTGAATATCGCTGATATGGTATTCATACGTCTGCTTATCTGTCGCCGCAGTCATCTTCTCCGTTTTCAGTCCATTTACCGCATACTTTTCTACAAATTTCAGAAACTGGGTATATTTACCTACTCCGGAAGGACCGTAGAATATAATATTCCCTAACTCGCTTAAAGACGCCGGCATTTCTTCGAGTATTGGTTTGAGTTCTGGATGCATATCCGTCTGTTTCGACGACGCGATATACTCTGCACAAGTGGTTTCATAGTATTTCATTTTAGAACGCAGTTAACAATATAGCATTGCGATTTATTTATGTGTCTTTTATCCTAATAGAGAATCACTGTACAACCAGTTTCGGTGCCATATGCATGAAATAATTAGTAATGAATACGAGGTAAGAGGATAGTCCTAATAGCGCAGGGGGGACTAAGAAACGTGCCACGTTGGTAATGATAGATGTGATTGTAGATGACGTGAATGTATTGAATGTGTAGTAGACAATTAAGAAGACTATGAATGCGATGTAGAGTTGGCGAATATGCGCGTCCCTGAATAGACAAGGGTCCCCTTCAGGTATATTGCGGAAATCTCGAATACTAAACCCAGCATAAAGAAGTCCAACGAACCCAAACGCATATTTCGCAAGTAAATAGATAACATCCCATCTCAGGACAGGCATTAGTAAAATACTATTAATTGCGACGGATAATGCTTTACCCACGCCTGTTTTAGAATATAGAGGGTTGGACTCTTTCGGTATGAAATAAGACAAAATGAACATGGCAACCCCCGCAATAACTGAACCGAGTAATATGTAGAATGCAATGACGTTTTGTATACTCATTAATATTAACAGCGCAAACGCCGCAACCAATCCGGCAATGCACGTCTTGATTATTCCTACGTCCGTACTATTTTTCACTTCTGCAGGTTCTTCTTCCATCTTTTTTCGCATTCGTTTATTCATTCCCAATAAATTGGAAATTCCGAGAGTCAATACCGAAAGCAAACTAATTGAAGGGTTTTGTCCGAAAACCAGATATCTGTCTCCGGGAGAAAATCCGAGAGGAGCACTCGGCGAAAGTCCGAAGAGGTTGAAGTTCGCCTCTACAAACGGGCGCGAGAATACGACGATTAAAAACGCGAATAGGAACCAGTATGATTTGATGAACGAATCCTTGAAATCCTGGATGGCAGGGTCATTCAAAGGATCGCAGACAACGCGTTTCGGCGTTTTATTTACTTCGAGAGGCGGCATCTGGAGTCTTCCGTAAAGTGCACTTCCTAAACCAATCACGACAACTGGAAACAAGACCCGAACCCAGTCTCCGATTGACCCGTTCAACATAGTATCGAATACACCTTCTGAACCAGACCCGTTTAGTATATTGTCTAACACATTGTATGTGAATTTGCGGACATCCTCTGGCGTGTTGTATGCGTAAACTGCGACGACACCAATGAAGGTAGTGACAGTTGTGAAAATGATTTTTGCGTTATCTAAATTCAGACGGTCATTCGGCGACCATTCTATTGCGGAATGGTTTTCTGCAAATTTATTTTGGAGTGTGACGATTGTCATCATCATCATTATGGATGAAACTAATGAGAATGCCATGGAAATGATGAGAACGCTATAACGAACTGTCCATTCCATGTTTTTACCATCGGACGAAATGGATCCATCCGTTATGTCTTTTCCTATGAAAAGACAGAAAATGATATTTATCATGAAAAACAGAACAAGTCCGAATAACTCGACGGACTTGATGTTTATTAGACAAAATGAAACAATGAAAACAAATATAAAGAAAAAATATTTAATGAATGATTTTATTTCAGATGTTGCCATTCCCTATTTGCAATTTATATACTAAGACGATATGTGTTTTCTATTGCGGTAATTAACTCCAGGGTTGCCATGGATTCCCATTTATCTTTGAGAGGTTTGATGGGGTGGAATGCGGGGTTGGGCATTTTTGTGGTTTGGTGGAAAATGTAGGGACCGTATTTTCCTTTTCTTATCGAGAGGTCGGGTCTCAGCGAGCGGAGCAATGTCTTGTTGCTCGTGCCGTCACGGACTCCGGAGGAGTCCTTTATGACGGTGGGAGACAACCCCACATTCGACTTTGCTAATTCTCCATAACCTTTTATTCCTCCAGACCCAATTGTCGGTATATCCTCTCCATCATCGGGTTCCAAAACGGATTGAGGTAAAAACATTGCGGCAGCGTCTTCTTCGCCGATGACATTTGATTTCTGTTCAATGAGTCTGACAACATCCTCTAACACGATTTCATTTGCAGATTTGATGTGAGGTTTCATTTTGCCTAAGAGATTCCGCTTGCACCAGAGGTGCTGAGGGAATCTCTCCTCCGCTTCGCTTGCAAAATCCTCGTATTCCTCCCTCTTCGAGTCCGTAATACTTCGCAAACTGATCGTCTGTTTGTTTCCTGTTTTGCTCCATTCCGCATACAACCCGAATTTCCCCTTCTTCAAGTATACTGGGGCACCTTGGTATTTGCCTAAATATCCATTATCCTCTCTCCAAATCAATTCTGTCATCGTATATTCCCCTCGTTTTGCTTTTTCTATATCCAATTCTACTTCTGGTCGGATTTTTGAATATTCTGGTTTTCCATTGTCGCCTCTCAGCAAAGACTTGATGGAAGCACCGTACGTATTGAATACCAATACATGGTCCGCGGTATCCGATAAAGCAAATGTCTGCTTTGTTTGTTTTGCTAGAGGTTTCGACCTCTCGGTGATATCGTCGAAACATTTGCGGCATATTTCGTGCCAAGTTTCTAATGCGTCTTCGGATGATCGAGAGGATATGATATCTAGTTCGGATTCCATCGATTTGGTGTAATCGTAGGAGAAACAGTCGTCGAAATGTTGCAGCAAAAATTCGAGCACTAGAATACCTGTTGGTTGGATGACCAGTTTGTCCTTTTCATCTCCAAATGATTTCTCCAGTTCGGTCTTCTCTAAAACAAATTGTTGAGAGGACGAAGATGAGGAAGGACGCAACTTGTATTCTGTGCATTTTTGCAGAATACCCTTGACATCGGTTTTCTTTGTGTATCCTCTCTCTTGTATCGTTTCAACAATGGAAGAAAAAGTAGACGGTCGACCGATTCCTAAATCTTCGAGTTTCTGGATGAGGGATGCTTCCGTATAATGGTGTGGCATACGCGAATCAATGGTTACTTTGGAATCGATGAGAGACCATGTGAGAGGAGTCGGAGATTTGGCAATTTGTTCCAAATACAGGGAGAGAGAGGATTCTGTCGCTTGGGTCTCTGTCAAAGACCCCGCATCCTTGATTTCGACTCGGCGCCAACCTAGGAACACCGGTGTCTCCATCGTGTACTTGTACTGGATGTCTTTTAGAGACGATGAAACCGAGTAATCTGTCATATTATATTTTGCGGTTGACATGCAACTCTCGACGGTGTTTCTCCATATCAAACTGTATAGTCGCGATAATCCGGTGTCGTTACTTGTCATGGAAGTTAGCGAGAGGTTGGTCACACGAATACCTTCGTGAGGCATCGTCGTATCAACCAATTTAATGGAATCTAAATCGCCTATGTATTCTGCGCCATATTCCGACTTGATATATTCGGAACTCTTTTTTAGGAAAACGTCGGAGTATTTCTGGCAATCAGTTCGCATATAGGTAATCAGACCAGATTGGTAAAGTGTTTGACAATGGTTCATTGTCTGTTTTGGTGAGAGGCGACATTGGTTGCTGGCAACTTGTAACAATCTGGAAGTATTGAATGGTTTTGGAGGGGAACGGGTCGATGGTCTCGTTTTTCCAATGGTAAGACGGTGTTCATGGGTTTTGGATTTTTCTAGGAATTCCAACAACAATGATTGAGAGGTGATGTCCGCGTCTAAATCGAATTTGATGGCGCGATTGGTGAAAATACCCGATACTTTGTATATTTGCGTCATTCCCGCGGAACGCAATTCGGTATATTTCTGGTGATGGTCGTAGACTAAGCGGAGAGCAGGAGTCTGGCATCGACCTGCGGATAAGGCATTCTTCCGGTTGCTTCCCAGGTTACGCCAGAGGAGAGGCGAGATCTTGAACCCGACGACCATATCTAGAACTTGTCGTGCCTGTTGCGCGGCAACCAGAGATAGATTGATTTTGGTCGGTGAGTTAACTGCCGCCGCCAAAGCAGGTTGTGTTATTTCGTGGAAAACAATGCGTTTGGTTACAACCGGGTCGAGACCACATACTTGGCAAATATGCCAGGCAATTGCCTCTCCTTCTCGGTCGTCGTCGGTCGCTAACAAAATGTTGAGAGGAGAATATTTTGCGACGGTTTTCTTGAGAGTTTCGACGTGGTCTTTCTTGTCTTTGATGAGGGTGTATTCAATTTGGAATTTGTCTTTGGTGTTTATGCTGGATAACCCGTCGATTTCACGAATATGTCCTTTGGAGGAAATACACTGGTATTTGGGTCCAAGATATGATTCGATTTTGGCGCATTTAGAGGGAGACTCGACGATGAGGAGAAAGTTCAAGGATTTACGGACTCTGGAAGAGGTAGTCAATTCGCAATTTTCAGAAGAGATTCCACAGGAATCTCGAATGAAAATATCGGAGAGTTGTGTTTTTTTTGATTTCGGAGGCATTTTGTTTTTGAATTGGCGAGAGGTTGGATAGTATTGCAGTGTTGTGTTTATTTTGATTTATATTAGAGTGATAATGTGAATCAAAATATGAGTATAATTTATAGAAAATATTTGTAAATTATGTCAAGTATCAAACTTTTAACGTCTAGTCGTATGGGCAAAAACCCATACGACTAACGTATATGACTAGTAGTGTTTTCCGTTGCTATAAGATAACTGCCTGAAGGGCAGTTATTGAAGGGCAACAAAAAATACGACTAGACATTAGGTTATAATATGAGTTATGCAAACGGTTAACGGTTAACGGTTCAACATAAAATACATCCCACCTAATGAATTAATTTTCGTAAATTTCCGAGTTTTAAATATGTAATCAGCATACGGAGCATTGTCCAGCAAATATATATTGTCCACCGCATCCAACACCTCCGAATTATATAATCCAAGTGACGGACCAGTATTAATTGCTATGATGGTTTTCACTGTTTTTGCAATGGCAGCAACATCACGTATCGTTTTATCATGAAGAGATATAATCGAATCGTTTATGTATTCCGTCACCGCGATTTTCCGTGTTTTACTTAATTCGGTTATAAACCAATTTAACTCGTTCTTGTCGTGACTGAATTGACAACTTTTAGGAGTGGAATTGATAATCAGGGTGTCAATGCCGGGATTCTCGATTTTTACGCTCTTTATCAAAAGGTCCGAATCGCAGTATTCGAATTTATACACGACAATCGGGATTCTATGAAACGCCAGAAATTTGTTGAACATATCACACAATATGTCTTCGATGTATTTTCCCGACTTCAAATTCTCTGTCCCTTGCCATAAATGGTATCCTTTTTTTTTATATGGAAGCAAATGTACATTTTTGGATGAATTGAATTCGTCCAAGTTTCTATGATGTGCCGCATTGCAATAGTAATTTATATGGATATTATGCGACTCAATATAGTCTTTAATTTGACTGAAAAATATAAAGCAAATCAAACTGTCCCCTAGTCCATATTCACAGTACGCTTCTATCCCATTGATATATGTGTACATATGCGTATGTGTATATATTTTAATTTATACAAGAATATATACACGAATTTATATTCATTATGAGTAAAAATATTTATTCTTGTGAGCAAGATGGTCTAATATATTTGCCGGTTTCCCTTGGAGAGGCAATCGACAAATTGACCATTTTAGATATCAAATTGCAAAAAATTAAGGACTCCAGAAAATTAGACGTCCAAAAAGAGTACGATTTGCTATATAGTAAACTAGAGAGGTTTATAATGAAATACACTGATTTATATCAGACCATGAAAAAAGTGAATCTATTGATATGGGACATGATGGATGTGCTAAGAGACGGATCTCTTCCAGAAGATGAATATCTACGAGTTTGCAAAGAATGCATCGAGTTCAATGATATCCGGTTTCGTGTCAAAAATAAGATAAATTATGTATCAAATTCGGAGTTGAGAGAACAGAAGAGTTATCGTGTAAATCGAGTCGTTATTGATATTGCAGATGAAATTGCGGATATTGACGATTTCATTCTCCCAATAAAGTATTTTTCTTATATTTACGATGAAATTGCGATCGTTTCTAGTAATAATAGGTTACAAACGGAATTCGCATATGACCCGACGATTCGATTTGCATCATCGATTGAACATGATAAAATGGAACATAAAATCCGATTTGTATTTAAAGATGAAATATACAGTCAATCGAAAATATATGAAATATTCGGATTAGTGCATTCGAATATTCAAGTAATAATATAATATTCGATATGCTAGCAATTCATACCACAGTCTAGATTTAATATTGTTCCTGTGCAATAATCAGAGTTTGCTAGAAATTCGCACGCTTTTGCAATTTCGAATGGTTCAATTATTTTCTTTATTGGCATAGACTCGATTATTTTATTTACAATATTGGGGTGAATCAATTTTATCATGTCCGTATTTACCAATCCAGGACATATGCAATTCACTAATATATTCTTGTCGCTATATTCAAGCGCAAGCGTTTTTGTAAAACCAATAACTGCGTGCTTTGAAGACGAATAGTTCGATTGACCTTTGCTGCCCTTTAATCCAACGATTGAAGAAATATTGATTATTCTACCATAATTATTTTCTATCATATTTTGTATTATAGAATGCGTTACATTGTATAACGAATTTACATTAGTTGAAATGACATTTGTCCATTGTTCTGGTAACATTTTATGAAAAAGTTGATTATCTATCACTCCTGCATTGTTAACTAAAATGTCAATTCTTCCAAAGTCTATTATAATATTTCGAATCGTCTCAACGCATTCGGCATTGTTTGTTACGTCCATTTTGTAAATATGTATTCCTTTTTTTTGCAAATCATTTGCATCGTTGATTGATTTATTGTAAGATATTACGACATTGTATTGCAGTTCTTTAAAATAAAGTGCAATCGATTTACCTATACCTTTAGAACCTCCAGTTATAAAAACGGTTCTTTGATTTGGTTTACTTGGGATGGGAATGTTTTCTGGGAGTGATATTGCAATATGGTCATTCTTCAAAATGTTATACTTACGTTCCAAATCGATTTGCATTTGTAAACATTGTTGGTTTCGGGGTTTTATCTTTTTTGCAGGCACGCCTCCATAAATCATCCAAGGTTCGGTGGTTTTTTTTATTAATGACATTGCCGCGACTGCGGTTCCGTGTCCCACTATCACATTTGGTAATATGATGGAACACGACCCAATCAGAGCATGTTCTTCTAATATGATATCGCCTGTATGTACATTTAAATACTCTCCGGGCACCATTGGGTTTGTCATAAAATCTCCAGAAAAATCGTCACATCCTCCATATAATTTCGCACCGGATGATATTCCTGAATAATTATTAAATATTATATTTGTTGCGCAAGTAATTACACAATGTGAACCTATATGAACGTAATTGAATATTTCTACTTTTCCTTTGCAAGATATAACCGTAAAGTCGTCTATGCGTATATTGTCATGTAATATCAAGTTAGATGGTTTGTAAATATTTGCAAATTTACTTACAAGTACATTTTTGCCGTAAACTGTAATTCCTTTTGATTTTAGTTCTTCGATTGTGTAATATCCGTCCATGGAAATTATACAATATCGCATCATAAGATACACATTATTATTACGCGATGCAAAACTCGCGAATCACCTCCACTACTTTTTTCTGGTCTTCTTCTGTGATTGTCGGAGAGGATGGGATCATTATGACCTCTTTATTCAGTAACGCGGATACCGGGTCGTCAACTACAAAATCGGATAAGTGATCGTGCATGTGAATCGGGTAAAAGAAGGGTCGTATGTCAACACCATTATGAATGAAAAATTGGGTCGTTTCTTCGATTGTTGCCGTGTTTCCAACCAGTCTTACCGAAAAAATCCAATTCGAACTTTCTGTTTCTTTCTCACATTCAAACAATCTGACTTTGCCCGCATCGATCAGTCCTCTCAATAGTACCCGGTAATTTTCAAAAACCCGTTGTTTATTTTGCAGAATCGTTTCCAAATCATTGAGTTGGTCGTAGATGAATGCTGCTTGCACATTCGTCATTCTGTAGTTGTATGCATGGACATTGTGCAAATATCGCACATTCGACATGCCTTGCGAGTATACACCCTTCATGTAGGCGTAAACGTCGTCGTCGTTTGTAAAAAATGCGCCACCTTCTCCCGACGTTATTATTTTATTGCCGTAAAAGGACACGGATGAACATAAGGCGCTTTCGGAAATCCCCGAATAAACCCCTTCATACTTCCCGAAAATACCTTCGCAATTATCCTCTACGAATACTAAATCCGGACGAATTCTTTTCAGTCTTGGCACGTTCACTATATTTCCTAGATTATGGACTATGAATATCGCGGAATTCACATCGAGCGTTTTTATGTAATCCTCCGATGTATCTATATTCCACGTATTGACATCCATTCGCATCACAGTCAATTGGTATTTTTCGTATTCCATTAAGACAGAATTATGTGCAGCGACGTAACAGTTATTGGGAACATATATTTTGCGGATTTCCGGGTGTTTGTGTTTTATTGCTAAAAACAGGCAATGCGTTGCACATGTCCCATTTGCCATCAATATGCAGTGTTTCACATTGAAAATGCGTTTCAATAGAGAACTGGTTTTTTCAATATATTCACCGTGGTTTGATATCCATCCGGTTTTTATTGCATGTATGGCACTAACGGAATATTTTTCTATATCAGGTTGGTAAATGCTTATCATTTATACAGTATACTAATTTACCGTACGACAATATTTTAACGCGAATAAATCATTCTACACAAATATAAATACAATTTGCTGTATAATACCAGCAAATTATACATAAAATCAATGCGGAAATGACCACCCAACTCCCCCAATACCGTGTTCGAATTCAAGATCGTGACTATAGTTCATGGTCCTTTGTCAACATAGAAACGAATACGCCAAAAGTCCTCACAGAATCCGAATCGATTATTAACCCCGCGCAACTCAAATTATTTTCAGAGGACGTCGTTGATTTATCTACTCCTATCCCTACGGTATTAAATTCCCCCACAAGATCCAACCTTATTCCGGGTGTTCTTATTTTGGACGGAAACCAGACATACGGACGCACCGCAAACAACAAACGACTCTTCTATAAATGCGTGCCTGATAACCCGAGTCTTCCTGCATTCCTTGTGCCATACCAACCCGAAATCAACTTCTCAAAAACACAGAAGAATCGTTATGTAGTCTTTAAATTCGAAAGTTGGCACACAAAACATCCACACGGAATTCTAGTAGAAAATATCGGAAATATCGACAATTTACCCGCATTTTATGAATATCAATTATATTGCCGCGATATCCATTCGAACATAAACGAATTTACAACTGCCGCAAAAAAATCCATAAAAATGTTGCCTGAGTTAAAGGTAAAAAAATCGCATTTTTTTCAAGATTCTTCGCCGACTCATAGAAAACACCGCGTCTTCTCTGTTGATCCGGAAGGCGCTAAAGACTTTGACGATGCCTTTTCGATTATGATGGATTCGCCATTTATTGCGACGGTTCGTGTTTATATTGCCAATGTTTATGCGTGGATGGAAACGCTAAATCTTTGGTCCTCGTTTGGCGACCGGGTTGGCAGTATTTATTTGCCGGATTCAAAACGACCCATGTTGCCATCGATTTTATCTGATAATATCTGCAGTTTGACTGCAGATGGAACTGCTAAACCCACGTTCTGTATGGAATTGAAGGTCGATATCAACTATTCTCTCATTATTACGGGTTCGATTCGCTTCCTAAATGTTCCGATGATTGTTGAGAAGAATTACGTATATGAAAGTGTGAATTTAGCGGCAGATCCGGATTATCAATTATTGCATCGATGCACACGAATATTAGATCCAGAGGTCAACGACAGTCATGACGTTGTTGCTTACTGGATGGTTCTGATGAATACAATTTGCGGGAATCGCCTAAATGAGATGGGGATGGGAATATTTAGAGAGGTTCGCCTAAATATAGAGGAGGAACCGGATCCATCTCTCGAACACGTTCCGCAGAGTTCTAAAACGCTTTTGCGAAACTGGAAAAATACTTCTGGCAAATATACTATTTATCAACCAAACAAACCGGTTGAACACTGTGCGTTGAAAAAGGAGTCCTATGTTCATATAACGAGTCCGATTCGAAGACTCGTGGATCTCCTAAATCTAATTGCTTTCCAAAAAGAGTTTGGTTTAGTGGAAAGAATAAGCGAAGAGGCAGAATTGTTCCTAAATAAGTGGCAATCGAATTTGCAGGAAATCAATCGTCGAATGCATGCCGTCCGCAAAGTTCAAATAGATTGCGATTTGTTAAACCGGTGCACTGCGCATCCAGAATGGATGCAGCATCCTCACCGAGGCGTTATCTTTGATCGGGTTGAAAGACCCGACGGCACTTATTCCTACATGGTCCATCTTTCGGATTTGAATGTTTTAGGAAGAATCGTTGTCCAAGAAAAACACGTCAATTATAGTTTTCTGGATTTTAAGTTGTTTGTTTTCCATGATTCGGATAAGATTAAGCGTAAAATAAGATTGGCAGTTGTATGCTAAAACCCGTCAATTCTTCTGTAAGAAGACGACCTCAATGTACTTGTTAGTTTAGAGAGAACATCCACTAAAGTAGAATGTGACACGGCATTCCATATTTCCCTAAATTGGGTCGGTTGATTTATTCGTAAATATTCGAGTTGCATGGATATTTCGGATAGTTTTTGATTTAGCGAAATGTCGGTTTCCGTGATTATGGCAACCGTTTCTGCTAAATTCGAAGACAGGGATTGAATAACGTCCGTGTTATGCTGAACGCTCATCCGCAAACTTCGAAACGTCTGTGAAATATCTAGGTTTGTCGATTCAATATTATCTGTAATGGCAATGACGGATTTAGCAAGATCGGTGTTGTTAACTGGACCTAGTTCGGAAACGAGTTTATGTGTTATTGCGTTGATTATCGCGGAGAATGCGGCAGTCTTTGCCAATTCATTCAATGCATTCTCAATATTTTCTGCATTGTTTAGCGCAAAACGGTTGACTTCTTGTTTGATAGATCTGCCGGTATAATCCCATACGCACAGCATAACTCCGTAAGCGAACGATTGAACCTCGTATATTTGTGATAGGGAAACTCTCCGGAGGTAAGACTTGAAGCGGGAAACGCATTCGCTATATGATTTTTGCTGGATGAAGTAGAGTTGTATGGCGCGAGAAAGAACCCGGTTGAGTTCGCCACCTTCCACTACATTTCGGATTGCAGTCGCCATCAATACGAAATAGATGATGCTGATAAATTGACCGAATGGGAGTTTCTGTAAAATTACAGTTATGTCGTAGAGGAGGAATTTGAGAATATTGACGGTTTTTATACCTAGTTTTCCAACCTGGTCGAATGTTTTTATGACCAGTAATCCGAGATCATTTAAAGTATCTGGTTTGTTCATAAATTTTGCGATGGTCATTTTGAGAGGATTGAAGAATGTATTTGAATCGGGGTTCTGGTTAGAAAGGAAATGAATTTAAAAAGTTTTCAATTTTAGTTGGGTGCTTTGCCCCGAATGGATAGGTTACGACACTACATGAAATACAATATAAAAACGTGGCATTATTATATTGTATTATTACCAGATTACCATGGCATTTTTGCGAACGATGTTTCTATTTTGTCTTGCTGTGAGAGTTTCCTCGTATTTTATGGAAGACCAAATTACGGTAACTGATGCGAACCAGTCATCTATATTCCTACCTCTACAAACAATCGTAGGAGGAGGAGGTCCATACGAATCTCTTTTCGATAAGTGGGTCGAAGAGTTTCGTGTCGTTTTCAATCACGCCGAACATCGATCTACGATGTTTAAGAGTTGGATAGAGAATCATATTTTCATCGAGAAGACGAATCAACAAAACCTCTCGTACGAACTCGGGCACAATCAGTTTTCCGGAATGAATCATACTGAATATGTGAAGTGGGTTCGAGGTGGAATGGATGGGAGCATTCGTATTTTTGGGGTGAAATCGAGAATCAGTGATATTTCTGAATATGCGAGTCTACCTGCGTCGATCGATTGGACTGCAAAGAGTGCAGTTACCCCAGTAAAGGATCAGGGACAATGTGGGTCTTGTTGGAGTTTTTCAACAACTGGCGCTTTAGAGGGGGCGTATGCAATCAAGAATTCCAAGTTAGTGAGTTTTTCGGAACAGCAACTCGTGGATTGTGATACTTTAGGAAATGGAGGCAGGGATCATGGATGTAATGGCGGGTTGATGGATAACGCGTTCAGTTGGATTTCGAAGAATGACGGACTCTGTGTGGAGGCAGATTATCCTTATGTATCTGGAACAACCAAGACCGCGGGAACTTGTGTAAAGAGTTGCAAGAATGTTGCGGGGTCGGATGTGTTGAAGTTTGTGGATGTGGAAAGCGCGTCGGATTTAGCATTCTCGACTGCTCTTGCTCAACAACCAGTGAGTGTTGCGATTGAGGCAGACCAGCGCGAGTTTCAATTGTACAAGTCGGGAGTTTTCACTGGTGCGTGTGGGACAAATCTTGATCACGGTGTTTTAGCGGTAGGTTACGGCGTCGAAGGAGGCGTCGAGTACTACAAGGTGAAGAACAGTTGGTCGACGACATGGGGCGAGAATGGATATATTCGGTTGGCGAAAGGCGCGACTTATAATGGCGGTAAAGGACAATGTGGTATTTTGCTAGAGGCGAGTTATCCTGTAGTTTGATTATATTGCCAATAAAAATATTATTTATACGGTAATTGTATAATGAACGCGGGACCATTGGAAGAAACATTAAAAGGTTGGGGCAAAACAGCGATTGATAATATTAGACGAATTGCAACCCAATCTGCAAAACATATAAAGAGCAAAATTAAAATGGGTATAGAAAATTTATCAACAAAGATATTTGCGAAATATGGGATTGGAGTTGCCGATGAAGAATATAGAAAATCGGTACTTTTTGTTACCGAATCCATTTACAATGATTTGTTTGGAAATATCGATATGACATTGTTTGCAAATGATTGCGAGAGTTCTCATTCAGATGACCAATATAATACACATGCAAGCGCGTTGAATGCTATAACAGAATGTAAGGAAACATGTGTTGAGAATGTTGCAAACCATTATAAAATTCAAATCGATTACTTGTTTAAAATGCAACAGTTATCTGTGCATCCTAATTTGTTGCCAAACGAATTGATTATTCCGACCGATTTTGATAGAATGATATTTATAATCGATCTCATGTGTTCGCCTGACCCGATTTCATATGAACTTGGTATTAAACGCAAAGAGTTTGTAAAAGGTTATAAAACCGCAAAGTGTGGCGACCAAACGCAGCATGTTGCAACCGTTTCTTATGATCGTAGAGGAAACCCAATGAAACCAACTTACAGTGCAGTAAAAAGCGTAGGAACTCCGTTTGGTCGGATTCAAACAATAGAAGATGTTATTAAATATTCTCCGAGTGTTTCTGACAAAACGAAGCGGGATACGAAACTGTATTTTAGAAGGAAATCTTTCCAGACCCCGGCTGAAACTCTAAGACAGATAGCGGAAGATGAGTCAAGAATGCCAAGTTATGTTAAATCACAACTACTTCCGTATGTTAGAAAGTCGATTAAGAGCATAAGAAAGGCGAACAGACTATCTGCAAAGGCGAAAAAGTCTAAGTCGCTTTATGCGTATGGGTTTAAAAGCAAGAAAGAAGGAAAAACACAAAAAAAACATTAATTATTAATTTTACAAATTCATTTTTATTTCAAATATACATGAATATAATTATATGATGATATGATGGTTTATGCAATAATTTCTTGAGTGTCCTCTTGTCCCATGTCCGCACGCTCCTCGCATTCTCGCTGCAGTTCTTCGTTCATTTCGTCGATGTCTTCCTCTAGTTTTCGAATATATGCCTTGGTGTACTTCTCGTCGGTTTTGCTGAATTTGTACATGAGAAGAGACAACGCGTCCTTAAGTCCATATCCTTTTGCCAAGAATGCTGTCTCCAGTTGCTCGATGGGGTATTCGTTCTCCAACTCTTCGCCATTCTCACTGTCCTCCTCGTCCGAGTATTCTGACCCAGATATTTCAGAGTATTCTTCGTCGTCTTCCGAATCAGATTTTTCAACGTATTCTATGATCGTAGTGCGACAAATCGGACAACCGTTGTTGCGCTGGACATGCTTCATCATGCATGTGAAGCAGAACTCGTGACCGCATTCGGTGACGCAGAGATTTTTTTTGGTACTGAGAAATTCGTAGCAAATAACACATTCCTTACCTGATTCGGAATCTGTGGGCGCAGATTCGACTTTCTGAGAATGAGAATCCACCGCAGATTCGACTTTCTGAGAATGAGAATCCACCGCAGATTCGATGACGGGCGAAGGAACAACGAAGTCTTCTTGGGGGGTCTCATCAACCGGCATCTTCTTTAAACACGATTGAGTATTGGTCATTGTTTATATTAATTCGTGAATTGATATAAATAAAATTCGAGTTCGATAATAATTCCAGGATAGTTCTGTCGATGTTTCAGGATAAATAAAAAGTCGTTCAATTTTGAAGAAGTTGAATTGCCATCTCATTACAAATCGTCTATGTTAACGATTTCGTCTTTGCGGACTTCGGTATAAGTACCCGTATCTTCAACTTCGGTATCTGGTATCAACCCATCCATGTAGTCACGTTCTTCTGTGAATTCAATCTCGCTATCTGCCACATCAATGTACCCGGCAGCAGCATCTCCAGATCCTTTACTATACGCATCAATATGACTTTTCAGTTCGGATAGGTCTATACTCGGGTTCTTCATCATTTGGCGTACCTCATTTGGGTCGTATACTTCTAGCAAATCACATTCCTTATAATTCGGGTCTTCCCACTCTCGCAATCCGACCAACACTACGGACCCAAGAATGATATTATTATCTCGTTTGGATCTCCCTCTAAATTTATTGCGGATGTGTCCGAGTAATTGCGGTTGTTTTTCGCATGCGAGGTCGGTCACTACGTAGAACATACCATTTCCGAGTACGCGAATAACTACACCATATTTCTCGAGGTCGCATGTTGATAGACGCAATGCGCGTTGTTCTTTTGCGCTGCTAATATGTTTTCGGGCAATTGCTTTTGATTTGTTTCCACCTTTCGTATTTTTTACCATTTTGTATATTTATATAGGTGTAGAGTATTATACAATTATTTGTTTATGTTGTAACGGAATATATATATGGGGGGTCAAGTCGAATGTATAATATAGGTGTTCGTGTGGTAACAATGTGTATGAAAGTGAAAGAGTATGATAATATTGAAATGAGTGACTTCAATGTAAACTTACCAGGAAGCGAGGTATCAAGAATGAAAA
>Ga0164294_10001691_pt1 | contig 20274 bp, 9 predicted proteins | sample GEODES005metaG_FD_111479 | JGI IMG/M metagenome (GOLD analysis project Ga0164294, IMG submission 111479) | Oligotrophic lake water microbial communities from Sparkling Lake, Wisconsin, USA - GEODES005 metaG | ecosystem: Environmental > Aquatic > Freshwater > Lake | place: USA: Sparkling Lake...
AATTATATAATACACGACTTATATCAGTAAATGCTGTGCTTGCAATAAATGATGGTGTTCTTGCAGTAAAATTAAAACATATATCAATATTAGTAATCGGACCATCAATTGAACGTTTTATAGAACGATCATTTGCATTATAATTAGATGAAAATGAACCATTTGAACTTTCAATAATAAAATTTGTTGCCGGAAAATAAATCCATGGACTACTAATATCGACTATTCTTACTAAGCGTTGTAAGTTCAATTGATAATAAACAAACCCACTAGGTGCAGTTTGTTTAATTGTATATTTGAAATAATAAGTTCCAAGTTGTGAAAAACATATATCAGTAGCTCTTTCCGTTATTTCATAATTAATAGTGGAGTTAAAATTAAAATTACTTGGGTCAATAATGGAACCACTGCCACTATTAGTTTTGTCATAAATTTTAGCAGACTTATATTCGTTACTAATTCCGCGATTATTTATATAAAATTTCAAACCATTATCTATATAAGATAAATTATTAGTATAGTTTAACACTACAATAGATGATCCATTTAATGTAACATCTGGTATATTAACAAAGTTTACTTCAAGTGTAATAAAATCTGAATAATTGTAACATAAATCTCTTATTCTATAATTTATAGTGCAACTTATATCATTAAATGTATTTAAACTAATTTCATTAGTCAAAACAGTTAATCCAGTTTTAGGGTTAGTACTAATATCTAAAAAATTTATACATAAATCATATATTGAATCATCACTGTATAATAAAACTGGTTTAATATCTACATATTCATTGCTTAATGCAATAAAACTTGATAATCTTGTAAAACATATATCATTATAAAAATTAAATTTAGTACTATTAGTAAAAAAATGTTTAAAATAAGTAAGATTAGTTAGTATTTTACCGCTAATATCATAAAACTTCAAAGTAGGTGGTATTTTATCTGCAACTCTTATACTATAAGTTTCTGATTTATTGGTAATAGATTGGTCAAAAAAATTTCCAGAATATTCTAATAAATAGTTATCATTAGAACCCAAACTTTTTGTACTAATTTTTAAATCATAATTACCAACGTATGATAAGTCTATAAGTTTGGGATTTATAGCGTCTGTTGGTTCTCTAAAAAACTTAGGTTTTATAAAATTACCACTAACAGTTACACTATTTCCAAGATTATTTCTAGCGCTATAAAAAAATTGTCTAGAATTTAAACCCAATAAAACATCTATATTATTTATAGTTGTTGTTAAATTACTTGCTAAATTAAAACTATACACTGTAAAAACATTATTTACACTATTAGTTATATTAAAATTAAACGAAGCTGGACTATTGCTTCTATTAATAACAATAGAACTACTAGTATCACTATAAATATAGCTAAAATCTCTTAAAAAGGTCACAAAATTTGAACTATTATTAGTAGTAGTAATAGACAGCGGTTCAATATTTTTAAGTATTAATTTTTTATCGTCAAATAGTTCAAAATTATTTATAAATGTTGAATAATAGTAATTTTGTCTTATTGGTATAGTTAATTCATTCGTTAAAATATAATCATTACTAAGACTTCTTCTATTATTTATATTAGTAAAATAACTTCCACTAATTGTTATGTCAAATGGAATAAAAATTTTATTTTTACTTTTATCATATATATAAACTTTAATGTCATCATAAAAATTATAACTTGCTGCATTAGAATTTGTATTAATACTAAAATCAAAAATCTTATTATTGCGTCTATTGTAATTATTACTTATTTCAATAATAGGTCCTGCATTAAGAATTAGCGCTCTAATATTTTGAATAATATTATCTTCATAATCTGTAACATTATAGTAAATATAAAAAGGGTTATTTAAAAAATTAGTACTTAATTCATTATTAATTTCATCAATTGGTGGTGTAATTATAACAAATTGATTTAAGTCATTATTTAATCTATCTTTTGATATATAACCCAATTCACTATAATCTGTATTTAAATTTAATATAAATTTATTAGATTGAAGGGCATAATTGTTTAAATTATAATAATCACCAGACAGTGTTTTAACCTGTAATATAGTATTAGAAAAATCATAAAATGATTTTGAATTACTTGAATTATCATATACAATATGACGCAATGCTATTTGTGTAGTATCATAAACAAAAGAAACTATATAAGAAGAATCAATTAAATTATTTGAAATAGAAATAAATTTAACATTTGTTGGTAAAAAAGCATCAATAACTTTTAGTTTTAATGAACCATAATAATATGTTAACCCATCAATATTAATTGTTCCTAATCTATAGGATTGATAGTTTTCATCTATATATATATTATTAGCGTTGACACTGTTAAAATTGTTCTCTAATCTTAGAGGATAATTCTTAGATATATCAATAATATGATAATCTTTTATAGATAGACCATAGCTTAAATCATATTTAAAATTGTTATTATTTAAATGTCTATTTTTATTAAAACCGACCTTGAAAGTATTAATATTTACGCACAAATCAATTGCACTTATTTTATTCAATAATTCGAAAGAAATAGAACTATATCCTCGGGTAACATAACTACAAGTCTCTGAATAATAAAATAAGTCATTATTGCTAATAGAAACATTACCATAACTAATATTAAAATTAGGACCATAACCAAAATCATATGATTTTATAGAAATTTTTGTAGTGCTAAAATCTCTATAATTATTGATTGAAAAACTAATATCGCCATAATAATAACTATAACTAGCATCTCTTAATATAAATAAATTACCCGAAATATCGTTATCATTATCTCTATAAAAAAGTCTATCATTACTATTATTTTGTGTTGGTCCTATAAGAATTTCAAAACTGGCCCCAATATTATTTAAACTATTATTGCCAATCATGAATGGTTGATTGGAGCAAAAATCAGTAATAGCAATAAATTTGTAGAGTTGTTTATTCATAAAATAAAAATTATTATCTATACTGGTCAATGTAGTAGTGCCGTAATTAGTAGTTCTTGAATGATTTATATTTAACAGTTGAAATGAAGTATCATAAAATCTAAAGAAGTCATTATTATTAAAACTATAATCTTGTCCTTTTGAAACATAAATAACAATTGCATTATTTTTATTCAAAGGTTCAACTGTTATAATATTTGATAAATCACTTTTAGTATTATTATCAAAAAATGCCAATGGATAATTAATACTCACATTGTTAATCACATAGTTTTTATTTATTGAAGTATCATATAACCCATAAGAAATAGTAGTACTATAATTAATATTAAAACTATTAGTAAAAACATAGTTATTATTACTAATTTCACTATAGTTAGTAACTAATGGAAAACAAGTTGTCATTATTAGTTATTAGTATATAGTATTAAAAAAATTAATATAATATATTCGTAAATAATACTAATTATGCTTATTTTATAAATTTTATAAATTTTATAAATTTTATAAATTTTATAAATTTTATAAATAAAATTGATAAATCATATAAATATTATTTATTACTAATATTACTACTATTAGCATTAATGACAACAAAAGAAAATATTGATAAAAAATATCAAAAAAAAACAGACAAAGAGCATGTGTTAGATAACCCAGATACATATATTGGTTCAATCGAACAAATTTCGTCAAATATGTATATTTATGATGAAATAAATAAGAAAATTGTGGAAAAAACCATTAATTTTATTCCAGGACTTTATAAATTATTTGATGAAGCAATTGTTAATTGTCGCGATCATGCATTACGAATGGAGCAAATAATTGCTAATAATCCCGAAAACAGTGAAACAAGTGCACGTGAAAAAAATTATCCAGTAACACATATAGAAATCACCATTTCCGATGATGGTATTATTACATTAACAAATGACGGTAATGGTATTGATGTTTCTATTCATTCGGAATATAATGTATGGATTCCTGAACTAATTTTTGCACATATGCGAACTTCCACAAACTATGATAAAACTGAGAAAAAAATAGTTGGAGGAAAAAATGGGTTTGGATTTAAATTAGTTTTAATATGGTCTTCCTGGGGTAAAATTGAGACTGTTGATTCTAAAACCGGACAAAAATACATTCAAGAATTTAAAAATAATTTAAACATTATTGAAAAACCAACAATTAGTAAGTGTAAAGGCAAACCTTATACAACTGTTAGTTTTAAACCAGATTATAAACGACTTGGTTTGCAAGAAGAAAATTTTGATAGTGATTTTAAAGCATTATTAATTAGACGTATTTTTGATATTGCTGCCGTTACTGATAAATCTATTAAAGTAAAATATAATTCCCTTAAACTAGACCCCGATGTAAAAGATTTTGAAAGTTATGCAAATCTCTATATTGGATGTAAAAGTTCACATCCACGACTCTATGAGAAAGCAAATGAACGTTGGGAATATAGTGTTTGCTTAGCACCAAATGAAGAATTTACACAAGTTAGTTTTGTAAATGGTATTCATACATCTAAGGGCGGAAAACATGTGGAATATATTGTGGGACAATTAGTAAAAAAACTAACGCTCTATATTAAAGAAAAAAAGCATATTGAAGTTAAACCAGCATCGATTAAAGAACAACTAATGATATTTATTAATTGTACTATTGAAAATCCAGCATTTGACAGTCAAACAAAAGATTATTTAAATACTGCAATCTCTAATTTTGGTTCGTCTTGTGAAATTAGTGCAAAATTCATAGAAAAATTGGCAAAAATGGGTGTTATGTCCGTTGCTTGTAGTTTAACTGAAGTAAAAGAAAATAAAGCAGCCAAAAAAACAGATGGAACAAAATGTAAAACCATTCGTAATATTCCAAAACTTGTAGATGCAAATTATGCTGGAACAAACAAATCACATGAGTGTATATTAATTTTATGTGAAGGTGATTCAGCAAAATCTGGTATTATTTCTGGTTTATCACGTGAAGATCGTAATAATATTGGAGTTTATCCAATGAAAGGGAAAATGTTTAATATTCGCGGGGAAAATATTAGCAAAATTTCAGAAAATAAAGAAATTACTGAAATTAAACAAATTCTTGGTTTAGAACATGGAAAAGAATATTCAATTAATGATGTTAATACTAGATTACGCTATGGAAAACTATTATTTATGACAGATCAAGATCTTGATGGCAGTCATATTAAAGGTCTAGGTATTAATATGATTGACAGTGAATGGAACTCATTAATTCAAATACCTAATTTTATTGGATACATGAATACACCAATTTTAAAAGCAACAAAAGGCAAAGAAACACTAGAATTTTATAACAATGGAGAATATGTAAATTGGAAAGACAGCGGATTACAAGATACTAATAAATGGTCTGTAAAATATTACAAAGGTTTAGGCACAAGCACTAGCAAAGAATTTAAAGAATACTTTTTAAAGAAAAAGATTGTTAATTTTACAAGCACAGTGGATTCAAGACCAACTATTGATATGGTATTCAATAAAAAGCGTGCAGATGATCGCAAAAGTTGGTTATCACATTATGACCGCAATGTGTATTTAAATACATCTAAATCTGAAGTCACATATGAAGAATTTATCAATAATGACATGATACATTTTTCAAAATATGATAATGATCGCTCAATTCCAAATATATGCGATGGTTTAAAAATTAGTTTACGCAAAATTTTATTTGCTGGTTTTAAGAAAAATTTAAATTCAGAAATGAAAGTAGCTCAATTTAGTGGTTATGTTTCAGAACACTCATGCTATCATCATGGCGAAGCCAGTTTAAATGGTGCAATTATTGGAATGGCACAAAATTATGTTGGTTCAAACAATATTAATTTATTTATGCCATGCGGTCAGTTTGGAACACGATTAATGGGCGCAGGTAGAGATGCTGCATCTGAAAGATATATATATACATATTTAAATCCAATTACTCGGAAACTATTTCCCGAATTAGATGATTATGTTCTTAAATATAATGAAGACGATGGAATAATTGTGGAACCAATATATTATGTTCCAATTATTCCAATGATTCTTGTAAATGGAGCAAAAGGAATTGGTACAGGATTTAGTACAGACATTATGTGCTATAATCCTCTTCAAATTATTGATTATTTAGTAGGAAAACTTAAAAATTATAGTGCTGATATTATGAAAACATTAGTATTAACACCATTTTATAATAATTTTAAAGGATCTATTTATCCATGTGACGATCAATGTAATAAATATATTATTAAAGGATGTTATGAAATACTTGGTAATGATAAAATTCGTGTTACTGAACTTCCAATTGGAACATGGACTCAAGACTATAAAGAATTTTTAGAACAAAAAATTAACACGTCTAGTGATAACACTAAAACTGGAAATAAAGAAATTAATATTAAAGATTTTAAAGACATGTCAACCGATTTACATGTTGACTTTGAAATTACGTTTTATCCCGGAGTAATGAGTAAATTGCTTTTAGAAAAACACGATTATAATATTGAAGGTATAGAAAAATATTTAAAACTATATTGCATTCAATCCACAACAAATATGCATCTATTTAATGAAAAAGAACAGTTGCGTAAATATCAAAATGTTTATGAAATCATTGATGCTTATTATGCTATTAGATATCACTATTATGCACAGCGCAAAGCATATATTATTGTAAAACTTGATAATGAACTTAAAACATTAAGTGCAAAAGCTCGTTTTATTCAATATAATTTAGATGATACTATTGATTTACGTAAAAAATCAAAAGAAGAGATTTTTACAATCTTAAATAATTTGAAATTTGATTTAGGAGAAAATAATGACTATAATTATTTAGTAAAAATGCCGATGGACTCAGTAAGTAAAGAAAATGTTGAAAAATTAATGAAAGAACACGAACAAAAAAAAACTGAGTTAGAAACTATTAAAGCAAGAACATTAGAAGAAATGTGGTTAAAAGAACTTGATGAATTAAAAATTGCATATATTGACTTTTTAAAAGTATGTAATAAAACCGATAAAACTGAAGAATCAACTAAAAAAATGAAGAAAAAATAAATTATTTATTTAGAGAGTTTTATAATTAGAGAATTATTTATCTATTTATTTATTTATTTATTTAATTGGAATTTTTTTTTATATTTGTATTATATATACAAAAATGTCTGAAGATGGAAACGATGGAACTCCCCAAGTCCTAGCAGAAGAGTCATCAACGGCTGCATCACCCTCCATGACAATGGATGACTTAACTAGCACAGTTAGTAAAATGAAACAACAAATGGATATTATTGTGGAATCTATGGACCAATCTATCAAGGATAAGATAAATGCAATTGCTGGTGGTAGAAGAAGGCGTTCAAGACGAGGAAAAAGACCAAGAAAATCTAGAAGGTCTAGACGTCATTAATAAATAAAAATTATTATAATTATTTTAACTATAAAATAATTATAATGAAGTAGTTTGAATTAAAATGTAAATTTTTTTTATAGTTTTATATATATAAAATAGATGGGTACTATTAAAAGGGATGATGAAGACAATGACCTGTTAGCAGATTATGCAGATTATAAAGAACCCCTAAATGCCAGACTTTATAGAATAGAGCGTAAAATTAATATTATTGCAGAAACATTATCGGACGAATATAAGAAGAGAATAGAGGCAACTATTGGTGGTAAAAAAAGAAGGCGTTCAAGACGAGGAAAAAGACCAAGAAAATCAAGAAGGTCTAGACGTCATTAATAAATAAAAATTATTATAATTATTTTAACTATAAAATAATTATAATGAAGTAGTTTGTTATTCAGTATAATTTAATAATTTAATAGTTGAACTAAAATATTCCACATTAAAATTACTAATGTCTTTTTGTGAGTTTATTAAATAGCATAATCCTTTTCTATAAGTATTATTAGAATTTGTACTATAATTTGTACTATAATATAAAGGACCAATATAATGTAATGATACACTTGAAAAATTGTAACTATTATCAAATGCTAATATAAGATTTTTATTTTTTACATAGTTATAAGAAATTTCAATAGTAGAAGTAGTAGTAGTATCATCAAAAGCATCTCTATTATATAATCCAAATGTATAATCATTTGGTTCAACGTCGCCGCTTATAGTATTAGTATAACTCAAAGTAATGCTAGCATTAATTTCATAAATTCCATTATTCATTAATGTAACATTAGATATATCTATTTCACTATCACTTGGAGATGTAGATTTTATAAAAAATAAATCGGTTTTTGTTATATAATTATTAATAGTGCTAGTAGTGTTAGTTTTTATACTTTTAAATTTAATTGGAATATATCTATAATTAGGTAACTTTGTTCTAGTCACTAAATTTGGTATTACATAATAAGATGCTAGATTTTTATTAAATATATTGCTTAAATCAAGAGTAGCATAATGTGTTTCTGTAAAAATATTTGACCATTTTCCTTTAGAACTATTATAATAAATTAAACTATCAAAAATGGGGTTACTACTGTTTGTGTTTATTGCCAAACTTCTATTCCTCCAATCACTAGTTGGTTTTTCGGGCAATAATAAACCATAACCCCCCTTATCTGTATTAATTTCAATATTTTTTACTGTTAATGTTCTAATATTACATGTATTAAAAGAACCTTCTTCAATATATGCTTTGTTAGTTCTTATAGATTGGGGTTGTATTACTGATTGATTTCCAAAATAATCTGTTATTAAATCATTTATTTCCTCAATATTATTTTCACCGAGTCCTCTATTTAAAACAATATTTCCATTTTCATCAGTTGTAAAATAACCAATTCCATCATTAGAGACTAAATTATCACTACTAATTGTGTCAGCTGATAATGTTTGTAAGCATCTTATATTTTTTGCTTTTAAAGTCTCACAACTTATAGTAGTTGCTATTAAAGTATTTGTAGTTATAGTATTAGTAACATTAATATTGTTAGAAACATCTAAATCAATAGCAACATATACATTACTAAAATCTCCTTTTTTAATGCTATAAGTTCCAACCTTGAAAATATTAGCGCTAATTTCATTAACATTAATAAATGAAACATATAAATTATTATTAATTGTAATATTATGTGCACTAAAATCTCTTATATTACCAAATGTTCCTAAAATTGTATTACCACTTAGTGTTATTGCTGTTATTAATGAACCACTTATTGTTTTAACATTTATAAAACTAGCATCCAAATTTCTAGTAAAACTAGCATCGCTACAAGTTAAAGTATTAGCACTTATAGTAAACAAATTAGCCTGTTTTCCAACATCCAAATTTTCTACAAAAATTTTGCTGTTAATGCCACATATATCAATAGCATAACGAGGCGTTTTAGTATTTACACCAATTCGATTATTGCTTGTATCAATGCATATAATATTATTTGTATCTGTAAATTTAGTTATATCAACATTCGTTTGTTTTATATTTGCTATTAATTTATTGGTTATTGACATATTATTATATATTTAATTAATATATAATAATAAATTATTATAAACAAATTATTATTGCAAAATTATGACTAATTAGACATAATTAAAGTTATAAGTACTAGTTTTCATTATATATATTAAAATCCAATATGGCGGCATATTGTTATGTGATTGACCTCCGCCAGTCGTTCCTGTTGGTTGCTGTGCAAACAAATGCGTGTTGGCTACTGATCGACCACCATTTCCTGCATTAATACCTGTATTACCAATTTGTGTATAGTATTCTGAGTGCGTATGCGGAGGTATTTGATGTTCATACAAAATAACATTTTCTTCGCCACCAGAAATATTTGGTACTCTATCTGTCGGTCGGCGAGGGTCTGCTCCTAATATAAATCTTCCTCGCAAGTCTGGGGTACTATTTTGTCCATCACATATTACCCATCCTTCTGGTGCGGTTGAAGGAGTTGTTGAACTATAATATGCCAATATTATTCCTGGTGGAATAGCATTTCTAATATGTTGTGTAGTTGCCACATTTCTATTATTAATAGCAATCCCATTCATCGGTGTACCATCGGCAGAACTTGTTGGAACAAATCCAGTCAAAATACTCATAACAGGAATTGTATTATAATTTGCATTCAAGCGAATATGTGTTTTTTCTCCACTAATAATATTAGCTCTGATAGTTCCTTGACTAACATCAAGTATTCCACCAGAGCGTATATCAAGAGAATTTGCTACAATTTTATTAGAAACATTGTTATTTACAGAACTAATAGTGCCACTAGAAGTTATATTTCCAGAACTTTGTGTTCCACTAACAATAGTTCCAGCATTAAGAGTGCCTGATGTACTAATATTTGCTCCACTAATTGTGCCGACAGAAGTTATATTTCCAGAACTTATAGTACCAGCACTAAGAGTGCCTGTGCTATTAATATTTGCTCCACTAATAGTGCCGCTTGTATCAATATTACCATTAGAATTAATAGTAAGACTATTATTATTATTATTAACTATATTAATATTAGTAAATGCTCCTCGTTTTGGAATATTTGGTATACCTGCATCATTACAACCAATATTAGTAGCCAAAATAGTTCCACCAGATAATGAAGAATTATTTATGAAACTATTGCTTAGCACACAGTTTTGAATTGTTCCACCAGACATTGAAGTATTGTTTATTGAACTATCATTTAATACTGAATTAGTAAGAATAGCAAATCTTAATGTTCCACCAGACAATATACAATTATTAATTGAACTGTCATTTAATAATGAATTATTAATTAATGCAAATCTTAATGTTCCACCAGAAATAGAAGTTCTATTTATTGAACTATCATTTAAGTAACAATTATTTATATTGCCTATACCATTTCCTCGTAAAGTTCCGTTTAATGAATTATTAGTTAACAATGTATCAGTAATGGTACTATATGTTATTGTTCCGCCAGACAAATTTATGATATTTGTTGTGTTATTATTAAAAAAAGAATTATTAATAGTTCCACCAGATAATGTGAATCCGGTGATTGTAAGATTATTTGCATCAGAGTTAATAATAGTTCCCCCAGTCAAAGTAGGACTGTTTATTGAAATATTATTTGCTACTGAATTACTAATAGTTCCACCACTCAAAATTGGTCTGTTTATTGTAATATCATTTGCAACAGATTTATTAATAATTCCACCAGATAAAGTGAATCTGTTTATTGAAATATCGCTTGCACTACCATAATTAATAGTACAATTATTTAAAGTTCCTTGAGTTAATGTTACACCAGTAATATTAGGATTATTAATTGTAGATATATTTCCTCTTAAAGACCCGCCATTAAAAATGCAATCTTTAATCTCACTTGCAGAGCTTTGACCAACTAATGATCCAAATAATTTATTAGTTCCATATAAACTATTATTTTGCATAGAGCAATTATTAACACTTGAATCAAAAATCTTGACATTTACAATAGAAAGGTCACGAATTAGTGTTCGTTGTATTGTACCATCATAAATATCAGGTGTTAAAATTTCTACCCCTTCAAAAATTCCGGTTGAGGTAATATCACCTAGAATTTGAAAATTTCCAGAAACTGTAAAGTTTCCTCTAACTGTAACAAGATTATTGTCATTATATATATACGGACAACTATTAAAATCATTAGTACTAACCTCTCTAATATATAATTTTTCAACGGCCAAATTTTTTATATCAGTTTTCATAGTATCGGGCGTTTTTAAAACAATATTATTCCTTTTATTTTCAATAATTAAATCATTATTATTATTGTTATCAAATTGAGTGTCAAATACTACATCGCTTTTGTAAATATATGTTGCATTAATACCCCAAGGAACAATATCAGAAAACAACTTACTATATTGGATTGTATTAGTTGAACCATTTATATTATAGTTTAAATCACTTATAGTATAACTAGTCATACTATATATTTAGAATATATATAATATATTTTATATTTTATATATATTATATATTTTATATAAAACATAATTATGTATATAATAAATTAAACTATATTGAAGTTTTAGCACAAGCTGTTGGATTATTAGTAATTCCATCCCAATGTATATTACATTCTTTTGCCCATTTATTTTTTTCACAAATTATATCATCAGGTGAAGAACCATTTGCAGAAAATAAAGCATGTGGATATGTGCGACAATTTGGTGTTGAATAACCATCATTTATATATAAATTATTTTTACATTGTTTTTTACCTTGTCTATCATAATCTACATCCCAATAGTCAGGACAATCACTAATAACTGGTGGATATACTTCTGTTTCTTTATTTTTCATAATAAAATTTGCAATAACTATTAATCCTATTATTAATAATATTGTAGAAACAAATAATACACTTTTATTAAAAGTTGTTAACATTATTATATTATTATAATATTAATAATATTATTAAAATTATAAATAATACTATAAAAATTATAAATAAAAATTATAAATAAAAATTATAAATAAAAATTATAAATAAAATATATTATTAATTATAATAACAAATAATGGATCAATACAATGGTAAAGTAAATATTATGGGTCCAAATATAGCAACACAATTTTCTATGATGGATAGAATTCCTATAAATACTAATACTAATTATCAAAATGTATTAGTAGGTACTTTTGAAAGATCACAATTATCAGAAAAATACTTTTCTAAAAACAATATAGATTTAATACAAAATAGTATTCGTAAAGGTGTTTATGACAAATCAAAACAACGTATTTTAATTGATAAACAGCCAGAAGATCAAATAGTATTAGTTATGAGATCAATGTATTTACAATATTCCAAAAATTTAGATATAAATATATCAAAACAAATAGAAGAGTTAAACAATCATGTTCTAAATTATTGTATTACAAGTGTTTACAATGAAGCAGTAGCCTATTTAAAATATAAAGAAGATGCTAGTTCAATGCATAAACCTATGCAACATCCAATATATTCAAATAAAACAAACAAAACATTAGAACAAAAATTTGGTTTTTAATAATATTTTAATAGTGTTTAAATAATTATATAATTTTATTTAAACATATTATATATGGCGCAAAATAAAATAGTTACTAGTGTTAGTGCATTAACAGATAGTACAATAACTCCAACTGAAAATGTTGTTTGTATTGATACTAGAAATAGTAGAATTGGAGTTAAAAAATCACAACCACTCTATGAAATAGATGTTAGTGGGCAAATTAACACTAATATTTTAACTATTAATAGTGGTTCTACTAGTGGTTCTACTACTCTAAATAGCTTAGGAATTAATACTAATTTAATTACATCTAATACAATTAATGTGGGTCTTAACAGTATAAGTACTGTTAATGGTATAAATTTTATTAGTAGTTCAGTAAAATGTAATGATATTAGTTGTATAGTTATAAAATGTAATGATATTAGTTGTATAGTTATTAAATCTATTAGTGGAAATTTTACTAACTCTGTAATAACTAATTTAAGTGCTACTGATTTAAGTAGTACTAATTTATACGTACAAAATATTAAACCACTTTTATCAAGTCAAGCCATAACAATTGATGGTTCTTTAAATGTAAATAATGTTTTACTTGTTAAAAATATTAATCCATTAACTGGCTCGCGTGATATTTCTATTAATGCTAATGTTTGGATTGATGGTTCTTTAAATATTCGTGGAACTAATACTGCTTCAACTACTGTTACAAGTGTTAGTATAGCAACAAATTATATAAATCTTATGTCTGATGATAGATTAAAACATAATGAGGAAAATATTAAAAATGCCTTATTAACAATAAGAAAATTAAATCCTCAAATTTATCAAAAAACAAATATTTTTAAAGATATACATTATAGAGGTCCATTAACCGAATCATATATAGTAGAAGCTGGTCTAATAGCCCAAGACGTTGCAGAAATTGATGAACTAAAATTTAGTGTAATTAATGGAAATGAAAAAATACCTTATTATATAAATTATAATAATATTTTTATATATTGTTTAGCAGCGATAAAAGAATTAGATGCTAATCTTGAAAATTTAAAAAATTTATTAAATGCAAAGAATCAATCCAATAATGAATCATTCAATAATGAATCATCCAATAATGAATCATCCAATAATGAATCATTCAATAATGAATCATCCAATAATGAATCATCCAATAATGAATCATCCAATAATAGTTCATCTAATTATGATTTAATAAATATAATAAATAATCAAAGTAATCAAATACAAGAACTAATAAATAAAATAAGTATTTTAGAAAATAGAATTAGCATTATTGAAAGTGCATTTTAAACTATTGTGTAATTGAATTAACAAATATTAAAAAATATATATATAAAAACTACTTATATTTTTTATATAATATGCCCGATGACTCTATTAATACACTAATAGGAACTTTTTCATCTGTTCCACAATCTATAGGAACAGAAACAATGGACCAATGTATATGTATAGATACATCAACTAATAGAATTGGTATAAATACATTAACTCCACAATATGCTATTGATATTAGTAATTTATCTTCTACTAATCCCCAATATATTAGAACACCTAAACTTATTATAAGTGATATAACTAGATTATCATTCGCTAATACTATTCCAGATATTTTAGTATTGACAAGTGGAGAGATTTATGTTGACGCTTCTAACTATTTAAGATTTAGATAATAATTAAATAACAAAAATTTTAAGTTTTAAGTTTTAATATGAGCAAAAATAGTATTTTGCTATATTAAAATGAATATTATAGAATTATTTAATGACAAAGATATTAATACTAGGCAACCTTTATTATATAAAACAAACACTACATTTTTAGTAAATTATACAGATATTTCTATGTTGATTGATAGTTCTAAAAGTATATTATTACAAACTCCAAGTGCTGATTTTGTAAAAGTAAGTGGAAAATTGGGAGTTGGTATAGATCCGGGTCAAAGTTATAGTTTACATGTTTTAGGAGATACATGTATAAGTGGTTCTATTATTTCTAATGGAACTATTGTATCTAGTAATATTAATAAACTAACAACAGACACAAGTTTTTTATTTAACATTACTAATGATATAAGTAGTAGTCTTATTCGTTTATATAACAATGTTAATGATTTAAGTGTAAACTATTATACTTTTAAAAATATTACTATTAATGATATAAGTAAAATAAAAACAGACATAAGTTCGGGATTTAAGTATAGCAATGATTTAAGCGCTATTTTATTGGATTTAAGCATAAATCATTATACATTAAAAAATAGTTTTATTGATTTAAGTTCGCGTCATTATAGCTTAAAAAGAGAGTTAAATGATTTAAGTGCATCCAAAGCTAGTTTACAATCTGAAGTTAATATACTAACTACTAATCTAATTAGTGTTAGCAATGAATTATATGACGTATTTAGTAATTTTATATATTCTATAAAAACTGGATTTTGGGGAACACTAGAATTTATTGATAATTCTATGGACAATCTTGGATTTAATATTAATGATCTACAATTTCGTGTTGAGTGGTTAATTGAATGGCCTACAACTCGACTTTTTAGAAGTAATTATAATTCTCTCAATACTAACTATACTATTTCAAGAAATGATAGATTGTATTCATTGGATTCTTCTTTAATTATACAAGTTAAGTCAATTTATAATAATTCATTTTATACTACCGGCGAAAGCGAAACTCTATTTGTAACACAACCCAATATTAGTATTTCTAGTGAATTATTAAATAATGATTCTATAAAACAAATAACACTTAATCTAGCAAATATAGATACTATTAATAATGGTCTTATTTCAATTTATTACAATCCTTTATATAAAGGATTTTTTGGAACTCTTCTTTTAACAAATAATAATGCTGTTAACATCATTTATAATTATGCTTATAATACTATAAATGGGATTAGTTTTGAGAGTAATCCAGATTTACTAATTAGTAATACTAATTATAGTATTACTATTAGCAATGAAGTTAGAGTTAAAGATAATAACACTCCTTTATTATTAACTTTGGCACCGGATGTTGGTTATGATATTAGTATTAGTGCATTACTTGCCAAAAGTATTAATTTAAATATAGAACCATTACGAGTTTTTAGTGAAGGTTATGTAGGTTATGAATTAAGCATACTTCCATTTAATAGTAACTTAGAAGATGGACTAATTGGACTAAGTTTTGAAGTGTATAAAACGGGGTTTTTTGGAACGCTTGCATTAGCAAATAAAACTAGTGGATCAAGGTTTGACTATAGTTACAACTATATTAGTATTAAAGATTCTAGTATTAATAAAATTACACAAACATTAAGTGGTCAGTCACTAACTACTTATAGCATTATTAATTATAGTTATTATAGTGGTATACAAACGCTAAGCGGACAAGAATTGAGTAATAATAACATTAACAGTGAAAATAGAGTTGCATATGCTACTAGTCCATTAAATTTATCTTTACTAATATACGATGGTTATGATATAAGTGTGAATGCATTGTCTAATACTATTATTGGTATTAGTAATAATATATTAACAAGTTCAAGACTATTTGATACTTCTAATGCTATTAACTACAATTACAATATAATTCCATTAAGTTCAAATTTAGTAAATGGACTAATTGGACTAAGTTTTGAACTGTATAGAACAGGATTTTTTGGAACTTTTGTATTAGGAAACAAAACAGCCGGTGCGAGATTTGATTACAGTTACAACTATATTAGTATAAGCGGATCAAATGTTATATCTAGATTTATTACATATACATCTACATTTACATCAACAACACAAATAAGTATTCCAAGTAATGCTATATATTTTGGAAAAGTGGCTGCTACAAAATTTGCTAAAATTACTAATAACGGCATATTTAAAGCAGCGTTTGGATCATTTGCTAGTGATCAGGGCATTACACCAGGTGCAGTTTATTATTGGAGTGGAACAACTGCCAACAATCAACTTGTTAGATTAGACGCTTCTAATATTGCTCTTTTAGGAATAGTTGTTAGTATAGACAATAACGGAAGCTATATAGTTGCTGGCGGTATGTCAACCGTTGATGAGGGCGGTGGCGAAGGCGGAGGCGAAGGTGGAGGCGAAGGCAATGTCGGTGTGGTAATCGATGGTGGTGCTATAATATGGTCTACATCCCCTCCTTATTCTTCTGTTATAATAAACTACCCACAAAATACTAGTGGAGTTGTAACTACACATATTAGTGGAAATGGAAAACGAGTTTTTCTAGGAATTGTGAATCAAAACAGCATTTACGCTTATTCACATACTGATTTGTCTTTAACTCAAATTGAAGGAGTTATTACCCATAGTAATTTAATGGCTAGTGATAATAAATTCTCATTAACTGGTTTTGCTTCAGATAATAGTGGAAATTATTTAATAACTAGCGCATATGAAGAGAATAATTATGCAGGACTTGTTGTGTTATATCATTTTAATGGTTCAACATGGGTTCAATCCGGCAATGGCTTTCCTGGAACAGAAGACAATGATAATTTTGGATACTCTATTGATATGAACTGTGGTTCAGGAATAGTGTGTTGTGCAGGTGCGCCTAACGCAACTCCTCCTTATATTAAAATATATGAAAGAGAAAATACTACATGGACGGAGCTTCAAAAACTAAGAGGAACCAGTGGTTCTGGTTTTGGCACATCTGTTAGTTTTAATGAATCGGGTCTTATTTTATATGTAACTACAACTAGTGGTGAAACTTTTTATTATACAAGATCCAATAGTAGTGAGTTATTTACTTTAATATCAACCATTCCCATTCAAGAACCTATTAATGATACACAACAAGTATTATCTACAAATAGTTCAGGAAATCAAGTTATTATAGTAAAAACTTCAATCCTCGATATTAGTGTTAATGAAGGTTTTATTTATTACTTTGATTATATTACTTCAAATAGTACATACTACACCCAGACTCTAAGTGGAGAATCATTTTCTAGTACTAACATTAGCAGTACTAATAGACTTCCATATGCTAGTAGTTCATTAAATTTATCATTAGTAATAGCTAATGGTTATGATATAAGTGTGAATGCATTGCCTAGTGCTATTGTTGGTATTAGCAATAATATAGTAACTAGTCCAAGACTATTTGACACTTCTAATGCTATTAACTACAATTATAATATAATTCCATTAAGTTCGTATTTAGTAAATGGAACCATCGGACTAAGTTTTGAATTATATAGAACAGGATTTTTTGGAAGTTTTATGTTAGGAAACAAAACTGGGGCAGCCAGGTTTGATTATAGTTACAACTATATTAGTATAAGTGGATCAAATGTTAATAGCATTATACAAACTTTAAGCGGACAAGCATTAATTAATAATGACATTAGCAGTGTAAATAGACTAGCATATGCTACTAGTTCATTAAATTTATCCTTAGTAATATACAATGGTTACGATATAAGTGTGAATGCATTGCCTAGTGCTATTGTTGGTATTAGTAATAATATATTAACTAGTCCAAGACTATTTGATACATCTAATAATATTAACTACAATTACAATATAATTCCATTAACTTCTTTTTTACTAGGCGGAACCATTGGACTAAGTTTTGAAATGTATAGAACAGGATTTTTTGGAACTTTTGCATTGGGGAACAAAACTAGTGCAGCCAGTTTTGATTACAGTTACAACTATATTAGTATAAGTGGTTCTAATGTTAATAGCATTATACAAACGTTAAGCGGACAAGCATTAATTAATAATAGCATTACTAGTGAAAATAGACTTGCATATGCTACTAGTCCATTAAATTTATCTTTAGTAATATACAATGGTTACGATATAAGTGTTAATGCATTGCCTAGTGCTATTATTGGCATTAGTAATAATATATTAACTAGTCCAAGGCTATTTGACACTTATAATAATATTAACTACAATTATAATATAATCCCATTAACTTCTTTTTTACTAGGTGTAACCATTGGACTAAGTTTTGAAATGTATAGAACAGGATTTTTTGGAACTTTTGCATTAGGTAACAAAACAGCTGGTGCTAGGTTTGATTATAGTTACAACTATATTAGTATAAGCGGATCAAATGTGAATAGCATTATACAAACGTTAAGCGGACAAGCATTAATTAATAACGACATTAGCAGTGTAAATAGACTAGCATATGCTACTAGTTCATTAAATTTATCCTTAGTAATAGTTGCCGGTTACGATATAAGTGTAAATGCATTGTCAAATTCTATTATTGGTATTAGTAATAATATATTCAGCGCTACTAGAACATTTAACACTTCTTATAATATTAACTACAGTTATAATATAATTCCATTAAGTTCGTATTTAGTAAAAGGAAACATTGGACTAAGTTTTGAATTGTATAGAACGGGATTTTTTGGAACTTTTGCATTAGGAAACAAGACTGGTGCAGCTGTATTAATCTATATTTACAACTATATTAGTATAAGTGGTTCAAATGTTAATAGCATTATAGAAACGCTAAGCGGACAAGCATTAATTAATAACAGCATTACTAGTGCAAATAGACTCGCATATGCTGATGCATCATTAAATTTGTCCTTAATAATAGCTGACGGTTACGATATAAGTGTGAATGCGTTGCCAAATTCTATTGTTGGTATTAGTAATAATATATTAACTAGTCCAAGGCTATTTAACACTTATAATAATAATATTGACTACAATTACAATATAATCCCATTAACTTCCTATTTATTTGGCGGAACCATTGGACTAAGTTTTGAATTGTATAGAACGGGATTTTTTGGAACTTTTGCATTAGGAAACAAAACTGGCGCAGCCAGGTTTGATTATAGTTATAACTATATTAGTATAAGTGGTTCCAATGTTAATAGCATTATACAAACACTAAGCGGGCAAGCATTAATTAATAATAGCATTAGTAGTGCAAATAGACTCGCATATGCTAATAGTCCATTAAATTTGTCCTTAGTAATATACAATGGTTACGATATAAGTGTGAATGCATTGCCTAGTGCTATTATTGGTATTAGTAATAATATATTAACTAGTCCAAGTAGAACATTTGATATTTCTAATATTAACTACAATTATAATATAATCCCATTAAGTTCCTATTTATTTGGCGGAACTATTGGACTAAGTTTTGAAATGTATAGAACAGGATTTTTTGGAGCTATAGTATTAACTAATAATGGGGGTTCTACTATTGATTATAGTTATAATTATATTAGTATAAATAGTTCTACAATTTATTCA
>Ga0164294_10001692_pt1 | contig 20269 bp, 19 predicted proteins | sample GEODES005metaG_FD_111479 | JGI IMG/M metagenome (GOLD analysis project Ga0164294, IMG submission 111479) | Oligotrophic lake water microbial communities from Sparkling Lake, Wisconsin, USA - GEODES005 metaG | ecosystem: Environmental > Aquatic > Freshwater > Lake | place: USA: Sparkling Lake...
ACTTTATCGGAGCGACGTGGTTCGGTAGTGATATCCCGGGGGCTTGGGATCAAAGTTGTTGTCGACATATTAAGCAAACTTTCCTGTCACCAAGAAAATAACGCGGCGGGCTACAGAGACTGCGTGATCGGCATAGCGCTCGTAGTAACGACCAAGCAAAGTTAAGTCAATTGCAGTTTCCACACCGTGAGGCCAAGAAGGTTCAACTAATGTGGAAATTAATTTGCGATGCAGATTGTCCATTTCATCATCATCTTTTTCAACTTGTGCGGCAAGTGCCACATCGCGAGTTGAAATAACAACACCTGTCTTGGTGGCAATTTTTTCTGCAGTTTCACCGATCGCTTCAACCAGGGCAAGAAGTTCTGCTGGCACAGCACTTTCGGGATGGCGAAGACGGACAAGCTTTGCAACGTGGTGTGCGAGATCGCCCATGCGCTCAAGGTCAGCGGACATACGAAGTGCGGTTACCAGCGCGCGAAGATCTGAAGCAACCGGTTGTTGACGCGCAATGATGTCAATGATTCGCGCATCTAAATCGTGTTGGACAGTATCAATTTTTTCATCAGAGGTAATTACCTCTTCGGCCAACTTCAAATCTTTTGTCATTACAGACTTGGTTGCTCGAGCCATCGAATCAGAAACCATCACACTTAAGTCAAAGAGGGTTTGTGAGACGCTATCTAGTTCATCTTGGAATACGGATCTGATTAGAGGCATGGACGCACGCTAGGCGCACCGGTTGAATGGAGTCAATCCATTGGGTGAACGGACGGTGAACTGGTGCGACATGGGGCTAGGCTTTCCACATGTGGCGCCGGGAGAAGAGTATAAATACGCAAGAAAGGCGTGATCTACCTATGCTCTTGCTCAATACCCTCAACCAACTCGATGGCGCGAGCCTGATAATCGCCCCAGGTGAGATTGCAATCTTTGCCAATTCGGAGGCAGAAAAGCTCGGAATATTGCGTGATGGCCGAATCCAAAGTGAAGAATTGTTGGCATCAATTCGCGTAGTTCGTCGCACCAATATTAAACAAACCGGAACTATTGAAATCGCGCGTGGACCAATCGGTGAAGGCAAACGCGAGATTACGGTAAATGTAATTCCACTTTCTGAAGGTGAACTTGTCTTGGTTATGTTGCGAGATGAAAGTGAAGCACAACGTGTACATGAAGTGCGCCGAGATTTTGTGGCAAATATTTCACACGAATTAAAGACCCCGATAGGTGCGCTCTCTCTGCTAAGTGAAGCCGTAATGGAGGCCAAAGATGATTCAGAGGCGGTAACTAAATTCGCCTCTCGCATGCAGATCGAAGCAAAACGCTTGACTGATCTTGTGCAAGAAATTATTCAACTTTCTCGAGTTCAAGATTCAGATCCATTACATGAAGCAAAGGTCTTGCTTACCTCAGACTTAATAAAGGAAGCGCTAGATCAATGCCGCACAACGGCTGATGCTAGAAAAATTACTTTGTTCTTCCAGGAATCAAAAGATGCTTACATACAAGGTGACCATGATCAACTGACGATGGCGATCAATAATCTGATCGAAAACGCAGTTAATTATTCACCACAAGGAACAAAGGTTTCAGTGAGCACAACGGCAGAAAATGGAATTATCTCTATCGCAGTTTCAGATCAAGGAATTGGTATACCGGAGGCTGAAGTTGAAAGAATTTTCGAACGCTTCTATCGCGTTGATCCAGCACGTTCGCGTGAAACCGGCGGCACTGGACTCGGTCTTTCTATCGTAAAACATATTGTTACAAAGCACGGTGGCGAAATTTCCGTGTGGAGCTCTGAAAACGTGGGTAGCACTTTCACTATTCGCCTTCCAATCCACGAATCAATAGAGGATCACAAATGACCAAAGTACTAATAGTCGAAGATGAAATCTCTTTCTCAGACGCACTGGCTTATCTGCTCAAGAAAGAGAGCTACGAGGTTCAAGTAGCGGTAAATGGCAAGGAAGCTATCGAATCTTTCAACTCGTTTTCACCAGATTTAATCCTCTTAGATTTAATGATTCCTGAAGTCTCAGGTACTGAGGTTTGTCGCGTTATCCGCAGCACTTCTCAAGTTCCAATCATTATGTTAACTGCTAAAGATTCTGAGATCGACAAAGTGGTTGGACTAGAACTTGGCGCAGATGATTATGTAACTAAGCCTTATTCATCCCGTGAACTGCTAGCGCGCATCAAGGCTGTAATGCGCCGCAACTCTGGTGATCAATCTAATTACGATGAAAATCAAGAGTTAACTGCCGGGCCGATTCGAATGGATTTAGATAAGCACCATGTCACCGTTAATTCGATTGCCGTTACTTTTCCACTCAAAGAGTTTGAATTACTGGAATATTTGATGCGCAACAGCGGGCGTGTGTTAACTCGCACCCAATTAATTGACCGCGTTTGGGGCAATGATTACTTTGGAGACACCAAGACTCTCGATGTTCACATTAAGCGCCTTCGTGCAAAAGTTGAAGCAGATCCAGCGAATCCAACAATCATCCACACTATTCGTGGACTTGGCTATAAGTTAGAGATTTAACGACCTAACATTTTGTCAGTCATTGCATTGCCAAACTTATTCATCGGGTCTATTTCCTTTACCAAACGCACGAATTCATCCATCTTTGGCATTACCGAGCGAATGTACTCAGGAGATGCTGAATAAACTTTTCCAAAATGTGGACGATAACTAAAAGGCGCCAGAACTGCTTCAACAACCTTTACAAACTCATAGACGGCATCAACTTTCTTCCAGGTGAAGTGAATGCCGATTGAATCACGTTGAAAATGTGGGCTCATCCATAACCCATCAGCTGCAATCGCCCGTATTTCAGTTACCCACAAGATTTCATTAATTTGTGGTGCAATCTTTTCAAGCGCCGCAATCGCTGCAGGTGCATCTTTGCGATCAACAAAGAACTCGCTCTGAATTTCATCACCCGCACTTGGTGTGAACTCCATTTTAAAGTGCGGCAATCGCAGGTGCCATGGACCGCTAACAGCCATCTGTTCTGTGCAAGGCTCAGGATCCAAACCCGGCAATGGGTGGCGATTAGATGTTGCGGGATAGGCCTCGAATAAACCATCTGGTGCCACAGATCCGCTGCGAAACTTTGCCCAAACTTCTCCCCCGCCGGCTGCAGCCCAAGTTGTGAAATAACTTACGCTGTATGCAATAGACATGATTTCATCAAGATTTGCTGCATATGTCTCGCGTGACATTGCCCGATAAACAGTTTGTTCGATATTAAAAGTTGGCTCAATTGCCAAATCTACTTTTACAACTATTCCTGTAACACCTAGCCCAACAACATATCCGGCAAACTCAGGGCTTTCCGAAGTTATTTTCTTGATACTTCCATCGGGCAGAACTACTTCTAACCCTCGAACTGCTGTCGCTAGATTTCCATTTCCAATACCAGAACCATGTGTTGCTGTTGCAATCGCACCCGCCACAGAAATATGTGGCAGCGATGCCATGTTATGCAGCGCCCAACCTCGTTCTTCTAGTGCCACAGCAAGTTCACCATATTTGATTCCCGCGGACACAGTGACTATCTGTTTTTCTTTATCTATAACGAGTTCGTTCGGCAAGTTTTCAAAGGTAACGCAAATTGCATCAGTATCTGCCATTGCATTAAAGCAATGAGCGCTGCCTCTAGCGCGAACCTTTGGGTTTTTTGCAACAATTTCCGCTAATTCTGCAGTTGTTGCTGGAGCAAATGTTTGTGAATCTGCAAAAGTTACAGTGCCTGACCAATTCTTCATTAGGAGATTATTCCAGTAGATAGGGCAATTAGGAGAAGTGAACCCAAACCAATTCGATAGGCAATAAATGGTGCAAAGCTCTTAGTTGTTACATATTTTAAGATCCAGGCAATTACGGCATATCCAATAACGAAGGCAATGACAGTAGCCACCAAGGTTTCAGGTAGCGAAAAGAGCTGAGTTGAAGATGAATTTCCAATGGCTCCTTTTAATTCATACAAGCCGCTGCCGAAAACTGCAGGTAGAGCTAAGAGAAATGAATAGCGCAACGCTGCTTCACGGCTGTAACCAAGAAAACGTCCCATCGCAATAGTTGCACCAGAGCGCGAAACACCTGGCACCAGCGCAAGTGATTGCGCCAAACCATAGAGAATTCCATGGGCTGGAGTTAACTCATGTAGTTGCCGTTCCGTTTTTCCATACTTATCAGCAATACCGAGAATTACACCAAAGACTATTAATACGATGGCAATCAACCAAAGGGAACGGAAATTATCGCGAATCAAATCTTGCCCGAGATAACCCAAGATAACGATCGGTAGCGATCCTAGAATAATTAGCCAGCCCATGCGAGCATCGCGTACTTCATCACCTTGCAAAGTCCGGCGTGAAATTTGATTCATCCAGGCCATTGCAATTCGCAAAATGTCTTTTCTAAAGTAAATCAAAACAGCGAGTTCAGTTCCAATCTGAGTAACCGCAGTGAAGGTTGCACCTGGATCTGCACTTGTTCCAAATAACTCTCCGGCGATACGAATATGAGCGCTCGATGAGATCGGAAGGAATTCCGTTAAACCTTGCAAGGCACCAAGGAAAATCGCTTCGAGCATGAATCCCTCTTCCCCGGCATCGAACCTGCAACAGTGAAAAGAATAGCGCTCGAACGCTTAGACTCAATTCATTATGAGCTTGGGTCTTATTCTTCTCTTGGTGCTAATCGGCTTTTTGATTGGTTTATCAAAGACCGCCATTGGTGGAATCGGCATCGTAAACGCTGCGCTACTGGCAACAATCATGCCGGCTAAGGAATCAACTGGAGTCTTTTTAGTTCTCTTAATTGTTGGAGACCTCTTTGCAATTGGCGTTTATAAGAAACATGTCGAATGGAAAATGCTGCAGAGTTTAATTGGGCCGGTAATTGTTGGAGTAATCGTTGGTGCATATTTCTTGTTACATTCTTCAGATGAGTCACTCAAGAAGGCAATTGGCTGGATAGTTCTTCTATTAGTAGCTTTCTATCCAATAAGCCAACGTCTGCAAAAAAGAGAATTAGATATAAGTCTGCGTTACCCCAAACCACTTCGTATCGTATTGGGGTCAATGGCTGGCTTTATGAGCATGGTGGCCAATTCAGGTGGGTCACCTATGAGCATCTATCTACTCATGCGCCGTAATTCTGTTATGAATTTTCTAGGAAATACTGCATGGTTTTTCTTCGTGGTCAATATCTTTAAGCTGCCTTTTACTTTAGGTCTTGGACTGCTTGATTTCCAATCGTTTCAATATATTTTTCCAGCGCTACCTGCGGTTCCGGTCGGTGCTATTTTGGGCAGAAAACTGGTAAGTAAAATTAACCTTGAACTATTTCAGAAGATCACTCTTGTAACGGCAGCCGCGGCTGGTCTAAATTTAATACTTCGCTAAATTGTTTTGGCAAAAGATAGGTAGTCCCGACCAACTCCGTCTTCAATAAATAGGTTTTTCAGCGTGCCTTCAAAGTGCCAACCTGCTTTATCGAAAGCTCTGCGCATTGCTAGATTTGACACTTCAGTAGAACCTTCAAGGCGATGAAATCCATTTGCCTGCGCCCATTGCCACGCTAATTGCAACGCTGAAGTGCCGGCGCCTTTCCCGCGTTCAGCATCGGATATGTCGATACCGATATGTGCAACGCCATCTGGCATCGTTCTATCGCAATGACGTAATTGAATATCTCCGATTAACTGCCCATCTTTATCAAGAGCTAAATGAAGATAATGATCTGTCCACTGACCAGCAGTTTCTAACCGCTTCTTAAATCTTTCTCGAGATTCTGGTGAAACTAATCCGCGAACATCGCAGGCTAAATCTGCTTCTTCAGACAAATAACCGCGAATCACAAAAGTCATACTTGAAACCTTAGGGTAACTACCTTTCTTTCTCCATACCGATTAGAGTTACCTATACTCAGTAACGCTCAACGGAGGAAACATGTCCCAGTCCCCTTTCTTGTTTATGAAAGAAAACTCACAAACAGTTCTGTGGAATGACTCGGCTGATCCAAAAGAATTGAAAGATGCCCTCACATGGGGAATCGTCGGGGCAACCTGCAATCCAGTAATTGCACTTAGCGCAATTAAGGCAGATAAAGATTTCTGGGTTGGACGCATTAAGGAGTATGCCAAAGCCAATCCAGCAACAACTGATGATGCAATTGGCTGGGCTATGGTCAAAGAGCTTTCACTTGTCGCAGCAAAGATCCTTGAACCAGAATTCGAGAAATACAACGGGCGCAACGGGCGCCTATCGATCCAGACTGATCCAAGATTATTCCGGGATGCCAAGGCACTTACTGCGCAGGCAATTGAATTCTCAAAACTTGCCAAAAATATAATTGTGAAGATTCCGGTGACATCAGAGGCGATCAGCGCTTTCGAAGAAGCAACTTATGCGGGTGTGAGCCTTAACGCGACCGTATCTTTCTCTGTTGCACAAACTATTGCAGTTGCCGAAGCTATCGAACGTGGGCTAAAACGTCGCGAAGCGCAAGGTCTAGATATTTCACAGATGGGTCCCGTTTGCACAATCATGGTGGGCCGCGTGGATGACTGGGTAAAAGTTTCTGCCGAAAAATCTGGAGTGATGCTCGATCCAGGAATCATGGAGTGGGCTGGCGTTGCTGTATTTAAGAACGCGCACAAGATTTATAAAGAACGTGGTTACCGTACTCGTTTGCTATCTGCAGCATTTCGCAATCACATGCACTGGAGCCAGATTATCGGTGGAGATGCTGTTATCTCTCCCCCTTACGGTTGGCAGGTAAAGATCAATAAGGCTGGAATCGTGCCAAATCCAAATAGCATTGATGAACCGGTTGATCCAAGGATTTTGCAACCTATGTTGGATAACTTGCCTGAATTCCGCAAGATGTATGGCGCAGATGGTTTAAAGGAATCTGAATTCACTAATTTCGGCGCCACGCTTCGCACGTTGCGCGGCTTCTTGCAATCTGTAAATGACCTTGAAGCATTCGTTCGCGACGTCACAGTCCCTAATCCAGATAAGTAAATCTAGAGCCGAATTAGTGAAGCGGGCGAAGTTCAACTTTTCTATTACAAGCCTTCGATGCTTTAAAGGCTAATTCTTTCGCGACATCTTGATTCTCGGCTTCAATTAACCAAAGTCCGCTGAAATTCTCCTTGGCATCAAAAAGCGGCTTGCCGGTGCTGAGTTTTGCCCCATTGCGATTATCTATGACCGTCGCTCTTTCCGGTGCCTGCAAACCCCATGCAAATATCCACTGGCCGTTAGCGCGTAGTTCGTCGTTGAACTTATTGATTTCTACCATCTCATCAGGCGTGCCTGAATTTGAAAGGTCATCAATTACAGATATCAAGAATTTCATCTATAAATCTTAATTGAAGAACCTTCATACAAATAAGAGACCTGGAATGGGCCCCCATTTCTCGAGGCCCACCCATGTGCAGCCAATTCCATTCCTTTGAGCATTGCCAGAAGGCTCAATTATTAGCTGGTTGAGCGGCGGGGCCGACTGGGTTCGAACCCGATCTGCATAAAATCTCAGGTCTCTAACGGTATGCACAATAGATAGTGAGCAGACCAATAGGGGTTTAAAATGTCGATGTTTACTCAGAAGGCGAATGGCTTGACCTGGGCAAGCCGAGTAGTTGTGGCAATATCCCTGGCGATCACAACACTTGTCCCCTTAGCCCAAAACGCTTATGCCTCCTCGACCCTTTTCAATCAAGATATCAACCTGAGCGCTGGCGAAACTAAGGTCATCTCGGTAAATCTGACGCAAGGTTCATTCGTCCGCGTCGTGTCATACGGAACAGATGCAAATGGATCTTCAGTTTGGACTGAAAACAAAAAACCAGATGGTTCGAATTGGAATTCTATTAGCATTGTGAAGAGTTCTGGAGCAGGAACGAGTGCAAACACAATTGGGCCAATTCCTACATCCGGTAGTTACCAATTTTCTCTTTACTACATCACTAAGACTTATGTTGGATCCTTTAATTTAAAATTTCTGCAAGTAGATGCCCCTCAAGATCTTACTTTTGACAAGAATGAGTCACTAGATTTTTCACAAGTAGGTGAAGCAAAAGCTGTAGCAATAAATCTCACTAAAGGTGAAAAAATCAGATTCGTGACACAAAGTACCTCCAAAAATTCAACCATCTGGAGTGATTTCTATAGGCCAGATGGAACTTCTTACACTCTTTATTCCTTTAGGGATTCAGGTGCAGGAACAAAGGCCGCTGACTTTGAAGCAAATCAAAATGGTAAATACACCTTTATCTTGCACTACAGCTCGCCGAGTGATTTAGGCAAGATCACAATAACTGCGATTAAGTCAATTGACGCTGGTGAAGCATCAGTTGGTAACCCAAAGACAATTTCATTCAAAAAACCTGGTGAACGAGTTAACGTCGCGATCAAAGTAACGCAGGGATATAAGTATCGACTTGTAACGAAGGTAAAGGATTCCAATGCGTCAACCATTTGGGCAGATTACACACGCCCTGACGGAACAACGGACACATTTTTCATGTTCCGCAATTCTGGAGCTGGTACTCAAGTAACTGATCTTGGTCCAATGCGGCTATCGGGTGAATACATTTTTTCACTTACAAAGAGCACGCCGAGCGACACAAGTGAACTTAGTCTGACCTTATTGCGAGTTGAGAAACCGATTCTTATAAAAAGCAACACACCGACCACTATTGATTTTGCTCAACCCGGACAAGCGATTTCCATTGCATTCGCAGTCAATAAAGGCGATTTGGTTCAGCTTCAAACTGAATCCACCATAAAGGAATTAGGTTTGTCAGCAGACTATGTGCGCCCGGATGGAACAAGTAATACCTATTACAACGTTAGATTTTCGGGTGCAGGTAGACAATTAGATACAAAGGAGCCAGTTGGATACTCCCAAACGGGCTTCTATGTCTTTACTTTGCGCCCAAGTACAGCATCAGTTGTTGGCAAAGTGACTCTTACTGTTCTAGGTTCTACAAATAGTGCTACAGATTATGTAAGTGATTTAGGCACTCCAGAGGAGGGTGAATATGTCGTTGTTCCCACCCCTGATGCAACGCCTTCTCCCGAAGTTTCATCCTCACCGGTTCCAAGTCCGTCACCTACTGTGAAGACGAAAGCTAAACCAAGTCCGTCACCTACTGTAAAGACGCAAGCTAAGCCAACTCCCTCGCCTACAAAAAAAGCTGTTGCGCTTTCAAAAGCACCGGCCAAGGTCAGCCTTGATGTAACCACAAAAGAATTAGAAAGTCACACAGATGCCGTTACAACTGTTACTTACAATGGTGACATTAATGATCCTGCTTCCAAACCTTCGGCATTTAATTTCTATGAGAAAAGCCAATCCTCGAACGCTCAAAAATTAGTTGCTAGCGTCGCGATTAGCGATGCAAAATGCTCGGAGAAAACTTCTACAAAATACTCTTGTACTTTTCCAACTTTCAATCCTTACACAGCAACATCAGCAGTGCGTAACGTGCTATTGAGAGTCTCTGCAACAAATGCAAAGGGAACTGGTGAAGTGTCTAATATCGTGGGAATTTATGCTGACATGGTCGAACCCATCGGTGGAAATTGGAAAATAACTAAATGGGCCGAAGTTTCCGACGCAATTTTTGGTACAGGTATGAAGAACTGGTTTGGTTTCAGATCGAGATCAGGTAAATCTCCAATTGAAGCTACTTTTATTTTTGAGGGTGTCTGGCCTCAGAATCCAAAATACAAGATTACCTTCGCCGAGCGATTTGCAAACAAGAAAAGTGGCGATATCATAGCTGAAGATATTTCAAATTTAAAAGTCGAACATCAGGGAACGCGCCATGTTGTTACGGTTCCTTCAGTTACGACAACTATCCGCGGCGATAGTGCCTATATCGCCATCATTGAAATAATGAATGGAACCGAGTTGGCTGTGCGTGGTCGACATAGTGTTAGATTTTCTCTTGACTACAAAATGTCACTCGGATGTTCATCTTCGCTTCTTATTCTTCAAACTGCCCGTGATACCAGCAAGGGTACGTTGAGTACGATCTCGTTGGCACTTTCTACGACAGTTTTAGCTGTTAATGAAATTCTAAACAAATCGGGCATAAAAAAACTTGACAAAAATAATAGACTTAAGCTTGAGAAGAAACTTGCGGTATTGACTGGGTACGCTGAGTTGGCAGGTGCTGGAGTAGATCTGATCGACGTAGAAGCGGCACTGAGTTCTGGTGATATCACCTTGATCAAAACCGAGGTCACCGGCATCATTAAAGATCGCGTTGAAGGCGCTGTGAGTCAAACGATAGATAAGAAAGCCGGCACAACAGTTCTGGAGTGGAAACTTGCCGTCGAGGATGGTTTAGAACTACTTGATTTTCTAAAGACCCAAGGTGATGCAAACGGTGACTTCATAACTGACAATTGCAGTTAGAAGTAGTTTAAAAAACTGCAAGTGAACATATCTCAAGGCAATTGATTGCCTGGGGCAAGGCGAGATATCCCCACCCCGTTCAATGTAAAGAAAAGCCTCAGGCTCGGCATTAGATCGCGGGCGCCTAGAGACAGCGGCCAAGCATCGGGTGGCTACACGATCACCTACCTCGCCTTGCAATCTGACCTTTTGGTGGCTCAAGAAGGTCAAAAGATCGGTCGAAACCTAGGGATATCCGTTGTTTATTTCAAAAGTATGACTTATAGTTCAAAAGCACACGCTTTTCGTCCGATTTCAACCAGAAAAGGAGCCATTAATGTCACATAGAACACTTAATGATTAATAGAGAGGTAACTTTAAAATGACAAACACCAGCCGGCAGTCCGGATCCTCGCATACGCCACACCGCCTCAAGCGCGGAGTTTTAACCGTCCCAAATGCCATCGCATTATCGGCTGCCGCAATGGCGCCGGTTCTGGCCGTAGTACTCAATGCCCCTGCGGGAGGCGCCGCTGCGGGAGCTGCGTTGCCACTGTCCTTCCTTATTGCATTTATCTCCTGCGCATTCGTTGGAAACACGGTCGTGCAGTTCTCTCGCCGCTTCCCATCAGCTGGCTCTTTTTATACTTTTAACTCAAAGGGTCTTGGCTCCGGAGCTGGTTTTTACACCGGTTGGCTCTTCTGGATCGGCTACGCGGTTTTGGCACCGGGCCTATTTACAGCCTTCGGTGCATTCCTCCACGACTATGTGGCAGCAACATTTAACACAGATATCCCATGGTGGCTGTTCAGCATTGGCGCAATGGCAATTGTATTTGGTCTCTCGGTGCGAAGCATCAAGGCCTCTGTCAACGTCGATCTAGCGCTGCTCGTTATCGAGGTAGTTATCTTCCTTATCTTAGGTATTACTGCGATCGCCCTTGCTGGCGACGGAAACACACCAGCAGTATTTTATCCAGATAGTGCGCCTACCGGTTTCTCTGGCGTCGGCCTTGGAGTAGTTTTTGGAATACTCTCATTTATCGGTTTTGATGCAGCAGCAACTTTAGGTGAAGAGACGCGCGATCCTCGCCGTAGCATTCCATATGCCATCACTGGTGCCCTTGGCGCCGTTGGTATCTTCTACGTCTTAATGATGTATGCACTAACTGCAGGCTATGGATTAAATGACCCAGCCAAATTGGATACATTCCTAAAGGATGCCAATCCATTCGTAACCCTTGGTTCAGAAGTTACTCCTTGGCTTCTGCAGCCGATACAGCTCGCCGCAATTGCCGGCATCTTCAGCTGTTTCCTCGCCATCCACAACACCACAGTGCGAGTCATGTTCTCTATGGGACGCGACCAAGTTCTTCCAGCTTCTCTCGGTCGAGTTCACACTAACTGGCATTCACCATTTAGAGCCATCGTTGTACAAACCATCTTCACAGTTGTAGTTGGTATGGGTACAGGTATCTGGCTCGGACCAGGTGCTACAGGTGCATACGGTTTCACAGGAACTATCGGCACAGTCGCGATCGTGATCGTCTACATCATGAGCAATATCGCGCTAATCCGATACTTCTGGCGTGATGCTGAGCGCAAGATTCTTAACCACTTGATTCTGCCGCTGTTGGGCGTAACTGCACTTTTGTATCCACTCTATGCAGTAAGCAATCCCAACGCGTCTTACCCATACAACCTCGTCCCATGGATTGTGCTGATCTGGCTAGCTTGCGGAACTGCACTCTTCCTCTACTACCGCGCAAAATCTCCTCAGAAGATCGCTTCTATCGGCACATTTGTCGCTGAAGATGATCATCCGAGTGATAAATAATCCGGAGATCAATCAGGAATAACCCTTGATCGATTTCGACGGAAAAGAGGTCTTTACCGAACTTACCGAACTCGCCGAACCAGCGCACACAGCGCTGGTTCTAGTCGATATGCAAAATGACTTTATCGACTCAAACGGCTTGTTCGGTAAGCTCGGGATTGATCTCACGATGTATAGCAAAACCCGTCCGCAACTGGCGAAGTTATTAAATTCTGCCCGTCGCAGCGGTGTGCTTATTGTGCATATCCAGAACACTGCGCTGCCTGGGCGAATGAGTGATTCTGCATCGCATATTCGCTTTAACTTGCGAATGCACGGTGCTGCTCGCCAAGACGGACCGCCGTTACGTTACACCGTTCCCGGAACCCCGGGTCATGAGTTCGTTAAGGAGTTCACTCCACTTGCAAGCGAACTCGTAGTGCGCAAGTATCGCTCAAGTGCGTTTTGGGGGACAAACTTGGAGATGTTGCTACGCAGTAATGGTGTTAAAACGGTCGTTGTTGGGGGTTGCACAACAGAGGGGTGCGTCGAGTCAACAGCGCGAGATGCGATGTTTAATGATCACTATGTAGTGATCGCATCAGACGCTGTTGGCAGCGACGATAAAGAACAACATGACGCCTCGATGCTGCTGATGCAACATCGATTCGACATGGCCAGCACTGAAGAGATCAGCGCTGTTTGGGAAAGTCACTCGGCTCACGACCAAGGAGAAAATAAATGAGAAAGCTCGAAGGGCGCATCGCCGTAATTACAGGGGCAGCCTCGGGCATCGGTAAAGGCATCGCAATAACATTTGCCAGCGAGGGAGCCAATATTGTTATTGCTGATCTAGTCACCGAAACACAAGCATCTGAAGTAATCAGCGCAATTAAAAAACTTGGGGGCGAAGTGCTCTTCGTTCGCACAGATGTGAGCGATGAGGCTAGTGTGCGCGCAATGGCTGCACAGTCACTTGATCGTTTTGGTCGGGTTGACATCCTCGTTAACAACGCTGGAATCTTCACCGAGTCACTTCTTGAGGATATGCCAATCGAAGATTGGGATCGCGTAGTCAACACAAATTTACGTGGCACCTTTCTTTGCACACGAGTCCTGATCGGGCAGATGCTAGAACGTGGTGATGGCCGAATTATTAACATTGCTTCGCAACTCGGCCAGATCGGTGGTGGAGCTGTGGCGCACTATTCAGCCAGCAAAGCAGGTGTTATTGGCTTTACTAAGGCACTTGCCCGTGAGGTATCTCGACGCGGAGTTCTTGTAAATGCAATCGCACCTGGACCTATTGAAACACCGCTGCTTGCCAGCGAAACAGAAGCATGGCGCAGTGCAAAACTTGCAGAGCTACCAATCGGTCGCTTTGGAACTGTCGATGAGGTAACACCTACGGCTCTACTACTAGCCTCCTCTGACGGTTCGTACTATGTTGGCCAGACGTTGGGTCCCAACGGTGGAGATGTGATGCTCTAGGCCGTTGGCCTCTAGCGGAGAGATCGTGACCATGAATATTCAAGAAATTGTTGCTGCTGCACACAAGGCCAATGTCAAACTTATTCGTTTCGAATACTGCGACGTTAGTGGCGTTGCACGCACCAAAGCAATTCATGTTGCACAACTCGAGCACAAACTTCTTGAAGGCGTTAGTTTGACGCGTGCACAGATGTCAATCAATATGCTTGAACAATTAATTCATGTCGAAGGAATGGAACCGGTCGGTGAGATAAGACTGGTACCTGACCTTGCAACATTTAGCGTGCTTCCATGGGTGCCAGCGAGTGCAAGTATTCTCTGTGATCAGCTCGGTCACGACCGACTTAATTGGGGTGCCTGCCCTCGTTCTTACTTAAAGGATGTAATTGCGCGAGCAGCTGGCCTGGGGCTGACCGTGCAAGCAACATTTGAAAATGAATATTATTTAGCGCGCGAAGAAGATGGGCGCTACATTCCCTTTGATTTCGTTGACCATGCACCGGTTTATAGTCCGATCGGTCATGACCTTAATGCCAAACTTATGGTCGAGATGGTGGATGCCCTTGAATCACAAGGGATATTTGCCGAGCAGGCAATCAACGAATTTGGTGCGGGACAACAAGAGATCTCAATCCGACATACAGATGCGTTGGGTGCTGCCGATAACCAAATGAAATTCCGCGACACTATTCGTGGAGTTGCACTCCAACATGGGCTTCTAGCCTCCTTTGCTCCAAAGCCATATCCTGAACAAATCGGCAGTGGTGCACATGTGCATTTCAGTCTTTGGGATCTTGAAGGCAAGCGCAGCCTGCTCTATGACAAGAACGCCGAACGCGGTCTTTCTAAAATTGGACGACATTTCATCGCCGGAATTGCAGAGCACTTGCCAGCACTTGTCGCCCTGACAGTTCCGAGTTACAACTCTTATCGCAGATTAAAGCCAGGTGCGTGGGCATCGGCAACGACTGCATGGGGATTCGATAATAAAGAAGCGGCTCTGCGCGTTTGTTCTCCGTTCTATAAGCGAGAAGAACAGAGTTATAACATCGAGTTTAAAACTTCTGATGGCAGTGCCAATCCTTACCTTTCACTTGGCGCTTTGATTGCCTGTGGGTTGGATGGAATCGAACGCGAATTAGAGCCGGGCGAACCATGCGAGCATGACCCGACTCGACTGTCACCAGAAGAACTTAAACGTGGCAAGGTCCGCCCTCTTCCGACGTCAATGGGCGCCGCCCTCGATGAACTTGAGAAGGACCAGTTTCTTCTCGATACGATGGGTGACTTACTCGCTCGTTGTTATCTAGCAATTCGTAGATCCGAGGCTGAAGCATTCGCAGCCGAGGATCAGGAATTTGAGATCCGCAACCACTTCTACCGGTTCTAAGAAAGATGCCACAAATTATTGATCTGAGTGATGTCCGCGTTATCGATAACCACTGCCATGCAATCGAGGCAGTGCAGCGCAACGAGATCGCAATTTGGCGCAGCTTCTTTACTGAATCTCCAGATCTGCAGATTCAAAGACACGATGTTGCCGAAACGGCATTTTATCGCCGACTAATCCGCGCAATGGGTTCGTTCTACGGTGTTACAACTGAGGAAGAAGTGTTGCGCGCTCGTAGCGAACACGGTGTTGAAACTCTGGTTAATCGCTTGTTCCAAGATGCCGCAATCGGTGGCGTCGTAATCGATACTGGTTATCCTGCGCCGGAAAATGCGATGGATGTTAAAGCTTTTAAATCTGCCAGCGGTAGTCAATACGTGGCGCTGCTCCGACTGGAAGTCACATTTCAAAAGCTAATTACGCAAAATGACTCTTATGATGATTTCATAGGAGCCGTCCGCGAATTACTTTCTAACGTGCGAAGCGCGGGGTTCGTTGGTTTCAAGAGCATCGCTGCCTACCGCACTGGGTTGCAGATCCAACGATGGACATTAAAAGAAGCGCAAGAATCATTTAGTCAGGCACGGAAAGAGTTCACATCGAGTGGCGCTGTACGACTCGGACACAAACCACTCCTTGACACTTTGTTGCACCTCGCCTTCGAATCTGCAGCAGCGCAGGAGCTACCGGTTCAATTCCATGTCGGGTACGGCGACCCAGATGTCGACCTCCGCCAAGCATCACCGTTGGAACTACGTAGTATTTTTGAGGAGCCGGCTTACCGGTCTATGCCAATTGTTTTGCTACACAGCTGCTGGCCATATTTTCGCGAGGGCGCATACCTTGCCGCAATTTATGGCAACGCATATCTTGACCTTTCATATGGAATTCCTTTTTTATCAGTCGGTGAGATGACATCTGTAACACGCGCCGCACTTGGTGCTGCGCCATTCACCAAAATTATGTATAGCTCAGATGGAGTGCGGGTGCCTGAACTTCACTGGATCGGAGCGCATGAAGGTCGGCGTGCAATCGGTACTGTGCTTGGTGAATTAGTAGCGGACGGTGATTTAAGTTCCAATGAAGCGCGCCGTGCTGGCGAAATGATTCTGCGGGATAACGCTCTGAAGTTATATGGATTCTCATCAGGAGCCAGCGCATGAAACAGTTGGAAGGCAAGCGGATATTTGTTACCGGCGGCGGCGGTGCATTGGGGCGCGCAAGTAGTTTGCTCTTCTCGCGCGAAGGCGCAATGGTTTCAGTAGTGGATATCAATACTGAGGCAGCTCAAGAGACCGTTCGAATGATCACAGAGCAAGGTGGCACAGCCGTTGCCATCATCGCCGATGTCAGTGACGAGGCTCAGGTCCAGCGAGCTGTTGGTAGCGCAGTTGATGCTTTCGGCGGATTAGATACCTTATTTAACAATGCAGGAATAATGCCGCACCAAGATAAATCATTTCTTGATGCAGACCTCGATCAGTGGCACTTCATCAGTAACATCAATTTACATAGCACTGTGCTCTGCTCGAAGTACGCAGTTCCACACATCGCTAATGCCGGTGGTGGTGCCGTAGTCAACATGAGTTCATTTCTTGCAGTAATTGGGTGCACCTATCCACAGGATGCATACGCGGCGAGCAAAGGTGCAATCTCGTCACTGACTCGCTCAATGGCGGTGCAACTCGGAAGGAAAAATATTCGAGTTAATGCCCTTGCGCCGGGACCAATTATTACTGCACACGTTGAACAATTTTTTCCAGATCCAGCGGCGCGAAAGATTCGGCTAGACCGTGTTCCTCTTGGTCGTTTTGGGGTTCCAGAAGATGCCGCTGGGCTTGCCTGTTTCCTTGCATCCGAAGCAGCGTCATGGATCACCGGACAGGTCATCGTGCTCGATGGTGGTATTTCCAGTAACTATATTTAAAAGATAAAAATTTAATTACAAAGATTGCCAAAATACCAATTTAAATTAAGAAGAATCGCCTTATAGGCCAGATCAGGAAACGACTTGGAATTTTTTGCCGGCATTTGATGATGTATAGATGTCGGAACCCACAGTTACCAGCATCAACTGATCACTTGCACTAAGAATCCCAGGAGCACCTTTGAATTTACTGAGTTCAGTCCAAGTTCTACCCTTGTTTGTGGATTTATAGAGTGAATTGCCACTCAACGCGTATAGACCCGAATTACGCCATTCAACCTGATTGAATTTAAGGGCGCTCTTTATTTTAGAGCTTTTCTTGAAAGCATTTTCAGTAAGAAATAACTCGGAATTCTTCAGCGCAATAGCCATTCCCATCACCTTAGGTGAGACTGCAATATCTGTGAATGTGTTTACACCTAAAGAACGCCATGTCTTTCCAGAATCAGCTGAGTAGATTAGATCTCCACTCTGTGAATCCGCGCCGTATAGATCAGTTCTGGCACCTTCTAAAAAGTGGAAATCAACTTTTCCGACTAAAGAGATCGCTCTCCAACTTAGCCCACCATCAACCGATTTAATAAGACCTAATGGGTTTGGCGCTTTAGATCCTTGAGCAGGATGTCCGCTTGCAAACAGCGCCTGACCTAAGGATGTGAACCCCATAATATCTATTTTTTCTTTTCCAACTAGCTTCATATCATTCTTCGTAACTAACTCAAAGAGTCCCTCGTGGGTCAAAACAAGCACTTTCTTCTCGACTGCTTTTACGTGATGAATGTGTGAGACAGAATCAAGAGTTTCTGCACTTGCGCTGCTGCTAAATGCAATCAGTGAAAGAATTGCGAAGGCAGAGAAGGTAACTCGCAAACTCTTAAATTCTGACTTTTTCATCTCTTTCTCATTCTGGTTCGTTATCAAATACTTCTAGACTCGGCCCGCATATGGCATCATTCCGGAGACGCTGTAAATATTGGAATATCTGAGACCTGTTGCAGTTGATCTTGCTTCCCACATCATTCCACCACCTGCATAAATGCTGATGTGGTGAATAGTGCTTTGAGTTCCTTTATAGGAATAGAAAATTAAGTCCCCTGGCTGCATTTCAGCAATTGGAATCTGCTTGGTATAGGTATAGAACAGCCCTGAGTTAAGACGATCCCAAATCGGCCAACCAAGCCCAGCGTGTTTATATGCGGCATAGACAAGTCCTGAGCAGTCGAATGAATTGGGTCCTTCGCTGCCCCAAACATATGGCTTGTTGGCCAGCACTTGCCGCTTCGCAAATTCAACAGCCTTAAGCCGCTGCTCTTCAGTTGTGCGCGATTTTGTCGCACCTGTTGGCCCACCTGTTTTCCAAATTTTGGACTGATTCTTTACTTTACTAGCCTCGTTAGCGCGAGTCTCTTCCAAAATAGCTAGCTGGCGTTTTTGCTCAAGAGTGATTCGTACTTTCTTGGCGGATGCGAGGTCGCGTTGCAATTTATCTTGAACTGCTTGAAGTTTATTGACTTCTTTCTGTTGTGCCACTTTGGCATCGTCAGCCTCTTTTTTCGCTGCTGCCACACGCTCGGTTACTAAAGCTTGCTTTTGTTTTGCTTCTTCAGCAATTACTTTGGCTTGCTGCGCAACGTCTTCAGCGGCTTTAAATCTTTTAAGAGATGTCTTATTCCCCGTGCCTAAATTTTCTAGAATTGATAAATTATCAATAACCTCTTGCGGACCACTCGAACTCAAGATGGATTCTAGGTCTGCAACCCCACCTCCATTTATATATGCGTGCAGTGCCAATTTTCCTATTTCGCGATGAGTGGCAGAAACTTCAGCCACGGCCGACAAGTAGGACTCATTTGCAGAATTTAGCTCTCGTGTAGCAACTAATAAATCTGCTTTTGCTTCTGTGTATTTCTTCTGAGCCTGATCGGCAATGGCGCTCAATAACTTCAGATTTCCTTTTGCGCGGGCTAATTTCTTTAACGCTTCATCTGCGATTTTTTTCTTCGCTAATTCTGCTTTTTTTGCCGCCTCAATTTGAGCAAGTGTGGGTTTATGATTTGTGGCGCTACTCGGATTCACTTGGGCAGAGACAACCAAGAGAGTAATAATCAAGGTGGCTAGAGACTTAAATTTAAGGCTATTCATAGCCTTCTAGCTCCCACAAATGGTTTTCTTCCAAACTTCTTTGTCATGGCTACTACTTCAACTTTTTTACCTGGCCGTGGAGCTTGAACCATCTTTCCGCCACCCATGTAAATAGAAACATGGCTAATTGGCTTACCAAAGAAGACTAAATCTCCTGGCTTGAGGTTTGCATAAGAAATCGACTTTCCATATCTAATTTGTGCCCGTGATGAGTGAGGTAGCGAGACGCCAGCGGTTTGGAATGCTCGCATCGTTAATCCAGAACAATCCCACCTTGTAGGGCCGGCTGCGGCCCAGACATAAACATCGCCGATTTGTTTTAGTGCAAACTTGAGAGCGAGGGACCCGCGAGAGTTGTCTCCCTTGTAAGAGGCGGCGTAGCCTTTTGAGTCATTCAAAATCTTATTTTCTCGGTCGGCTTCTTCACGAAGAAGACGTTCTCTATCTGCCTTCGCGAGAGATTTCAGAAGTTTTTCTGCTTTGATTAACGCTGTTTTTGCTTCAGCGACTTGGCGATTAAGTCGTTTCTCTTCAGCAATTAAAAGTGAAGTTCGATCAGAGAGAACCAACTGTGTGGCTTGCACTCTTTGTTTCGTTGCTGCAAATTCTCGTACTTGCTTCGTATATCCCTTACTAAAACTCTCGAGCACGGAGGCATCGGAAAGGTACTGCGTCGGATCAGATGAAAATAGCAATTCAAATGTGCGTCCAAAACCACTACCTTGGTATGCAGAAATGGCAATTTTTGATAAAACCTTACTTGCAGTCTCTAAATCGGCTTTAATTATTGCCTCTCGCTTTTGAAGAGTATCTGTCTCCTGTTGAAGTGATTTGATACGTATTTTCGCCTCATTTGCTGCCTCATATTTTTCAGCAGCCAGCGTGCGAAGGCGATCAATATCTCGCTGTACGGAAGCAACCGATGGAGCAGCCTGTGCTTGAAAAGACTGCGCCATGAAAGTGGCAACAAGAAGTAATGAGAGCGCTCTCTTCATTTTCGCGGTCCTTCGACCTTATTTACTCTTAGCCAATAGCTTCTTCATCAGAGTAATTTCAGATGATTGC
>Ga0164294_10001693_pt1 | contig 20267 bp, 22 predicted proteins | sample GEODES005metaG_FD_111479 | JGI IMG/M metagenome (GOLD analysis project Ga0164294, IMG submission 111479) | Oligotrophic lake water microbial communities from Sparkling Lake, Wisconsin, USA - GEODES005 metaG | ecosystem: Environmental > Aquatic > Freshwater > Lake | place: USA: Sparkling Lake...
CAATTCCACCGACCCGGCTACCAAATGGAACTCGACGAACACGCCAACCTCACCGTGCACACACCCAAAGGCTCGACACGAACCACCACCCCCACAGCCACAACCACACGAACCACACACCCAAGAATCACCGAACTCTTCGAACAACCCAAACCCCTCACCAACCCACCCAACCACCACCCCACCGAATGACCGAATGACCAACAAGGCGGCTGACCGAATAGCCGGCCGAGCGACTAGACGAACGAACGGCTGAGCGGTCCACCAACCCGAGCAACCGTCACCACTGCCACTGCCGCCACCGTCACGCCCGCAGACGCCACCAGCGCCAAACGAACAACACCACCAAAGAACAACACCACCAAAGAACGACGAAGGCCGGCCCCGGGGGCCGGCCTTCGCACCGAACGGTTTGTCTTCCGTGAATGAAGTTCCGCAGTTGATGCTCCGCGGAGTCGAACGGATCAGCAGTCGTAGTAGAGGGTGAACTCGTAGGGGTGCGGACGCAGACGGATCGCGTCGACCTCGTTCTTGCGCTTGTAGGCCACCCAGGTGTCGATGAGATCGTCGGTGAACACGCCACCGCGCTTGAGGAACTCATTGTCGGCCTCAAGTGCATCGAGGGCGGCTTCGAGGGTGGCGGGCACCTGCGGAACCTTGGCGAGTTCCTCCGGCGGAAGGTCGTAGAGATCCTTGTCCACGGGCGCCGGCGGCTCGATCTTGTTCATGATGCCGTCGAGACCGGCCATCATCATGGCGGCGAAGGCAAGATACGGGTTCGAGGTGGAGTCGGGGCAGCGGAACTCGACGCGCTTGGCCTTCGGGCTCGGCGAGGCCAGCGGGATGCGGCAGGAGGCCGAACGGTTGCGCTGGCTGTACACCAGGTTCACGGGTGCCTCGTAGCCCGGCACCAGACGCTTGAACGAATTGGTCGTCGGGTTGGTGAATGCGATCACCGCGTGAGCGTGGTGCAGCAGACCACCGATGTACCAGCGGGCGATGTCGGACAGACCGGCGTAGCCATTGGCGTCATAGAACAGCGGCTCACCGTTGTTCCAGAGCGACTGGTGGGTGTGCATGCCCGAGCCGTTGTCCTCGAAGATCGGCTTCGGCATGAAGGTGAGCGACTTGCCGTTCTGCCAAGCAACGTTCTTGAGCACGTACTTGAAGGTCATCAGCTGGTCAGCCATCGCCAGCAGCGTGTTGAACTTGATGCCGATCTCGCCCTGACCGCCCGAGGCAACCTCATGGTGATGAAGTTCGGTCTCGATACCGACCTTGTGGAGTTCGATGGTCATGTCGCCGCGGAGGTCCTGATAGTGATCCATCGGAGGAACCGGGAAATAGCCCTGCTTGGTACGGGGCTTGTAGGCCAGGTTCGGACCCTCTTCGGTACCGGTGTTCCACTGACCCTCAACGGAGTCAACCATGTAGAACGAGCCGTTCGGCTGGGTGTCGAAGCGCACATCGTCAAACACGAAGAACTCAGCCTCGGGACCAAAGAACGCCGTGTCGGCGATTCCCGTGGTCTTGAGATAAGCCTCGGCCTTCTGGGCGACATAACGCGGGTCACGGGAGTAGCTCTCGTGGGTGACCGGGTCGGCCACGTAGCAGTGGATCACGGCGGTCTTGTGCTTCATGAACGGGTCGATGTAGCAGGTGTTCGGATCAGTGATGAGCACCATGTCCGATTCCTGGATCTCCTGGAATCCACGGATCGAGGAGCCGTCGAAACCATGACCCTCGGAGAAGTGGTCAAGTGAGAGCACGTGAGCGGGAATGGTGACGTGCTGCATGATGCCGGGAAGATCGATGAATCGAAGATCAACGAACTCGCAGCCTTCAGCCTTGACGAAGGCCAGAACTTCTTCGGGGGTGCGTTCCTGCACGGTTCCTCCTGTATGGGGTGCGACCGTGAGAACCCTCCGGGCCGCGTGACGGGTTGGACACTATCGCCGGACGGGGGATCCATCGAAGGTGAACGGGCGACACCCTCGCAGGGTGGGTTTTCCCCAGTGTTGCCCTTTTGTGAACGGATGATGAACGGACCCGGTACCGTCCGAAATCACGTTGTGGATATGTCTGGACGGTGTGCGAGGATTCGATGATGGAACGACAGCAGGATTACGTCCTTCGCACCGCCGAGGAGCGAGGAGTCCGCCTCATCCGCCTGTGGTTCACCGATGTGCTCGGTCAACTCAAGTCGGTGGCTATTTCGCCCAATGAACTCGAGAACGCCTTCGAAGAGGGCATGCACTTCGACGGCTCTGCCATCAACGGCTTCAGTCGGGTGCAGGAGAGCGATGTGCTCGCCAAGCCCGACCCCAACACGTTCGAACTTCTGCCGTGGGGCAATAACGACGACGTCACCGCCCGCATGTTCTGCGACATCATGAACCCGGACGACTCCCCGTTCGAGGGCGATCCCCGCCAGGTACTGAAACGCAATCTCGATCGGGCCCACCAGCTCGGCTACTCGTTCTATGTGGCCCCCGAGATGGAGTTCTTCTACTTCCGCAACGGCGATCCATCCCAGCCTCTGGTGCCGCTCGACACGGGTTCGTACTTCGATCTCACCACCGCCGATGTGGCCAGCGATCTGCGCAAGCGCACCCTGCTGGTGCTCGAGAACATGGGGATTCCGGTGGAGTACTCATTCCATGAGGACGCTCCCAGCCAGCACGAGATCGACCTGCGCTACACCGACGCCCTCACCATGGCCGACAACGTCATGACCTTCCGACTCGTCGTGCGTGAGATCGCCATGGAGCAGGGTGCGTTCGCCACGTTCATGCCCAAGCCGATGGCCGGTGTCCAGGGTTCCGGCATGCACACACATATGTCGCTGTTCGAGGGCGACGAGAACGCATTCCACGACGCCGGCGATCCCTATGGTCTGTCGAAGGTCGGCCGGCAGTTCATCGCTGGTCTTCTGCGCCACGCTCCCGAGATCACCGCGGTCACCAACCAACTCGTGAACTCCTACAAGCGGCTTGTGGCCGGGTACGAAGCGCCGGTGTACGTGACCTGGGCCCGTAACAACCAGTCCGCGCTTGTGCGACTTCCCGTCACCAAGCGGGGCAAGTCCTCCTCGACCCGAATCGAGTACCGGGCCCCCGATCCTGCCTGCAACCCGTATCTCGCCTACTCCGTCATGCTGGCGGCTGGCCTCAAGGGCATCGAAGAGGGGTACGAGCTCCCACCGGAGGCATCGGCCAACGTGTTCGAGATGACCGATGAAGAGCGCGCTGCCGAGGGCATGCGCCCGCTTCCGCAGTCGCTCTCGGAAGCTCTCGACGTGATGGAAGGTTCCGAACTGGTCGCTGAGGCACTCGGCGAGCACATCTTCGAATGGTTCCTGCGCAATAAACGGGCCGAATGGCAGGACTACAAGTCCCAGGTCACCCAGTTCGAACTCGACCGCTACCTCCCCAACTGGTAGCTGCGATGGAACCCGTCCTCGTCTTCCCCGACCCGGCACCTCCGGAACTGGCACAGGTCCTTGACCTCGGCGGCTATCCCTGGAAAGCCGTCAATGACGACATCACCGCTACCCGTCTGGCGCCGAACGCCGGCTGGTCAGGGGCGGTCATCTGCGCCTACGCCGATCCTGAACGGGCATTCTCCCTGTGTCGCTCGCTGCGCCGCAGCGACAATCAGCTCGAACCGCTCATGATCCTCGTCAACGGCACCCAACTCGCCGAACTCGAGCAGCGCGACGAACTCTTCGAGGATTTCTGCCTCTCACCATTCCACCCCCGCGAGCTCGAGGCACGCCTCAAACATCTGTTCTGGCGATCGGGTGGCGTGACCGACACACGGCCCGAGCTCGTCGAATACGCCGATCTGGTGCTCAACCTCGAGACCTACCAAGCAGCAGTTGGTGGCAAGCCACTCGATCTCACGTTCATGGAATACGAACTGCTCAAGTTCCTCTCCTCGAACCCGGGCAAGGTCTTCACCCGCGAGACCCTGCTCAGCCGGGTCTGGGGCTACGAGTACTACGGCGGTGCGCGCACCGTCGACGTCCATATTCGTCGCTTACGGGCGAAACTCGGCGAACATCATGCTGGTCTGATCCAGACCGTGCGCAGCGTGGGCTACCGATTCGGTCAGTCGAGATGGGGCATCACCGCCGAGTGATGTGCAACTGTGGGCTTCGACGCTGATGTGCAGCGCCGATGGCGTCACCTGCATCGAACCTGTCGAGCTCACAGCGGTCATCCTGACTCTCCTCGAGCAGCACGGGTTGCTGGCTGAAGGCTGAGAGCCCGAAGCACACATCTGCCGAATAGCAACTCGCGCAACAAAAACTGAAGAGTAGGAACTGCAGTGCGCCAGCTGCAGCGCACCAACTACCGGGAACAACTACCGGGAACAACTACCGGGAACAACTACCGGGAACAACTACTGCACAACGAAAAGGGCCGCTCCGAGGAGCGGCCCTTCACGACTTGGTAGAGAGGAATCTCAGACCGGACGAACGTCCTGCGCCTGATCGCCCTTGGGGCCCGAGGTGACCTCGAACTCGACGGCCTGACCCTCTTCAAGTGAGCGGTAGCCCGAACCGCTAATCGCGCTGTAATGCACGAAAACGTCGGGGCCTCCTTCACGGGAGATGAAGCCGAAGCCTTTTTCTGCGTTGAACCACTTAACGGTACCGGAAGCCATTTCCGACTGCCCTTTCTGTCCTGCGGGGTCGGAACTCCTTCCCAGCACTACTTAACGAGAGAGACGCTAGCGGTAAACGGCCGAGAAAGCGATAGGAACTTTCCCGAAGGGCTTTTCGGCCTGCTTCGAGGAAGGTTCCGAGTCAGTTCGTCGCGGCCTCGGGATGGGCCAGGGCGTAGTCCTCGGTACCGACAAATGCATCGTCGACTGCTGCGCCGACGGTCCAGCCGAGCACCGCGGCGACAAGGGTCATGGTCATGAGGAAACCCACTGGGATGGCGATCAGCAGGACGATGAGGATGATGACGACTCCGGGCACGGGGAAATCCTATCGACCCGCTGGGGCGTAGGCCCAAGCTTCGATCTCGACCAATGCCACCCGGGGGAGTTCGGCCACTGCGAATGCACTTCGGGCCGGGCGATGGTCGCCGAACGCAGCTGCGTACGCCGCGTTCATGATCTCGAAATCGCGCATATGGCGCAGGAACACGGTGGTTTTGATGACATCGCTCATCGAGGCACCCTCGGTGGCCAGCAGCGCCGCCAGATTGGCCAAGGCCTGGATGGCCTCAGCTTCGACACCGCCACTCACCATCTCGCCGTCACGCAGGCCCAGCTGGCCGGAGACCACGAGAAGATCGCCGGCGCGAACGATTGGTGTGTAGGGACCGATCGGAGTGCTCATGGGTTCATGGTTGCACAGGTAGAACCGAATGCAGGGAGCCACCGGTGGGCCAATCGGAGACATAGCCCTGCTGCATCCAAACCGCCGCAGCCACAGCAGCGAACACGGCATCGGATCCGTTGATCGGTTCGGAGTCCTCCTCGTGGAGTGTGACCTCGACCGGCGGCATCTCAGACGCACGCAGCACACCGAACGAGCGGATGGTGAGATCACCGATGACACCATCGGCATCGACCGCCAGCCCCTCGCTCAGCACCCAACCAAGAGCCATATGCGCAGCACCGATCACATACGAGCGCAGCACGACCGCGTCGAGGATTCGTCCGCAACGGAGTCCGACCCGCACCAAACCATCTTCGAGCGATCCGTCAATCTCGACGATCGCTTCCGCGCCCTCGGGCGATACAACCCGAACTGGGGTCGCCGACACACTTCCATCGGCGGCCGCTGCTCGAGAATCGAGCACGGCACGCAACACCGCAGCCTCGGCCCATCCGGTGCCGCGGATCGCAATCGACGTGGACGGTCCCACGAGGTCAACCTCCTCGACACTGACCATCGGGAGCACGGCGTTGATCGCCTCGGCAACCCCCACCGTGCGGGCAACACGGATCACGCCGGTGCCATCGGCTCGCAGCGCCGCCGCCATCGGTGGGCGCTTCGGTCCGAGCCGAACCACGTCCTCGCGTGACAGCACGGCGCGCACCGTCCGGCCGTTCGCATCGGCCAACTGGCGCGCCATGGTGCCGACCAGAGAACTGAGCTTGCCGCCGAACGCGCCACCGTTGGCCAACACCGTGCTCGGTTCACCACCGGGTTCACACCAGGCCGCGTCAGTCTCGAGATAGGCCGGCTCGACCCAACTGGTCCGCAGGGTGAGATCCCATTCGCCCGGAGCGATGTCGATCGGCGGTGCCGGTTCGATCGTTCCGTGTCGGCCCTGCACCTTGCCGGCCAGCGCCCGCGCTTCGGGCAGCGACGGTGCCACCGCCCAGTCCTCGATCGAATCGGGCCAGCCGGCATCGGTGCGCGGCATGGCGACCAGCGCACCGGCGGGTGCGGTGTCCTCGGAGAACCCACCCTGACCAAGTCCCACATCGGCCGCCACCCGTTGTGGGGTGCGACCCTCGATCGTGGCCCTGCGAGACGCCGCATCGAGATCTCGCGTGACTGGTTCCCCCACCGCGACCTCGCTCACCGCGAGCGCCCAGGCCTCCTCAATGGTCTGCCAACCGGTACACCGACACAGGTGTGCAGCGAGCGCTCGATCCACAGCGGCCAGATCATCGGCAGCGGCGCCTTTGGCCCGGAGCCCCTCGAGGCGACAGATGATTCCCGGCGTGCAGAACCCGCACTGGCTGGCGCCAACGGCGAGGAAGGCATCGGCCCAGCGCTGACGATCAGCCTCCGGTAACCCGTCGACTGTGGTGATCGATCGCCCAGCCACACGACGGGCCGGCGTCACGCAGGCCACGCGAGGAGAACCGTCGACCAACACCGTGCAACAACCACATTGACCCTGCGGATTGCATCCTGCTTTCGGCGAACGAACTCCGAGTTGTGCCCGCAGGGCAGCGAGCAGCGAGAACCCGTTGTCGATGACCTCGACCTGCTGACCATCGACCACGAACTGGATCATGGCAACATCGGGGGCGGGGCGATCGGACATCGCCCGCAGGATAGGTTCGGGTTCGATGATTCCCGAAACCCCCCGACCCATCGACCGTCGCTCCTTCCTGCGCACTGCCGGGCTTGTCGGCGGTGGTGCCGCGCTATTCGCCGGCGCACCGGGTCTGCTCGGCGCCTGTGGAGGTTCGTCATCCACGCCCTCGGGCACGGTGACGCTCTCGGGCGATGCCAATGCTCGCAACCTGGTGGGGCTGTTCAACTACAGCGGCGACTATCTGGTGAGTGGCATCCCGCAACGCCTGCCGTTCGCCATCGCCACCCCCGAGGGCCCACCCGCCGTCGACGGCCCACCCACGCTCACTGTGCAACTGCATCGTGATCAGCAGCCCACGGGTGAGCCCATCGTGCTCGAGCGCCACGCCGACGGAACACCGATCGCCTACTACCCGATGGTCACCACCTTCACCGAGACCGGTGTGTGGAGCATCACCACCGACCTCGACGGGCAGGAATCCTCGCAGAGCTTCATGGTGCAAGCCCCCGAGACAGTGCCATTGCGTCAAGTCGGCCAGCCGATGGTGCCGGTTGATTCACCCACGGTGGACAACGCTCGCGGGGTCGACCCGTTCTGCACCAGCGTGCCGCCCTGCTCATTGCACACCCAGACCCTCGCCGCAGCACTGGCCACCCGCGAGCCGGTGGCGCTGCTGATCAGCACACCGCAGTTCTGTCAGACCGGCGTCTGTGGTCCGGTGCTCGACACGCTCATCGGGCTGATGCCGGAGTTCGCGTCAGTTCGCTTCGTGCACACGGAGGTCTACAACCGTCCGAACAACGGCGGTGACCCAGCAGCCGACGGCGTCACCGAAACAGTGACCGCCTACGGACTCTCGTTCGAGCCGAGCCTGTTCGTCGCCGACGCACAAGGCATCGTCAGGACGCGACTCGACAACATCTTCGACCGCGGCGAACTGCGGGCCGCGCTCGCTGGGGTCAGCTAGGCCGAAGCTGGATCAGCTGAACGACTGGCCACAGCCGCAGGTCTTCTGCGCGCTGGGGTTGTCGATGGCGAAACCGGCACCCTGGAGGCCGTCCTTGTAGTCAAGCGTGGCGCCCACGAGCATCTGTGCGCTCGAGGGGTCGACGACCACGGCGACGCCGAGCTGCTCGAGGACCATGTCCTCGGCATCCTTCTCGGTATCGAAGAACATCTCGTAGCTGTAACCACTGCAGCCACCGGGGCGCACGGCAACGCGCAGCATGAGGCCGTCCTGACCCTCCTGGCTGATGAGTTCCTTGACCTTGACTGATGCGGTGTCGGTGAGCGTGATCATGAGTCCTCCAGTGACGACGGAATGCTCCAAGGCTAGCGGGCAACGCCTCGTGAGCGACAGCCCTGCGGGTCACGAGGTTTCGAACGCAGATCGCCAGCCATCGCCAACGGCCGTTCACGGCCGGGCACTTACGCTCTGACACTCACGGCTGCCAATGCCGCGCCGGTAGCATTCCTCCTATGTCAGAGCTGCCCACCGAAGCCGATGTGCTCGCCGCCCTGCGCGGAGTGATCGATCCCGAACTCGGGGCCGACATCGTCGAGTTGGGCATGGCGCAGCGAGCCACCATCGCAACCGATGGCCGGGTCGTGGTCACCGTTGCCCTCACCACGGCTGGTTGCCCGCTCAAGGCACAGCTGCGTCGTGAGATCGAGATGCGCATCGAGGGCCTTCCCGGCGTCACGGCAGTGAAGATCGACTGGGCCGAGATGACCCCCGATCAGAAGGCGCACGCCATGAACGCGGCCCGCCTGAACGCCCAGTCCAACGCCGGCCCCAATCGGGTGCCCGCCGGTGCCCGCGTGCTGGCCATCGCCTCCGGCAAGGGCGGGGTTGGTAAATCCTCGGTCACGACCAACATCGCTGCAGCCCTCGCCATGCGAGGCTTCGCCGTGGGCGTCATCGACGCCGATATCTGGGGCTTCTCCATCCCGCGCATGCTCGGGATCGAAGGACGTCTCGAAGCCAAGGTCGACGAAGCCGGCGAACGTCGCATCATTCCGCACCCGCTTCCCATGGGGGCCGGACGCCTCGATGTCGTGTCGATGGGACTGCTGGTCGATGACGAGACCGACGCACTGATGTGGCGGGGACTCGTGCTCAACCGGGCGGTGCAGCACTTTCTCGAGGATGTCGCGTGGGCGCCTGACCTCGACTACGTGGTCGTCGACATGCCACCCGGCACCGGTGATGTGCAGATGGGTCTGGCCCGCATGCTCCCGCAGTCCGAGATGATCGTTGTCACCACTCCTGCCGTCGGTGCTCAACGGGTGGCTACCCGTGCAGTCACCATGGCCCGCAAGAGCCACCTCCATGTCCTCGGCGTGGTTGAGAACATGAGCGCGTTCATCTGCGCCCACGGCGAAAGCCACCCGCTGTTCGGATCAGGTGGGGGAGCAGCCCTCGCCGCCGAGGCCGGCGTGCCCCTCATCGGTTCGATCCCGCTCGAACCCGCGGTCTCCGAAGGGGGCGATACCGGCGCGCCGATCGCCCTCGGTCAGGGTGCCGCCGCCGATGCCTTCGGTCAGATCGTCGATCAACTCGTCAACGAATTGGCCCCTCCGGTGGCCATGGCTGGCTGTTCGGCCCGCATGCTCGACGCAGCGATGGCCGCCCTCGACGCCCTCGACGCCTAGGACTACGACGCGCAGTACTCAGACCAGAGATTCGAAACTGGCACTCAGGTGCGGGGTCGAGCCATCGGCAGACCAGAGCGTCAGTCGCGTGGTGCGGTCCTCGGCCACCGACACGATCGGCAGCGCTGCCCCGGACTCCACGACATCGCGACCGATGGCGTCACGGAACTCGATGGCGGCCCGGAAGGAATCGGCTCTCTGGTCGCCGGCCGACCCGGGGAAGAACCCTTTCACGGCGAGCTGTGTGGCCAACACCTGCTCGACCACAGCCCAGCCAACGGCGTTGTTCACATGATCGAGGATGTCGATATCTGACGACCGCGGATGCCAGGCCTGGGTGATCGCTTCCGGATCAACTGCCCGCACTGGGTCGATCACCTGACGAGCGGTGACCTCACGACCGGCAGCCGCAGCGGCGAAGTCGGTTCGGAACCGAGGGGGCAGGAGCTTCGGACGACCCGAGATCGGATCGAGATGGACCCAGAGCGCCACTGCATCAATCCGGGCCCCGCGGTCGCCGGTCACGACGATGCGACGCTCGGCCCATCGGCTGCCGATTCCGGAACAGAACGTGGCCAACTCCAGTGACTCCCCCGATTCGGCCGCCCGATGCTGATGGATCAGCGTGCGGCGCACCACCCAGGCCTCGTGCTCGTCGAGTTCCAACTCAGCGGTGTCATCGGTGGCCACGTCCTGCAACAAGCGAGCGATTGCATCAAGACGCACCCGACCACCACTGTCCACATCGGCCCAGCGCACCGGGCGCAAGCAGCGGAAAATCCTTCCCACGGGGGGGATCGGAAGGAGTTCCTCCGCCCCGTTGGGTCGACGGATCTGGGGCTCGGGGGAGGTCACGGCAATGACGCTACCGGCCATCAATCCGGGTATTTCGCGTAATTCAGTTGACACCGCCATCACCCGCGTGGTTCCGTTGGACCCATGTTCACGTCTTCCGCCGCCCACGCCATGGTGACCCGTTCGGGTTCCTACGCGTCGACGTGCTTCTCCACCGACGTGACCATCACTGCCACCTGGTATGCGCCGACCACCACCTTTTTCAACGGTTCCGGTCACAAGCATCCCGCCCGGCGAACTCTGAGCTGACGCAAGCAAGCGCAACTCCATGAGGCCGCCGGGATCCCACCGGCGGCCTTCTTGCTGTTCGCCCCCAGACCACCAATCTCTCCTGCATCGCACGCTTCACCCGCTTCACCCTCCAAGAACCACTCACCAAGCACCACCCACCAGCAGCACCGAACGAAAGGAAATCCGATGCTCGCCGAGACGATCGACGACATCTCACCGGCTGTCAGGGCCGATGCCGCCTGCAACGACCTCAACGGGTCGCTCACCGGCGTGTTCTTCTCCGAGGAACTCCAGGACATCGCCGCGGCCAAGGGCATCTGCGCCACCTGCCCGGTGATGCTCGAATGCCTCGAAGGCGCGGTGGCCCGCCATGAGCCCTGGGGCGTCTGGGGTGGGCAGATGTTCATCAACGGCCGGATCCTCGCGAGCAAGCGCCGTGTGGGTCGCCCACCGAAGGTGGCCCGTCCCGAGGACCAGCTCCCCGACCTGCCGGTGCCAACTCATCTCCTCGGTCTCGTGCGCTCCGCGTAAGACCCTCCGCCCATCCGGGACATCTCGTCCCCCGACCCTCGACCGCACCCCGGGAGGAACCGCAGCGCACTGCCGCCGGTTCCTCCTGCCGGGTCGGTCGGACCGGCGATACCGATGCATCTGCGTCGATGATTGGGAGCGGCGTGGTCGCAGGGGTACCGTCGCATCGCCCGACGGGCCTCTCGATCCATGGAAACCACGCCGCCCCCACCCGACACCACACCGGCCGCCTCCCCGGCTGACCCAGGGCCCGAATCACGGCTCCCGGCCCGGCGCCGCAGGGTGTCGCGCACCACGATCGCGCTGGTCGCGGCGGTTTCGGTCCTGCTGGCCATCGGCATCGTGCTCACTTTCCGACCGGCGTCGCCGGGGTCCGATGTCATCAAGCTCGACCCGGACGCCACCGAACCGTTCAACGGACTGACCGGCGGCACCGATGTGGTCGGACAATCGGTCCACGGGGTCACGTATCTCACCTTCAATGGCGATCAGGCGGCGCTGCATCCCGGTGATTCCCCGGTGCTCATCAACTTCTGGTCATCGACCTGTGCGCCATGCATCAAGGAGATGCCCGACCTCGAAGCCGCCCAGCAGACCCATGTGGGCGAGCTCACCATCATCGGTATCGATCACCTCGAAGTTCCCGAACTCGGCCTCGACATGATCCGCCGCACCGGCGTGACGTACTCGGTCGGCCGCGATCCCAAGGGCACCCTGCTGCGGTCGCTCGGGGGCAATGCGCTCCCGTTCAGCGTGCTCGTCGGATCCGATGGCACCATCCTCGCCACCCACGCCGGACAGCTCGATGCCGCCGGGATCGAAGCATTCATCGCTCCTGCTCTGGTGAACTAGCACGATGAACGGTTCGCTGGTCTATGCCTTCGGGGTCGGCATGGTTGCCACGTTCAACCCCTGTGGTTTCGCCATGCTGCCGGCATACCTGTCGTACTTCCTCGGTCTCGAGGGAGAGCAGCCGGAGGGCACGAATACGCCCGACGCCAGCATCCTGCGAGCGCTCGCCGTCGGTGCATCGATGACCGCCGGCTTCCTCGTGGTGTTCGGTGTGCTGGGCATCGTGCTCGAACCGGCACTCACCACCATCAACCGCCGACTCCCGTGGGTCACGATCCTGCTGGGGCTCGTTCTCGTGGCGCTCGGGGTGGCGATGCTCGTTGGTCGCACCATCTCGGTGCGCCTGCCGAAGTTCGGCCGGGGCCCGGAATCGCGTGAACTCTCCTCGGTGTTCCTCTTCGGCATCTCCTATGCGCTGGTCTCGCTCAGCTGCACGCTGTCGTTGTTCACCGCGGCAATCTCCACCACGGTGCAGGACGAGAACCTGCTCCTCGGAATCCTTGCGTTCCTCGCCTACGGCCTCGGCATGGGCCTTGTTCTCATGGTGATCACCCTGGCCATCGCACTGGCCCGCCAGTCACTCGTGAGAAACCTCCGCAAAGTGCTGCCCTACATCAATCGTGTGTCGGGTGGACTGCTCGTTCTCGCCGGGCTCTATGTCGTCTATTACGGCTGGTACGAGCTGCGGGTATTCAACGGCACCACCAGCGGAGGCGGTGTGGCGCAATGGGCCTTTGACATCAACTCCTCGGTCAGTCGATGGATCAACGAGGTCGGCGCCACCCGACTGGGCCTCATCCTCGGACTGGTCGTCGCGCTCGCCGTGCTCGTTGCGTTGGCGGCCCGGCGACGAGCAGAGGACCGATAGCCTCGGCGCATGGAACTGCGCGTCTTCGTCGAACCCCAACAAGGGGCCTCCTATATGCAACAGCTGCACGTGGCCCAGGCCGCTGAGCAGCTCGGATTCGATGCGTTCTTCCGCTCCGATCACTACCTGCGCATGGGTCCGGGCGATGCGTCTCCCGGCCCGACCGATTCCTGGGTCACGCTTGGCGCCATTGCGCGCGAGACCAGCCGCATCCGTCTCGGCACCCTCGTTGCTTCGGCCACGTTCCGTTTGCCCGGACAGCTCGCAGTGGCCGTCGCCCAGATCGACGATATGAGCAACGGTCGGATAGAACTCGGCCTCGGCGCCGGATGGTTCGATACCGAACACACCGCCTACGGCGTTCCGTTCCCCACCCTCGGCCAGCGCTTCGACATGCTCTCCGAACAGCTCGAGATCATCACCGGGATGTGGAACACACCGCTCGACTCCGAGTACTCCTTCGAGGGCGACCACTACAGCCTCATCGGCTCACCGGCCATCCCGAAACCCGTGCAGGCCGGTGGCCCGCCAATCATCATTGGTGGGTTCGGCGCGGTGCGTACCCCACGGCTGGCCGCGCAGTACGCCAGCGAGTTCAACCTGCCGTTCGCACCCATCGATCTCTTCAGCATCCAGTGCGATCGCGTGCGCGCGGCATGCGAAACCCGTGGTCGTGATCCGGAGGACTTGGTCTACTCGGCGGCACTCGTGCTGTGCTGCGGCAAGAACGATGCCGAGATCGCCCGACGCGCTGAACGCATCGGGCGCTCTACCGACGAACTCATCGCCAACGGAGCTGCTGGCACACCGGCTCAGGTGCTCGAGAAGATCGCCGCGTTCGCCGAAGCAGGCGCCACCCGCATCTATCTGCAGATGCTCGATCTGGATGATCTCGACCATCTGGCACTTGTCGCCGACGAGGTGAAAGACCTCCTGCCCTGAGACTGCGTCGGCGATCGGGCGCTCAACAGTTCAGGGACTGAGTCGCTCGATGGTCCACGCGTCGTCTGCGGAATTGGAATCGGAAGACCGGCGATAGCGGAACCGATCATGCAGTCGGGATTCGCGGCCCTGCCAGAACTCGATCTCGGCGGGCAGCACCCGGAAGCCGCCCCAGTGCGGAGGGCGGGTGACCTCGACGCCAGCGAACCGTTCCTCGACCTCGCTATACCAATCCTCGAGCACCGAACGATCGGCGATGACCTCGCTCTGACGCGACGCCCATGCCCCGATCCGTGAACCTCGCGGTCGGGTAGCGAAGTAGGCATCGCTCTCCTCGGGTGTGACTTTCTCGACCCGACCCACCACTCGCACCTGACGGGCCAGCAGATTCCAGGGGAAGCAGATCGCGGCCTGCGGGTGTTCGGTGAGCTCGACACCCTTCTGGCTCTCGTAGTTGGTGAAGAACACGAAACCGTGATCGACGCCGCGGAGCAGCACGTGACGAGACGAGGGCTGACCGGCGCCATCGACCGAAGAGACGATCATCGCCTCGGGCTCATGCATGCCCTCCGCTGCGCACAGATCGAACCATTGGTGGAACTGGACGAAGGGGTCGGCCACGAGGTCGCTCTCGGCCACCCCACGCTGCTGCAGTTCGAGACGGCGGGCATCGAGATCAGGCGAGGCGCTCATGGGCCAAGTCCACTCCGCAAACGCACCGAGCGCCAACCCGACCCACTGCTACATTCGCCCCATGTTCAGCGCATGGCGGAGCTTCATGGCCCGGCTTGCCGGCGGAGCACATGAGGGCGCGAACCTCGCCGTGTGGTTCGTGCGCTGGGTCGCAGTGGGTATCGGCATCGGCATCGTCGCAGGTTTCTCTGCTGCAGCACTGTTGGCATCACTCACCTGGGCCACCGATACCCGCATCGATCACGGGTGGATCGTGTGGTTCCTTCCGATCGCAGGTCTCGTCACTGGCTGCCTTTACCACTACACCGGCGGCCGGGCAGAGGAGGGAAACAACCTCATCATCGATGAGATTCATGAGCCGCGGGCCGGCGTTCCCCGTCGCATGGCCCCGCTGATCTTCTTCTCGACCTTCGTCACCCAACTCTTCGGCGGGTCCGCCGGTCGCGAGGGCACCGGCATTCAGTTGTCGGTGGGGCTCAGCGACTCGATCGCCAGCCACCTGCCGTTTGATCGTGAACAGCGGCGCATCGTGATGATCGCCGCGATGTCCGCCGGTTTCGGCGCATTGTTCGGGGTGCCGCTCGCCGGAGCCGTGTTCGGTCTCGAGGTCCAGAGCATCGGTCGGGTGAAATATGAGGCGATCGTTCCGGCGTTCGTCGGTTCCATCGTGGGCGACCTCGTGGTGCGTGCGCTCGGAGTGAAGCACCCGACCATCGCCGAGCTGGGCGCGTTCCACGTCGACGCAGTCTTCCTGCTGAAGATTGTCGCTATCGGCGTGATCTTCGGACTCGTCGGCGCAGTGTTCATCCACGCGGTGCGACTGCTCAAGCAGCTCGCCGCTCGGTTCCTCGACTGGGCCCCACTGCGACCGTTCATCGGCGGCGCGCTCGTGCTCGCACTCATGCTCATCGTCGGTAACCGCGACTACCTGGGCCTGTCGCTCCCCCTCGCCAGTTCCGCACTCGCCGGGGATCACACCTCGGCATCGGTATTCGCGCTGAAGTTGCTGTTCACCGTGGTCACGCTCGGGTTCGGTTTCTACGGTGGCGAGGTCACGCCGTTGTTCGTCATCGGTTCCACGCTCGGTGCATGGCTGGCCACACTGTTCGGTCTCGACATCGGCCTCGTCGCCGCACTCGGCTACGTGGCGGTGTTCGCCGGCGCGGCCAATGTGCCGCTCACCTGCACACTCATCGCCGTCGAACTCTTCGGCGGCCACGTTGCGGTACCCGCCGCAGTCGCGTGCGTCGTCGCCTACGTGTTCAGTACCAACGGCAGCATCTACAGCACGCAGCGTCTACGGGTGCCGAGAGCTGATCCCCATTCAGATCCGGCGCCCGCCGATCCGAGACCCGAACCGACGTCCGATACGTCAGCCGATCCGAGAGCTGATCCCGCGACGGATCCAACAACCGATCCCGGAATCTGACCGGAGCGCACCGGCATCACGCGGCACCGACGCTTGCTACTGCCGGGCTTCTTCGCTGATTACTTCGTGGACCGGATATCGGTGGCGCCGCGGAAATACGGCAACAGGACCTCGGGGAGCTTCACCGAACCATCGCTCTGACGATGGGTCTCGACAACCGCTGCCCACACACGTGGCACGGCGAGGGCCGAGCCGTTGAGCGTGTGCACCATGTCGGTGCCCTTCTCGCCGGCGACCCGATAGCGGATGTTCGCCCGGCGAGCTTGGTAGTCGCTGAACCAGGACACCGAGGAGACCTCGAGCCACTGATCAACACCGGGCGCATACACCTCGATATCAAAGGTGCGGGCCGAGGAGTTGCCGAGATCGCCGGTGCACAGATCGAGCACCCGATAGGTGAGACCGAGAGCGCTGATCAGACTCTCGGCCCGACGCAGCAGATCAGCATGCAACTCAGCGGCCTGCTCGGGCATGGCGTAGGCGAGGATCTCGACCTTGTCGAACTCGTGCACCCGCAGAAGGCCACGGGTGTCGCGACCAGCTGAACCGGCTTCACGACGGAAGCAGGCGGTCTGGGCCATGAGCCGCATGGGCAGATCGGCGGCATCGAGGATCTCATCACGAGCAAGTGAGGTCAGCGGCACCTCGGCAGTGGGGATCGCCCAGAGGTTGTCGCGCTCGAAGCAGTAGGCATCGTCAGCGAACTTGGGCAGATGCCCGGTACTGATCATGGTCTCGGTGAGCACCACAGTGGGCGGGCGTACCTCCTCAAACGCATCACTGTTGTGATCGAGCGCCAGCTGACACAGCGCACGGGACAGCGTGGCGCCGGCACCGCGGAACATCGTGAACATGGCGCCGGACATCTTCACGGCCCGTTCGAGATCAAGGATGCCGAGTTCGGTGCCGATCTCCCAATGCGGAACTCGCTGATGCTCTGCCCACACGGAGGGGTCGTCACCGGGACCGACCCGCTTGATCTCGACGTTGTCGTCGGCATGGGCGCCATCCGGGGCGTCGACCGATGGAAGGTTCGGGATATGCAGCAGGAGATCACGGGTGCGAGCGGCGATCTCGTCAGCGGCGTCGGCGAGCTGCTTCTCCCGCTCCCCGAGAGCCCGACTCTCGACCTGCTTGGCTTCGGCATCGTCGCTGCGACCATCGCGACGCAGCGCGCCGACCTCTTTGGAAATGGCATTGACCTCGGAGCGGATCTGATCACGCTCAGCGGTGAGCTCACGCAACTGGGCATCGAGTTCGCGCACCTGGTCGAGCTCCTCGAGCGCGCCGCCACGGCGAGCGAGCGCAGCGCGGACGGTGTCGTAGTCGGTTCTGATCCTGCGGACGTCGATCACGGTTCAGAACCGTAGTCGTCGGCCCGATAGCGTCCGATCGTGAGTTTCCCGAAGGGCGACACCCCCGCCATCGAGGTCGACGACCTCACCATCCGCTATGGCGACCACATCGCCGTCTCGGGTCTGAATTTCCGTGCTGAACCGGGTCGCATCACTGCGCTGCTGGGTCCCAACGGTGCCGGTAAGACCTCCACTGTCGAGACCCTCGAGGGCTACCGCACACCCACCAGCGGTACGGTGCGCGTCCTGGGACTGGATCCCCGACGCGACCATGCTGCGCTGGTCGGGCGCATCGGCGTCATGCTCCAGTCCGGCGGCGTGTACACCGGCATCCGCCCGCTCGAGATGCTGCGGCTGTTCGCCAGCTACTACGAGAATCCGGCCGACCCTGTCGAGTTGCTGGACCTTGTCGGTCTCACCGATCGGCAACGATCCACCTGGCGTTCCCTGTCGGGGGGAGAGCAGCAGCGGCTCTCGCTCGCCCTCGCACTCATCGGTCGGCCCGAGGTGGCCTTCCTCGACGAACCCACCGCGGGGATCGACCCTTCCGGTCGCCAACTGATCCGGCGGGTCGTCGCTGATCTCCGGGCCGAAGGTGTTGCGGTGCTGCTCACGACCCATGATCTCGACGAGGCTGAGAAGCTCGCCGATCAGGTGGTCATCATCGATCATGGGCGTCTGCTCGCCGATGCCGCTCCCGATGCGCTCATGCGGAACGCGGATTCCGATGAGGTGCGCTTCGGAGCACTGGCAGCTCTCGACACAGCGGCACTCGCGGCACGGCTCGACGCCGCTGTCGTCGAAGTGAGTCCCGGTGAATATCGCGTCGCCACCGCCGGCACACCCGCGGTTGTGGCTGCGCTCACTGCGTGGCTCGCCGAGTATGACCTCCCGCTCGGCGATCTGCGGGTCGGGCGTCAGACCCTCGAAGACGTGTTCCTGCGACTCACCGAATCGGCTGCGGCCGCCGACGCCAGCGCCGCCGAACACGCCGGTTCTGCAGGCACCGGGTCATCCGGTCGTCGCTCCCGACGGAGCCGACGATGAAGGCGTTCCTCTCCCAAACCCGCACTGAGCTCGTGCTGAGCCTGCGCAATGGCGAGCAACTCTTGGTCAGTATCGCCATTCCGCTGTTGCTGCTGGTGTTCTTCTCCTCGGTCGAGGTTCTGCCGCTCCCTGATGGCGTCGGCAAGGGCGTGCAGTTCCTCGCCCCCGGGATCCTCGCCCTGGCGGTGGTGTCGAGTGCCATGGTGTCGCTCGGTATCGGCACCGGGTTCGAGCGTCAGTACAAGGTTCTGAAACGTCTCGGCTCCACGCCCCTCGGTCGCTCTCGTTGGGTCGCCGCCAAGATCGCCATGGTGCTGTGCCTGCTGGTCATCCAGACGCTCGTACTGGTCGCGGCGTCATTCGCGCTCGGGTGGTCGCCGGGTGGAACCCCTGTGCTCGCACCACTCGCCATCCTGCTCGGAGCCTCGGCGTTCGGCGGCCTCGGGCTGCTCATGGCTGGCACCCTGCGCGGAACCCTGACACTCGCGCTGGCCAATGGCCTCTATCTCGTGCTGCTCCTGCTCGGCGGCATGATCATCCCATTCGACCAGATGCCCGGAGCGATCGGGACGTTTGGTCGGGCGCTTCCCTCCGGTGCCCTCAGCCAGGTCCTGCAGTCCTGCCTCCGCGATGGCGCACCGGCCGCTGGGTCGGCTTGGATCGTGCTCGCAATCTGGGCAGTGCTGGCGCCAGCCGCTGCCGCCCGTTTCTTCCGCTGGGAATGAATCTGGCTGCGGGTCGTCAGCTCAGATCTCGGGTCGATCCGTGGTGGGTTCCGACACCGGCGAGGCGCTGAGCGCACCATGATCGCCGCCCTCCCATTCGAGGATCTGGCGTTCGGTCAGATTGAGTCCGTGCCGATCGGCTTCCTGATGACGCGACGCCCATCGGAAGAACAAGATGATGATGATCGCCCAGAGGTACGCAACCTCGACAAGTTTCATCACCAGTCCGGCGGCGATCTGATCATCGAGCGCCGTTATACCCAACAGACGGATTGGTTGGTCGTACGAGGAGTAGACCACGGTCTCGGAGTTGGCCAACCACGCTGCCGGCAGCGTGGGGACCACCGATTGCAGGAAGAGGTACACCATCTGCCCGGGGAGCGAGAGGCGTAGTTCGGGCCATGGACCGCAGACCGGGATCCACATGATGAGTGCGGTGAGCACGAAAAGCACATGGACCGAGAAGTGGAACGGCCCGTTGGTAGCCGCCGTGTTCACGAACGGGGCCCAATGGCTCAGCAGGTTGAAGGAGTTGAAGATCGCCCAAGCTGCCACCGGTCGACCAACCCACCGCACCACCTTCCAGAGCCATCCGTCGGAACCGACCAGCAGCTGCGCCAACCATTGCGGGCACGAGAGCCAGAACAGCGGTGGCACCACCAGGGTGAGCACCAGATGCTGGAACATGTGGGCGGAATAGAGGCGCTGCTCGGCGATGTCGTGCATCGGCCAAATGGCCATGAGCGTCATGAGCACCACCGCAGCCCAGAACGACACAACCTGTCGCCGCGAAACCACCGGCTCGCCGGCGGGCACGACCTTCGGCCCGATCACCCTCACGATGTAGATACCGCTGGCACCGATGGCGAACGACAGCAACCACACCTCGATATGAGGCGCGAATGCAGGGACGACCCCTGCGAACATTGCGGCAGCGGTCATGAGGATGCTCATGGAATCACCGGACGGCGATCACCAGAAGACCCGTAATCAGCCGTGGGAACCGGGCCAGAAGATGCGGAAGGTGCAAAGCGCCGCGAAATAGACGCTCCCGGCAAGGATGAG
>Ga0164294_10001695_pt1 | contig 20223 bp, 21 predicted proteins | sample GEODES005metaG_FD_111479 | JGI IMG/M metagenome (GOLD analysis project Ga0164294, IMG submission 111479) | Oligotrophic lake water microbial communities from Sparkling Lake, Wisconsin, USA - GEODES005 metaG | ecosystem: Environmental > Aquatic > Freshwater > Lake | place: USA: Sparkling Lake...
GCTTCTGTTGCTTCTGCTGTTGCTTCTGGTGCTGTTTCTGCTGTTTCTGCTGCCAAATCAAGACGCACGAGTTCGGTTTCCAATGCATGATTGGCTTTAGCAACCGTTTGCTCAACGAATTCATTGCGATTTGTCAATTGAGCATCCAATTCAGCGACATATTCCAATTTGGCGACGATAGCATGAGCCATTTTTTGGGCCTACGGTATTTCTACGTTCAACACAACAACAAAAGTGGAGTGTATTCTGGAGGTCAATTTTTTGCACGTAGCGGATGCGCGAATTCGTGATGAACACCTACTGGATGTCAACTTTTCGAACCATTGTTTCCGCATGTTTCCGCATGTTCAGACGGGACGAATGTTTGCTTGTTCAGCGAATTGTTAGACGCTCCACACGCGCATATGCAAGTAGCAGCTTGACAACTTCTGTATGGCCGTTTCTACTCGCCTATTTGATTGCGTAATTGTAGTTGGCAGACGGGTCCACACGCGCATCTGCAAGTAGCAGTGCGACCACATCCGCATGGCCGTTTCTACTCGCCTCTTTAATTGCGTAATTGTAGTTGGCAGACGGGTCCACACGGCGGTCTGCAAGTAGCAGCTTGACAACTTCTGTATGGCCGTTTGCACTTGCCGCTCGAACCGCGTAATTCCCGTATGCAGACGGGTCAACTCGTTCGTCTGCAAGTAGCATCGCGACGACGTCTGTATGACCGTTTTCGCTTGCCTTGCGAACCGCGTAATCGTTCAATGCAGACGGATTAACTCGCTCGTCTGCAAGTAGCAGCCTGACAACTTCCGTATGTCCGTCTGCGCTCGCACCGCCAATCGCGTAATCGTAGTCTATCGACGGGTTCACACGGGGATCTGCAAGTAGCAGCTCGACGACGCGTGCATGGCCATTTCTGCTTGCTGCGACAATTGCGTGATTGTTGGCGGCAGACGGGTCCACACGACGGTCCGCCAACAACAACGCGACCATACCCGCGTGGCCGTTCCCGCTCGCATGTCTGATTGCATAATTGAATTCTGCAGACGGGTCACCGCGATCAAGTAGCAGCTTGACAACTTCCGTATGACCACGTTCACTTGCCGTGCGAATCGCGTAATTGCTGTAAACAGACGGGTTAACGCGCTCATCTGCAAGTAGCAGCTTGACCACTCCCGTATGGCCGTTTTCACTTGCTATGCGAATTGCCCAATTGTTGTCTGAAGACGGGTCTACATCTGCAAGAAACACCGCGACCAAATCTCTGTTTGCGATGGCAAGTTTGAATGTTTCAAAGGTTGGTGGTGTTGTTTGCCACAACAGGAGCATTTCGAGGATTTTGATTGCTGCTGTTGCTTCTGTTGTTGCTTCTGATGCTTCTGATGCTTCTGCTGCCAAATCAAGACGCACGAGTTCGGTTTCCAATGCATGTTTGGCTTTAGCAACCGTTTGCTCGACAAATTCACTGCGAATTGTCAATTGTGCATCCAGCCCTGCAACGTATTCCAATTTGGAGGTAATGATGTCTGTCATTTTCTACGGTATTTCTACGTTCGACAACACAACAAAAGTGGAGTGTATGATGGATGTCAACTTTTAGTCAGTAGCAACAACTTTTCACATGTGTTAGGCAACCGCATGTGTGTAACAAGAACTTTTGACCACTTGACACATGAGAGCCTTACAATGCGGCTTGAAGTTCCGCAATCCTGCGTGTTTGCCACTCGTCTAGTACGGCGACGTCTGTAAACTGTTTGACTGCTGCGATGAAGATACCACGGTCATGTGCTTGAATAGCAGCCACCAATTGAACAGCCAAGTGTCCTTCGCGCGACTCCATAAACGAGCTATCAAGTGACAACGGCGTGCCTGCGGATGCAAGAACAGCATCCAGAAGGATACTTTTGACACTAAACTTGGTCAGGGGGCCTGCGAGTGCCAATGTCGCACACTTGAGCAGACGGTTAACATCTGTTGCAATACGACCGGCATTGCGGAGAGCCTTGATCGCTGAGGCAGGGGCGTCCTTGAGCAGATAAATTTCTGTTGCCGCATCATAGTGTTGAATGGCCTGAGTGGGAACCAGTTCAGCAAGTGTTTCGTGCAGTCTTGCTGTCTCTGTATCCGTGGGCAGAGAATGTGTCACTCAAAGAACCGAACGGCGTCTGCTGTGTGTGCAGCTTTTGCTGTTTGTGCTGCGAGCCGATAAGCATGCACCGGTGAACGGCCAAGGGTTTGGAGACACTCAGCTTCTGCAACAAAGGCGCGAATCGCCTCGGACGGATTAGAGAGCTGGAGCTGTTTGCCAGCACGATGGTATGTGTCGGCGGCCTCTTGAAGAGTGCTGGAACTGTAGCCAAGAAGTCGTCCGAGGCTGGTGTCGGCTCTGGCGCGAAGGGTGTCGGCTGTAGTCATGAGGGAGGTCATTGTTTGGTGTGAAGGTTTGGTGTGAAGTTTACGGTATTGCTACTGTCAACTGCCTGAGAAAGAAGAAACAGGTGTTGTTGGGGTTTTAGCCCGCATCGTTTTCTTACGAAATCACAGAAATACAGCTAAGCCGTTTGCGTCCATGGACCTAAAGACGCAACCGTTTTCTTACGGGATCGCCACAAACGTGCACAAACTTCACAGCGCCACCGTTTTCTTACGGAAACGCCAAAAACTGCATGAACTGTACGATTAAGCCGTTTGTGTCCCTGGACCTAAAGACGCCACCGTTTTCTTACGGAAACGCCAAAAACTGCATGAACTGTACGATTAAGCCGTTTGTGTCCCTGGACCTAAAGACGCCACCGTTTCTTACGGAATCGCCAAAAACTGCACGAACTGCACGAACTGTACGATTTAACCGTTCGTGTCCCTGGACCTAAAGACGCCACCGTTTTCTTACGGAATCGCCAAAAACTGCACGAACTGCACGAACTGTACGATTTAACCGTTCGTGTCCCTGGACCTAAAGACGCCACCGTTTTCTTACGGAAACGCCAAAAACTGCATGAACTTCGAGAGAAACACCGTTGGAGTCCTCAGATGTTTTGCAAGCCCATTGCACGTTGAGCATTCAAAAAGTGTCAATTTTCTTACCAAAATGTGGTTTAAGAAAACAAACAGTCTGTAGAAAATCATGGCCGGCGTTGAATGCGACGACACACCCCACAAATGTACGTTGGGGCTTGTGGGTCTACACAGACTCACGGATCCGCATGTACTCCTGACGCTTAATGTCATTCATATCTACAGTGGGACTTGTGGGCCGCCCTGCGACTCGCGGATCCGTAAGTAGAATTCGAGCAACTTCTGTAAACCCATACGTGACTGCCTCGCGTAATGCGAAATTGTAGTCTGCACCCGGGTCTACACGCGAGTCTGACATCAACAGCGCGACAACATCAGCATGGCCATTCTGGCTCGCTACACGAATTGCCAAATTCCCGTCAGCAGACGGGTCAACACGCCCATTCTGAAGCAGCAGCTTGACAACTTCTATATGACCATGGGCTGCACTCGCACGAATTGGAGAATTGTCGCCCGCAGACGGGTCAACACGAGGATCTGCGAGCAGAATTCGGACTATGTCTGTATGGCCATTTCGACTTGCCCAGACAATCGCGAAATTGTAGTCAGCAGACGGGTCTGCTGATGGGTCAGCAAGTAGCCGCACAACAGTTTCCACATGACCATTTTTGCAAGCCTGTTGGAGTTCGGTGGTCATTTTGGGTTTTGAGTGTGGGGTTTTGAGTGTGGGGTTTTGAGTGTGGTTTACTGTATTTCTACGGTAAACGCCACGTTTTTATGTCCGACAATGTGGGTTGTCAATTTTTCACATGTGGGGGGGGTCCCATAGCACTACACAAAACCAGCGAGTTTTGCACGGGTCTTTATGTCTGAGGACTCCAACGGTGTTTCTCTCAATTGTGCACTTTTTTAAGACAAAATCCGTATGTTTTGCACTCTAAATAAAGACGACATCGCTTAGCCGTTCTCTACGTCGCCAGGATAATTTCTCGTTCTGTCCGCGTTTCCAAATCCTTAATCGTGACAGCACGTCTCGCGTTCCATTCCGTTTCGGCAACAATGGCCACAAAGCGTCCTGCGGCTTCCGACAGAACTTTGCCCAATTTGCGAGCATCTGTGCTTAAGTCGCATGTAACCGACGACCATTCACCGAGTGCCTGAAGTTCGCGTACAACTCGAAATCTGTCAACAGCGGACACGACGCCAACACTGGTCACCAGAAGATCGAGCTTTGGTTCTGTGGGTGTAGGGAATGCAACGGAAGCAATTCGACTAATGCCAATGCTCAATCCAACCGTGGGTGTTTCCAACAAATTGTCATATCGCCCACCTGCAGAAATGCTGGATGGACAACTCGGTGTCGTGACCTCCCAGATAAAGCCGGTGTAATAATCGAGTCCGCGTGCAAGACGATTGGTAAAAACGAGCTCTGTGGTTGGCAACAGAGAGCGCAGGAGAGCCCAATCTGCTATGGTTTCGGGACAAACGGGTTCTGTCTCTGCCAACGCAGCACGCAGACGTTCAATATCCAAGGATGGCAATGCTGTCATAAACTCCGGAATCAGAGCATCGAAACTTTGTTTGTCGAGTTTGTCAATAACGGGAAACAAACGGCGACACAATGCAGGATCAACGCCGACACGCTCTCGCAGAAGGTATTGAAGATTGCGCACATCATTGACGAGAATTGTGTATGGCAGCGCCAGAGTGCGCATGAAATTCATGACAATGTTCAAACACACGGCTTCGGCCATCATTCCCTCTTGTCGGCCTCCGAGGATGTCGAAGTCTGCTTGAATAAACTCACGGAGTCGTCCTTGACGAATGTTGGGTTGGTCGCGGCGATAGACTTTTGCGATGGAATAACGACGCATCTTTTTGATGCGATTCTCTTTCACGTATCGAACAAACGGAATTGTGAGGTCGTAGCGAAGAGAGAGGTCGCCGCCGCCTTGGTCAGCAAGTTGGTAAATGAGTTTGCTGTCGGCTTCATCGCCGTATTTTCCCAAGAGAACGCCGGTGTATTCGAAGACTGGAGTGTCCAACGGAATGCCACCGTTTGCCCTGAACAGGTCTTCAGCTGTAGCGCGTAAAAAGGCGATGCGGTCGTAATCTGCACCCACGAGATCTTGAGTGCCTTTGGCACACTGATAAAGAGACATTTTTGGTCGGTTTACGGTCGGTTTACGGTCGGTTTACGGTATTTCTACTTTCAACGTCCACCTGTCTTCATCTGTTTGAGAATGTGTGTCAATTTTTCGTAGTCAAAAACAACAAAAACAAAACGTCCGTTTGCTGTCCGTCTGCTGTCCGTCTGCTGTCCGTTTGCTGTCCGTCTGCTGTCCGTCTGCTGTCCGTCTGTTCTGCAGAGCTACTTGCCAAGAGCTAAAATCTCCGAGTAATGCACGACAGATTCCGGCTCGTCAAGGGTTGCAATTGCCTGCCAGAAATACCAGGTCGTTTTGAAATCCCACGTGTCAAGATCTTCTGGCACGGCATCCTTCGTCCCCAATAGACACCGATGTTTAGGAGAATCGATCATGGGAGACTGACACTGAATGATCGCTTGCATTGTTGAAAACGTGAGTTTTCGTGGTGTCGTGCCAGTAAGCGTAAAGAACAGCTCTGGAAACTCTTTTGCAGACATTGTTGATAGTTTACGGTATTTCTACTTTCAACTGTCACCTTTCTGCATCTGTTTGAAAATGTGCGTCAATTTTTCTCCCAAATAGGCATGTGGTAACGAAGCATGTTGAAAGCACCGTAAGAATCATTGGGGCCATACGGAATTCGATGAATCCATGTAGCACGGAACAAATCCTCAAAAAATTGATTCTCCCTCACTCACTCTCATGTGTTCTGGAGTTGAAAGTAGAAATACCTAAACTTGCCACAACCATGTCCACAACCGCTGCACTTTCACGAATTGCGGAACTCAAACGTGCTGTTCAAACGGAGCGTGCAACCAATGCAACTCTGACATCCCAACTTGACAGTCTTGTTCATTCCGAGACAACACTGTTTCAGATCCGGAAATTGGAGACAACATTACGCGAACTCGAAACGACAAATCAACGACTTCAAACACAAATCCTTGAACGGATTGAAAAAGATCCGCGGATTGTAGAAATGGAAACACGAGTGTCTGCTGCTCGTGTTCGTCACTCTACACTTCTCACATCGTGGGATGATGCGGAACGTGCAGTGTTGTCTCGTCTTCTCGCACTCGAAAAGGAACAACGTACACTCACACTCGACAATACAGCACTTGGTGCAAAACTCGCAGACTTTATGTCGCTGACTGCTGATACAGATTGAACCTACACCTACAAAATATCGCCGATTAAACCAAATTCCATGCTTTTTTGTTCGTCACTTGCTGCATCATGTGCATACAACATCATGCACAGACACAGACACAGACACAGCATCAGGCACAGCATCAGACACAGCATCAGGCACAGCATCAGGCACAGTAGACACAGCAACAGACACAGCAACAGACACAGCATCAGGCACAGCATCAGGCACAGCATCAGGCACAGCAACAACAGGAGCAACAGACACAGCAACAGCAGGAGCAACAGACACAGCAGCAGCAGGAGCAACAGGCACAGCAGCAGCAGGAGCAACAGGCACAGCAGCAGCAGGAGCAACAGGCACAGGCACAGACACAGACACAGCAGACACAGCAGACACAGCAGACACAGCAGTCCGCTCCTGAACCAACGGCAAACTCCTAAACCATGCTTTTGTTCGTGGGAATAAAAACGCGGAAGCCTCGAGGTCCATCAATTGACAAATTCCTTTGCTTGTTTGTACCTCCAAACTCCCATGTTTTTGTTCACGTCGTTTGAATGGACCTTGAATTGTCAGGATTAAGCCGTGACCATCCGCGCCCCCCAGAACACCGGTTTCTGTAATGTATGCTTCAAACACTTTGATTGATGACATTTGTTCGGAGTCTACGGTATTTCTACTTTCAACACTTTACTTTCAACAGTTGTGAGTGTGTGTCAATTTTTCCATGCAGAGGAAATCGAAGCCATACATACGGCTGCGTTAATGAATCAAAGCCAAACGGAAATACGCCTGAGTTGATCCGTAGCCAAACGGAAATACGCATGAGTTAAACCGTAGCCAAACGGAAATACGGCTGAAGTCGACGAATCGCCGTAGCCAAACGGAAGTACGGCTGAAGTCGATGAATTCACCGTAGCCAAACGGAAATACGGCTGAAGTCGATGAATCACTGTAGCCAAACGGAAATAAAGCATGAGTCGACGAATCGCCGTAGCCAAACGGAAATAAAGCATGAGTCGACGAATCGCCGTAGCCGAAACGGAAATAAAGCATGAGTTGATGAATTCACCGTAGCCAAACGGAAATTGATGCAAAACGATGATGATGCAAAACGATGATGCAAAACGATGATGATGCAAAACAATGATGAATCACCGTAGCCAAACGGAAAAAGCATGAGTTTTATGAATCTGTGTCTACCTTTACCGATGCGCACCGCACAGCCGCCTGAACATCGGCGAAGGTTGCAAACGGCTTGCAGCGCTCAGCGGTGTTCTCGCCCAAATGCACGAGCCTTGCTACATGGTACTGATCCTCGGGCACAGTGCTGAGAACAGCGCAAAGTTTGGCGATGCCGTGCTTGTTTTGTGGCGGGGACATTGCCAACATGCCCTCATAAAAGCGCAGAAGGTCGGATGCACATGGACTCTCGTCAACTACAGGCAAGACTGCGTGAGGTGACGCGAGCTGGCCAGAAGTAGCGAAATCGATGATCACGGCTCGAGCCTCCTCCTCGACGACAAGAACATTGTAGAGGTGCAGGTCCCCGTGGCGAAAGCCTGGAAAAGCCTCGTCCAGACGGCCGAGAGTGTCGCAGACTTGCAATGCAATGTCGATTGCCTGAGCGAGAGAGACGTTGGCATACTCGAGAACGTCGCAGAGGGTGCGTCCAGGCACATGTTCCATGATGAGCTCAGACGCGTGGTCGTCGTAGCTCACAAATAGTGGCAAGTGTTGACGTAAAAGGGGCTCCTTAGACGCATGCTCCGAGATTTCCCTTAGCACGAGAGCTTCGCGCTGCAGAAAACGTTTCGCTAATGATTCGTCCTGAGCACATGGCCAGTCTTTGGGCAAAGGCTTCTTCAAAACGGTTCCCCCTTCGAGCACAGTTACGCTACACCAGTCGCCCTGCCACCATTCTGTTGCAAGATCGTGTGCAACAGCTGGAGCAACAGGAACATCAACCGCAACAGGAACAGCAACAGGAACAGCAACAGGAGTCCGACCCAAACTCTTGAACCATGCTGTGATTGAGAACATTTGAAGTTTACGGTTGTTTACGGTATTTCTACTTTCAACGCGTACATCAGTTGTGCGTGTGAGTAGATGTCAATTTTACCAAACGGAAGCTCGCAAAACAAAATAAGCATGAGTTGTGATGAATAGCCGTAACAGTTGACACGTAACAGTGAACAGGTCAACACAAATCCAATTCTGGACTTTCAGGACTTTGAATTTGTCGTTTGATGACAAGCAGTGTTTGAGTTCTCCACGGATCGAGTTTGTGAATCGCGTCATAATTTGCGATTGCGGTGATGAATTCGGTTACATTGACATCTTTGAATGCTTGAAGAATGTCGAGTAAAACACGGTGGTCCGGTGTTCCTGGAAATTTGTAATCCATTTCTTGAAAACGGTTCATGGCGGCGTCTGCTGCAACAATATCACCAGATGCAAGCATGCACAGCACTGCATTCATCCAATGGTTGCGTGCGTCAAACTTTTGCATCGGAGAATCAACACACAAATGTCCAACCGATTCGAACATTTCTGCTGCACCACCATAATCCGGAATACGAGTTAAGAGTTCTGCGACTTTGACTCGTGTTTGGCGAACAGGGAACATTTGATTTTCGGCTTCAAACAAACGGATTGCTTCACGATATTCGTCAATTGCTGGCTGCAATGCGTCATCTGCGTCAAGCAATTGTGCCAATTCAACTCGCACTTTCGCCATTTCAAGCAAAGATGCTGCTTCGCGAAACAACGGTATGACATTCTCTTGCAACAAACGGATGGCGTCGGTACCATTGCCCGCCTTGACCATTGCGTGTGCGGCGTTGCGAAATGCAGTTCCCGCCTCCAATTCACGATGTGTTGCGAGCATAAGACATTCGCCCATTTCCTTGAATGCAATCGCGGTATTTTCCCAATCTTGAATAGATTTGAACTGTTTTGCAGCAGAATTGAAAGAATCGGCTGCAGAATCCAAGGCGTCTTCACGGGTTCCCAAGAGGCGTGAAAGAAAGCCAACCGCACGTTTTGTCTCTGAGCGGGCTACAGCAAGGTGTTCATTTGCGGCCATTCTGTATGCTTTTTGTTCGTTCGGCCCTTTGTCAATTTTCACCCCGTTTTCACCCCGTTTGTCCAAAAACCAAAAATGTCCAAAAACCAAAAATGTTCTCATACAGGGCCCGGGTTTGAAACCACTATGAGAATGTTAGCACCTTCCGTTGAGAGGGGGGTCCCCATGTTTTCCAGTGTTTTCGTGTGATCCGAGAGCATGATTCATCGAATTTTCTGCTATGGCGTGAATTCCGATTTGAAACTAACAGTGTTCGAGATGAACACGATTTCAACACTGTCGTAACCAGATTTCTCCGTTTCCCTGGTCGCGGCTAAAAATGCATCCGACGGGTCATCAAAGAACCATGTGTGCGTGTTGCCGTGCGCTGTTCGAACGACGGACCACCCGTTAATGACAGGAGGCTCAGGCGCTGGCTCTGTCTCTGGCTCTGTCTCTGGCTCTGTCTCTGGCTCTGTCTCTGGCTCGGTATCCGTATCAGTATCCGTATCGGTATCCGTATCAGTATCCGTATCAGTATCCGTATCGGTATCCGTATCGGTATCCGTATCGGTATCCGTATCAGACTCAGGCCCACGAAGCACACATAAAAGCTCTGCACCGCCCCCGCGTTGACACACGTATTGAAGCACAGTCTCAGGCGCAGGCACAAGTGCCGTCTCAGGCTCAGGCGCAGGCACAAGTGCCGTCTCAGGCTCAGGTACAAGTGCCGTCTCAGGCTCTGGCACAGGCTCTGGCACAAGCACAGGCTCTGGCACAGGTGCAAGCCCAGGTACAGGAGCAGCAGAAGCCTCATCAGGAGCAGCAGAAGCCTCATCAGCCTCAGGAGGAGCATAATTAGCGAATGTGTCCTGGAACTTTTGGACCCGTTTGGAAACATCTGCAAAGAACTGTGAATTCACGGAAATGTTACGGATACGCCAAATCTCAAGTGCATGCTCAAATTGAGTTAGCGTGGCAAACAGTTCTGCACCCAAAGTGTCAAACATGGCAAACATTGCGGATTTGCTCATTGTGTGTACGTGTTTACGTTCTTTCGAATTTCAACCGCGGAAAATGCATACGTTGGTTGTGTCCGTCAATTTTTGAACCAGTTCTTGCATAGAGGATTTTGTCCCCAAAAAGTGCATGATTTTGCCGTTGGTGCCTCTTAGCGGCGGCGGAATACGGATACAAATGCACGAATTGGCAAAAACACCGTTGGGAGTCCTCGGGCCTAAAGACCACGTGGAGGAATACGGATTTTGCTCACAAATGCGCGAATTCGTGAACCGTTGGGAGTCCTCGGGCCTAAAGACCATGCCGTGAATACGGATTTTGCTCACAAATGCGCGAATTCGTGAACCGTTGGGAGTCCTCGGGCCTAAAGACCATGCCGTGAATACGGATTTTGCAACAAATGCGCGAATTGGCAAAAACACCGTCGGGAGCCCCCGGACCTAAAGACCACGTGGAGGAATACGGATTTGCCACAAAAAGTGCGTGAATTGGCGAAAACACCGTTTGGAGTCCTCGGGCCTAAAGACCATGTCGTGAAAACGGATTTTGCAACAAAAGTGCGTGAATTGGCGAAAACACCGTTTGGAGTCCTCGGGCCTAAAGACCATGTCGTGAAAACGGATTTTGCTCACAAATGCGCACGAATTCGCGAACCGTTGGAGTCCTCGGGCCTAAATACCACGCGGCGGATTTTGCCACAAAAGTGCTTAAATTCGTGACCGTTGAGAGTCCTTGGACCAAAGCGGCGGTCCAAACATTTCAAGCAGTGAATTGACCACTGGTTTCAAACGGTCTGCTCTTTGCCATCTGCTCTTTGCTATCTGCTAATGCGAACATTCCTACCCATCCGCATAAAGCGAATTTGTGGATGACTTAGTGAAGGTTGAAACGGTGGATGCCGAGCAGGACAGAATTCTTTGTCTCGACACGCGTCGCCAAAGCGGCACAAACGGTTCATGTGTCCGTGAAAATGGCGACACGACGAATCTCTGCACACGCCACAGAAATCCCATTGCTCGCATCGTCTTTGTGCAAACGTCATTGTTACGGGTTCATGAACTTGTCTTCCACCAAAGTATATTGACAGTGTTAGTATTGTTTGCAAGGGTTTCAACACCGGTTTGATAATTACACACGTGTCTGAAAATTCAAGATTGAATTGTGTTTTTTGTCCTTTGCAAATGTGTATTGTCATTGAATCCTTAATAAATGTTTCACGTGCGGCGGGCGTGCCCCACTCCAAGACTGCGTCTGGAATTCCCATCCGAATGATGCCCATCAAAGTATCAACATGCAGCGTAACTCTGTCGAAAACAGGAAACTCACGGAATTCGAACAATCGCATTCCATGGTTACGAATCGCAGACCAATCCACTTTTCCCGTGGATTCGATGGCATAAAACATTCGAGATGCCCGAATTGAACTTCGGATGGCGGCCTTGTCTGCTTCCTTGGCTTCCTTGTCATCTTCCTTGTCCTTGTCATCTTCCTTGTCCACTTCCAATCGTTCCGCTGCAACGATTGCGGTTTCAATGACAACCGTTTGTCGCGTTTCAATGTCATCGAGTTGTGTAAGCAATTCGCCGCTCCTTGCACGCACAAGTGCTATACACTCTTCCAATTGTGCCAATGTTGTGTCGCGTGCAGTGATTATTTCGGAACGTGTTTTTGCTGCGTCTGCATGAAGCAAATCGACACGGTTCAAACATTTCGCGAGCACGCCCTTTGTTGTGAAATCCGTATCACATGCGATAGAGAACATGGTTCCACACGGTGTTGTAAAGCTTTTGCAAGATTTACACCAGCAGATTCGTTGGAGAAAGGATTCGCGTCAATTTTTCAGCTTAAAAACACACACAACAGGAGCCCCGTAGCATTGCGAGGCCGCAGCCCATAAAGCACCAAAAACACACACGCAGCACACAGGAGACCCGTAGCATTGCGAGGCCGCAGGCCGAGCCCATAAAGCATCAAAACACACGCAAAACACACGCAAAACACACGCAAAACACACACAAAACACACGCAAAACACACGCAAAACACACGCAGCACACAGGTGTTTCTCAAGATTCCGCACATTTGTGGCAAACAAAACGGTTCCTCGGACCTAAAGACTTGCGGCGGCGGATCATGAATTAGAAGTAACACCGTTGGAGATCTCGTAATGCGTACGCTGCTTGTGCGTTTGCGGGGGAGGAGAAACGTCACCGTGAATCGCAGCATCCAGGGCAGCTGCAAAGGCAGCTTCGGCGCTGGCCTGAATGTTGTGCTGCTTGGGCGGCTGCGTTTGCGGGACAACCGTTGGAGAAACGGGATTTATCGCGCCTTCGAGGTCAGCAATGGCGTCTACAACGCGTGCATGTGGGAAACCCTGTAGCACCGCCTTGCTATGTACAAGTAAGCCATCTGAAGAGACGTCTTCGCATAATTTCGCACTAATCTGTTTTTTGCGCGGATCTATCGATTCATATCTCTTGCATGCGATCATGCGCTCAAGCCATTCGCAATGATATTTGTTTTCGCTCTCTCTTTTTTTTCCAACACACATTCGTTCAAACATATACTTTGTGGGTGAATTAACCAGTGTCCACGCATCCAAATCGGCCATTCTAAAAGCAGTAGCCTTGTAGATGAAACGCAGTCATTTTTGGTGCTTTATGGCCTGCGGCCTCGCAATGCTACGGGGCTCCTTGCGCGTGCAAAACAGTGTGTATGCAACCGTTAGTGCCCTCGGGCCTAAAGACCACACGTCGTGAATACGGGTTTGCCACAAAATGCGTGAATTCTTGAGAAACACCCCGCTGGACAAACGGAAACTGCACCCGCTGGTCCGCTCACCGAAACCTGCGCGGAAATGCACGAAATCTCCGTTGGTGTCGTAAGGGCCCTTGGACCTAAGACCGCACCGTAAGTGCCCTTGGACCTAAAGACCACACGTCTACGGATTTGCCCACACAATGTGCGAATTCTTGTGAAACACCAAACCTGGAACTGCTGGTTTAAAGTGCATGGGAATTCAGGGCTTTGCAATGCCTTGTCTGTGGTGTCTTTTGGGCTGTCGCTTTGGCCATTAAACGTGCAGAGCGTCGGACGCCGTGGACATCACGAGCAGGATCACGAGCAGGAACAGGAACGGGAACGGGAACATGAACAGGAACACGAGCAGGAACGAGTTGTCGGGAACCTAAAATCGACACCCGCGGGCCAGTGCTCGATCTGCGGCGGTTTTGCGCGTAATCCGAGAACAACGCCTCTGGTACAAACGGCTTTAACCATGAAAGAGCATCATACCCGCCGTCGCGCAACGCAGACCGAAACGCCGTCTCTGAAACCTTGTGTGCAACTGTTGTTTCGAAAAACAAAGATATACACTCATTACCGGCGCGTACACTTCGTTCGAAAAGCGCATCGGTTCCCGCGCGTGGGTCTGCAAGCACAATTCGCAGGATATCGGGTCTCATGGTGACAATAGCCTTGGCGCCAATTGCATCTACGGAGGCATTGCGCGGGTCTGCAAGAATTGCGCGCATTACGAGAGGGGATGATGAACGCCACAAGGATGAATTCGTTGCAAAGTCAGGAATGCGCGCAATGTACAAACGGATCATCTCGTATCGTCCAAGTCTTGCGGCAACTTTGACAGTGTCCATGTCGTCCGGTTGAGCGGGAACATCGATCAAGAAACGGACAACATCCTCGTGTCCATTCGCAAACCAAGACGCAAGTAAGCGCACGAGTTCGAGATTGCCAATTGAACTTGCACATTCGAGTTCCGTCATGCGGATATTGAGCAATTGTCGTCGGATTGCGTCTTCTTCATCGGGTCTTGTGTAAAGAATACGACGAAGAACATCATCCTCAACGGGTTCACAGGGCGCCAACGGAAATCGTCCGTCTGCGAGCAACAAACGGACAATCTCCACGTACTCTCTGCCACATGCGTATCGGATGGCTTGTTGTTGCTGTTGTTGCTGCAACGAGGCAACCGGAAGCAGAAATTCAACAACATCTGGCATGTTTTTCTCGATTGCAGACCACAAGGATGTGTTGGTGTCCAAACACTGTCGAAGACGCGTGCATGAGGCGGTCATTGCCAACGCGGATGCAGTGAGTGCGTCTGCATCATCAGCACCGATGTCGTTTGCGACAATTGCACGCTCCAGTGTCTGACGGGTCAAATCCCATTTACGTGTCAGACGTTCATTGTAGGGTGAAGTCTGTTCATTGTGTGGAGGAGAAGACATCTCGTAGGACTCGAAATGGGAGATGAGAACGGCATTCATTCGCTCGGTTTGGTTTACGGTATTTCTACTTTCAACACAACACAACAACAACAAAAACCAAATTGATGATGTCAATTTTTCTCGGTACGGTGGTGATAATGGGAACATGAAGTGGTGATAATGGGAACATGAAGTCGACGCCGTTGGTGCAAATATCTACTTCGCAGCACACAACCACAACTGGTTTTGGCATAAAATCTTGAGGTCGTTTGCACGTCGATCGTATACGATCGCATCGGCATGCGATCGCGAACGACGCAGTGCGTCTGCGAGTAACGTGTTCGCGTCAATAGTTTCTTGAACCAACGTTCTACACTTTGAAAGATCCTCTTTTGAACGAGGCACTCCACATGTACGTTTCAGCTGCTCGCAGAGCGTAGTGAGTCGTACCTCAACGTCATTGCAATGCACTGCAGCTCTAACGGCGTCGCGTTCGTGGGCGTCGCGTTCGTGTTGCATTGCGGCGAATGCTGATGCTGCAACAACAGGTGCTGCGGATGCTGCAACAGGTGCTACGGATGATGCAACGGACGGTGCTGATGCTGCGGCGGATACAACGGGTACTGCGGATGCGGCGGATGCTGCAACAGGTGCTACGGATGCTCCTACGGGTGCTAGGGTGAAATAGGATGATGGATGTAGTTCAACAGCCTTCATTTTCAACTCAACAGCCTCGAGCGGAACACCTATGCGGAGCATGCGAAGATAGGGCATTAGACGATCTGTCATGGCCCTCGTCAGGTGCTCTCTAAACACCCAGTTCGTGTTCGCCGTTGTCACGGGTGTCGCTGGTGTTGCTGGTGTTGCCACGGGTGTCGCAGGTGTCGCTGGTGTCGCAGGTGCCACGGGTGCCACGGGTGTCGCAGGTGTCGCTGGTGTCGCAGGTGCCACGGGTGTCGCCGTTGCAGGTTCTGCAACGTCAATTTGACGCAGCAAATCGTACAACTTCAAACGGTGGTCAAACGCGCGATCAAGTGTAGCCAAGCAGCCACTACCATCCGCAATTGTGGCTTGCACTTGAACAATGTATGCGGAATGTGCGACAATATCTGCGAGCAGTTGGCGTTGCATTTTCTACGGTGTTTGTACGGTTTTTGCAAAACGGACAAACAGACACAAAGCAACATGTGGCAGTCCATGTGTCAATTTTTATGCGGGGGAGATGTTTTTGGATGTTTGTGATGTTTTCGGATGTTTTCGGATGTTTCTGGTGGGCTACGGGGCTCCTGTGCTGCGAGGCCGCAGGCCGAGCCCATGGATGCTACGGGACTTACGGGCTCTCCTGTGCATTTTAGTGCATTTTAGTGCGGATTGCACGATTTTGCCGTTTTGTGTCCATGGACCCCTCATCTAATGTTGGATTAATTCAGCTGGGGCTTAAACAAAACTTAAGTACTTGCTACATGTTAAGCTCGAAATTTCAGTTCTAAAACTAAGCATGAATGAACTTGTAAACTGACATGCACACTATGGGGCCCGCTTATTTATGCATGGAGCTATCCAACAATACCCTCATCGTTTCTTACGGAATCACCAAAAACTGCACGAGCTGACGATTTTCCGTTTGTGTCCAGGGCCAAAAGACCTCGTGTTTTCTTACGGACTTGCCAAAACTGCACGGATTGCCGTTTGTGTCCATGGACCTAAAGAATGCAGCGTTTTCTTACGGAATCACCAAAAAACTGCACGGACTGTACAATTTTGAGTTTTTACGGTATTACTACTTTCAAATCTCAACATTCACGCATGTGATTGAGAGTGTGCGTCAATTTTGGGGAAAAGGGTCCCCCGTAGTCTCAACAAGTTTTTCACATGATACGGCGATTCAATCGATTTCTGTTGTTTCTGCTGTTTTCTGTTGTTTCTGCTGTTTTCTGTTGTTTTCTGCTGTTTTCTGTTGTTTCTGCTGTTTTCTGCTGTTTTCTGCTGTTTTCTGCTGTTTTCTGCTGTTTTCTGCTGTTTTCTGCTGTTTTCTGCTGTTTTCTGCTGTTTTCTGTTGTTTTCCATGTGGTCTTACGGTGATTCATCGAATTCTGCTGTTTTCCATGGGCTCTTAGTGCATTTTGTCTTTCAATGCTACGGGGCTCCTGTGTGCTGCGAGGCCGCAGGCCGAGCCCATGGGGGCAGCGGGACTAACGGGCTCTCCTGTGCATTTTAGTGCATTTTGTCTTTCAATGCTATGGGCTCCTTTGCGCTGCGTGTGTTTATGGTGTTTTCTGGTGTTTTCTGGGCTCGGCCTGCGGCATCACAATACATGGGCCACGGAGCTTACGGGTTATCATGTGTTTCTGTATGGGCTACGGGGCTCCTCTGTGCAGCGTGTGTTTTCTGGTGTTTTCTGGTGTTTTCTGGTGTTTTCTGGTGTTTTCTGGTGTTTTCTGGTGTTTTCTGGTGTTTTCTGGTGTTTTCTGGTGTTTTCTGGTGTTTTCTGGTGTTTTTCTGGTGTTTTTCTGGTGTTTTTCTGGTGTTTTCTGGTGTTTTTCTGGTGTTTTCTGGTGTTTTCTGGGCTCGGCCTGCGGCCTCGCTTTATGGGCAACGGGGTTCTGGGCTATACTCCTGTCTACTGCTGCGTGTGCGCATTGTTCCGCGACGAGTTCCTAACGGTGCATGTAAGATGAAAGCAAGGATGTCTGCAGTCGCTAAAAATTGACACACACACAAACACATTGTTGGGTTGGTTGTCGAACGTAGAAATACCGTAGGCCGTGAAATGAACGTTTCTTCTTTAATGATTGCAGAGAGCACCACCGTGTCGTTATCCGCTCTTGTTCGCGAATTAACCGACGTCAATGAATGCTATCTTCGATCAAAAAATGTTGGAGATGAGTGGTATATTGGATTGTTGTCTCGACAACGCGACATATTGACGTTCCGTGTTACCACGTTTGGAAAATGGAAGGACACCAACATCCGATTTGTGGTGATGAATGGACGTGGACAACAAGTGGGTGTTTTCGACAATGAACGTGACGCCGTCGTCGTTGCTAGACAATTTGTGTATCCGTGTGTTATCAAGGTTGGTACAAATGGCGCCATTTTACCACGCTTGCCACTTGTTTAGCCACTTCTTTAATCTCGCATTCGCTCGGTGAAAATTTGACGGGATTTTTGACACGATTTCATGTGTTGTATTGAAAGTAGAAATACCGTAATGCCGTTTCATCTCACCGTTGTGTTTCGAAAGGGCGCCCCTGTTCCTCGCGTGTCAGTATGTGATACTGCACCTGTTGCACTACAACACCGTGCGAACATGTTATATGGGACCACAGCAACAGCACGCGTCTTTGATGTTGCAGTGATTTCCGACGGTGTTCGAATTGACGAACCATGGGATGAGGGGTTTCGTGCGTCAATAGACGAGCATCTTGCAGTCCTTGCAGTCCCTCAGGCACCGGAGGAGAAATCGTCTATACAGGCTGCTGGGGTGCAGGCTGTTGGGCTGATGGCAATAATGGACACTATGGACAGACTGGATAATTCACTCGAGGAAGTTGTCGTTATCGATATCGATGATCGGCCACCTGAGCTTCAACCATGGCGCGCGTTCACACGTCCATGGCGCGCGTTCACACGTTTTCTTTCGGGGAGGGGCTCGGGGGGCTCAACGGAATGATGCCAAATGTTGCCACCAGATGTTGCCACATACGTGTATTGCGCACCGTTGGAGCCCGATGAAAGACTGTGTCGTGAATACGGATTTTGCCACATAAATGCACGAATTTGTGAGAACACCGTTGGAGCCCAAGGTGCGTCGTGGAAACGGTTTGCCCCATAAGTGCACGAAACCCCCTAAAGACCACGTTGTTGCAAACGGATGTTGTTCCAAAAAGTGCACGAAACCCCTAAAGACCACGTTGTTACATTTTGCCCCAAAAAACACGATTTTGCGAACCCCTCGTCGTGGTTACCACGTAATCGTAATTTTACCGGAAAGCATGTCCTCGTTGTCAGCAATGTGTTGGATCGCAGTCACAACACGTGCTTTAGCGCTAGCTAACGCCTGTGATTCTTTTTTAACGCCATCCAGCGTTTGAACTGCCAATGTTCGAGTTCGGCAACAAGTCCTTTTTGGCAAATCCTCGCAGCTGCTGCAACGGTTTTCTTTGCATCATCGTCGTCTTCAGCGTACCACCCGTTTGAAAACACAGTTCCAGATGACACGGTGAATGTGAATTTGTTTGTCATTCTACTGCAAATCTTCGTATTACGATTGGAGCATTTGACCGCACTGCACGAATGAGAGAGAGCCGTCTATTTCTTCCAGAAGAAAGACACAGCGGACATCACAGAACGTTGGAACCAATGCATTTGATGTGCTTGAATTTCAGCCAGAACATCCGCATGAAGTCTCTGTTGCCGAATGGCCGCAATTGTTTCTGGGCGAATTCCTCCATGTTCAAGCATTACGCGAACACACGCGACGTGACTGCGTGAACATGCGCCTCTAAACGCTCGATTGAACGTATCGGCATATACGGGTCCATGATTCAGAATTAGCCGCACAATATCTGTATGCCCGCGAACGCACGCGTTCCAGATCGCAGAGTCATCTAACGCCCATGGATTAACTCCACAATCGGGTGGCAACGCAAGTAACATACGGACAATTTCCGTATGTCCGTAGGAGGACGCGAATCGTATCGCTTCATTGTCGGCTGCTGCAGGATTTACGACCGTGTCGCGGTTATCGGGGAGTGTGTCGCCCCAATACATAAAACCACGGCCACCGTTCAATTCTCTCGTCGTTTTTGCTGCGTTTGCCGCACCATTGTGGTCAAGTGGCATGTCGAGGAGCAAACGGACAAATTCGGTCTTTCCCCGTTCGCATGCTCTTCGGATGACGTTGTTGTTGTTTGCACCAATTGGCGGTTCTTTCAATTGCAATATCATACGGAAGAGTTCAATGTTCGATTGATACATGCATTCGTGCAATCCGCTATGCAAAGCAGCGGGAGACACGCGATGTAAAATCTTTTGAACTATGTCCACTTGATTTTTCTGACACGCCCAATGAAACAGATCGTAAAGTTTAAGTTGTGTGTTAGAGTCAACAATATGGCTCGCGCTACCGCACTCGCCAATATGGTCTACGAGCATGCGGACCAAACGTGCATTGTTGGTTTTACATGCAATTTTCAACGTTTCTTCATTGATGACCGCAGAGTCGCAAAGCATCAGCCAGACCGAGCCAATATCGGCAGATCGAACGGCAGCATGAAAGGATGTGGGTTTGTTCGAAATTGCGCGCAGGACGAGAAGTGGCATACAGTTTGCGTCCGGAGAGGCTTCAGATGTTTCCGCGGTTTCAAACCGTGCAAGAGCTGCTTGTCGTGGAGCAAGGTGTGCAAACGGGAGATCTGGTGTCAATTCAATTCTGGCAAGAAGACCGTCGACTTCTTCGAGCGTGAATTTAGCATCAGGGGCCTCATTGGCGACGACAGGAGCCTCATTGGCGACGACAGGAGCCTCATTGGCGACGACAGGAGCCTCATTGGCGACGACAGGAGCCTCATTGGCGACGACAGGAGCCTCATTGGCGACGACA